>R21__coassemble_650_pt1 | contig 27566 bp, 23 predicted proteins | sample R21__metabat2_low_PE_009 | metagenome-assembled genome bin R21 | reverse complement strand
TGTGAATGCGTTAATATTTTGTCTATTAACACATTAATAAATTAGGAGACTTCTATAAATCACCCCGAAGGGGTGAGATATGCTTAACACGGTACAAGCAATGTACGGTGTCGCAACCGAACGGGAGCGACATCGTACATTGCACAGTGCCGTGACTTCAGCACGTCAGCCGACAGGGCGTCCCGAAGGGACGCGACAACGAGAGATTAAAGAATTCTTGAATGTGGGAATTCGTTAATTCGGGAATATAATAATGCGCCAGTCGACTAACGAATTAACACATTAACACGTTAACGAATTCTCCGCAGCCTCATACAGCTGCGGGAAACGCTCCGCCAGCTTTACCGGCCTGCCGTTTTCCATAAAGCAATGCACGCTGCGACCCGTGCAGACCACCTTGTCCCCCACGCGCATCGTGTAGCCGAAGGTAATCTTCAGCGCACTCATCTCCGCCACCATCACCTCGACCTCCACCACATCCTTGAACGTAGTGGGGTGCTTATACACACACTCCACGCTCACCACAGGCGACACCACCCCTTCGGCCTCCATGCGGTCGAAGCCGTAGCCCACCTGGTCCATCCAGTCCACACGCGCCTCTTCCATAAAGCGCACATAATTCGAGTGGTGCGTAATCCCCATCCGGTCGCACTCATAATACTTCACTTCGTGTTGATAATATTTCATATAGCGTTCCAAATTGTTTTAATAATGATACCTCTTCCGGTTGGCGAGGAGCAGCGCCGCCGACATCAGCAGCGACAGGCTTTCCGCCACAACCACCGAAAACCATATACTCCCAGCCCCGAACAGCGCCGGCAGCACAAACACCGCTGCCGTCTCGAACACCAATGCCCGCACCGTGGCCAGCAGGGCGGACACCACGCCGTTGTTCAGCGCAGTGAAGAAGGCCGACGTGTAGAAGTTGAACCCCACCAACAGATACGATGCGCCGTATATCATGAAAGCCCGCCGCGTGAGCGCAAACAGCGCCTCGTCGTACCCCACAAACACCGCCGTCAACGGCCAAGCCAGCAGTTCCAGCACCGCCGTCAACAGCACCCCCAGCACCGCCATAATCCGAAGGCTGCGGGCGAAGATATTGTGCAACTCGGCATAGTTCTTCGCCCCGTGGCAATAACTCACTATCGGCGACGACCCTATTGTGTAGCCCAGAAACACTGCAAAGAAGATAAACTGCACATACATAATCACCCCGTAGGCCGACACGCCGTCCTCGCCGATATAGCGCATCAACTGGTAATTGTAGCACATCGAAACCACCGAGCCCGACACGTTTCCGAAGAACTCGCTCAGCCCGTTGGTGCAGGCCTGCAGCAGGGCCCGCCAATCCATCACCGGCCGCACCAGCCGCAGCAGCGACCCGTTGGGGAACAGGAAGTAAACCACCGGTATCAAGCCTCCAGTCACCTGCGAGGCCACCGTCGCCCATGCCGCTCCGCGCAGTCCCATGTGCAGCACAACAATCAGCACAAAGTCCAGCACGATATTCATCACGCCAGCAACCACCGTCACCACCAGCCCCATCCTGGGCCGTTCCGCCGTCACCATCAGCGACTGGAACATATACTGCAGGATGAAGAAAGGCAACGCCAACAGGAGGATGCGGCCATACTCCACGCACAAGTCCAGCATCGCTTGGTCGGCACCCAGAAACAGCGACACCTGTGGCAGGAACACAATCCCTGCGGCACCGAACACGATACCCACCGCCACTGCCGCCGCCACCAGCAGCGAGAACACCCGCTGCGCCCGCTCCTTCTGCCCCTCGCCCAGCATCTTGGCCACCAACGCGCTGCCACCCGTGCCCAGCATATACCCCACCACACCCAGCACCATCAGGAACGGGAAGATCAGATTGATGGCCGCAAAGGCCGTCTTGCCCACAAAGTTCGACACAAACATCCCATCCACAATGCTGTAGACAGACGTGAAGACCATCATCACCATCGATGGGACGGTAAACCGCAACAACTTGCGATACCCGAAATGTTCAGAAATACTGATCGGCTGTGCCATAACTATTCAATAACGCCACAATCAACGCTTTATTGTATCAATGCTGTGCCGGACATCGTCGCGGACTGAAGGCCTCCCGGCTCATTGCGCTCCCGTCAGCCCGCCGTAACTCTCCGCCGCGCGAGCCAGTGCCTCCTCGGTGGTGTACCGCTCAAAGAGCGTGCAGCGCGTCGCCACCGACTGGCTCGAGCACCGTTCGCCGCTGATGCGCACCAACGCCCAACCCATCATTGCGTCGAGGAACTCATCCCCCACCAATGCCAGACGTCCGTCCACGCACCGCAGCGCCATCCCGCTGAACCCCGTACCCCCGCAATCGCCATCCAGCAGCAACTCCTCGGCCGTCACATACACCTTCGGCACACCCTCTTCCTCCTTCTGGCACAAACGGTACAGCCTCAGCCTGTCGCCCCGATGCAGGTCGGCATCCGCACCGCACAGCGCCGCCACCACATCCAACGCCTCAGCCCCTTCGGGCAACGGGCCCTTCATCCGCACCGACGTCAGCAACGCCGGCTCGCCCTCCACCTCGCCCAGGCGGTAATCCAGATCCTGCAGGAAGCCGTCGCTCACCGGCATCCCCTCCAACAGTAGCGAAGCCATATTCTCATGCTCCTTCTTGGTCAAGAAAACCACAGGCAGCTTGCTCATCAACGTGCGGAAACGGGCGTAAGCCGTCACGCTGCCCGCAAACATCGGCTCCGCCGCATCGCGCAGCCGTTTCCACAGCGTGTTGTTATGCGCCAGCCGCTGCCTGGCAACGAACTGCCCGCGTGTGCGCCGCAACGGCTGCTCACTCTTTGCCGACCGCATAATCACCTTACCGCCACGGGTGTAAAACGACACCCCGTCCTTCCTCAGCGTCCCGCTGAGGGTGACACCTTTGTGCTTCAACCTAGCCATAATCCTGTACTTTTTATATTGTCAAAAACTGAAATCCCATTCATGGTTCGTCACATCAACGATACTTCAACGATACATCAACGATATTTCAACGATAGAATATCGTCATACAAACGTAGAAATAACGTACTTCTATCGTTAAAACATTGGCCCTACTCACAGCCCCACAACACCTTACGCCAACCTTCCCCAAAACTTCCACCATGCAAATATACAAAAAATATTTTTTCCCCGCCAAAAAACCCGAAAACCCAGGAAAAATTCGTATCTTTGCAAGACATAATTTGTATACACAGAGAATCAAACAAAATAACAATCGTAATGGACGGTTTAATCAAAAACAAAAGAGCCACGTGAATGTCAAAAATACTATGCCGTACTAACAACCCTGCTTGATAGAGTATACTCAGGCAAAGCTGACTGTCAGTAACGACATCGTTTCTTACCAATATCCTAACTTATTGCTGCCGAGTAATTTCTACCAACCACCAAGATTCTGCAGCATAAAAGAATATGCTCAACTATCGATATTTTTTTCATGAACTTGCAATAAACAAAACTATTTTCCGTTTACCATATAGTTATATGGTAAAAATGGCGAAACCAACGTGTATAGATCTGTTTGCGGGCTGCGGAGGGTTATCTCTGGGCTTGTACCTTGCTGGATGGCAAGGGCTTTTCGCCATTGAAAAAAACGCTTTCCCATTTGAGACGCTAAAACACAACCTTGTCGACAATAAGAAGCATTTTGACTGGCCTGACTGGCTTCCTCAAACCAATCATGACATTAACGAGGTGCTTGAGAAATACCAAGACCAACTGAAAGCCCTACGGGGCAAGGTGGATTTGGTGGCTGGCGGACCTCCTTGTCAAGGGTTTTCTATGGCAGGGAAACGAGTCGAAGACGATGTGCGCAACCAATTGGTTTTCTCCTATATCAAGTTCATCGATTTGGTGCGTCCCCGCATGCTCCTTTTTGAGAATGTGAAGGGTTTTACCTATGCTTTCGACAAAAAGAACGCTAGTGATGCAGAGCCTTATTCGCATAAAGTGATTCAAAAGCTAAAAGGATTAGGGTATAACGTCAAGCCTCATGTTTTTGACTTCTCCAATTACGGAGTCCCCCAACGTCGCAAACGCTTTATCCTTGTAGGAATTCAAGAAGGATTGGGGTCTCCCGACAACTTTGAACAACAGTTATTGGCTCACCGTGACGCTTTCTTAAAAAGCAAAGGGTTAAAACCTACGGCTACGCTACATGAAGCCATATCTGATTTGCTACGCAGCAATGGAGAGCTACCTACGCCAGACCGGAAAGGATTCAATTCGGGAATATATGGCAAAGAGGGAATAAGCAATTACGCAAAGGTGATGCGTGGGGATTACCCCAAGACGCATACCATTCCCGACAGCCATAGCTTTGCCCACCACACATCAGAAAAGACTGCATTATTCAAACGCCTTCTGTCCGAATACCAACCCAGAGGCAAACGCATTGATGGGAAAGCCCGCGAGGCTTGGGGTATCAAACAACGTGGAATAACAGTGTTGGACCCCAATGCCGTCTCGCCAACTATAACAGGACAACCCGACGACTACTTGCATTATTCAGAGCCTCGCATTATGACCGTCCGCGAGTGCGCCCGCATTCAGTCTTTCCCTGATTGGTATGAAATACGAGCCAAATACACCACGGGAGGAGATATGCGCAAACTTGAGGTGCCACGCTACTCTCAAGTGGGAAACGCTATACCCCCGTTGTTTGCAGAACAGGCGGGAATCGTATTAAAGGAGATGTTGCAGAATGAAAGATAACCTACAATTCCGTGTTAGTGCAGAACTGAAAAACATTCTGGGTCGGGATTTGATAACAAGTCCCGACATCGCCATATTAGAGTTGGTCAAAAACTCATACGATGCCCACGCCACTAAAGTGGAAATCACATTTGATAAAGATTATCTGTGCATTGCGGACAATGGCAAGGGCATGACAAAAGACGATTTAATCAATAAATGGCTATTTGTCGCCTATTCTGCCAAGAGCGATGGAACAGAAGATAAATCTTATCGCAGCAAATTCAAACGTCATTATGCAGGTGCCAAAGGCATCGGCCGTATGTCGTGCGACCGTCTGGCACGAAATCTAACCCTTACCACACGCAGTGAGGAGTCTACAACCGAGGTGCTTCACGTGGATTGGAGTGTGTTTGAAAAAAATAGACAGACCGAGTTTGACACAGTAGATATTCCTCATGAGACATTGGACACTATACCACAATTTCCATTAGGGTATCCGACTGGAACAATATTGGAGTTTACTGGATTACATACTCCTTGGAGTCGAGATGACATCAAACGGCTTCGAAAGTCTCTGGAGAAAATGATTAATCCATTCTCAGGAACAGATGATAACTTCCAGATAGAAATAATCGCTCCAGAGATGAGAGAAGAAGACTCTCAGATGGAATCTAAACACGACAAAGTGAATGGTATAATTGAAAACTCCATCGCTGATGTCCTGAAACTAAAAACCACCCAGATAGAGAGCATTATTCAAGGCGGAACAATTCACACGACTTTAAAAGATCGAGGAATTCTCATGTACGAAATTGAAGAACCCAATACCGATTTCTCCCAATTAGATTCCGCTTCTATAAGTCTTTTTTTCTTGAATCGTGCTGCCAAGTATTCATTTACTTCAATGATGGGAGTTCAACCAGTCAGTTATGGGAATGTATTACTATTTAGAAATGGATTTCGTATTCTGCCTTATGGCGAATGGAACGATGACAGTTGGGGATTAAATCAACGCCAACAGCAAGGTTACAATCGTTTCCTCGGCACCCGTGACTTATTTGGCCGGGTTGATGTCGAAACAGACAATCCCGAACTAATCAAAGAGGTTTCCAGTCGTGACGGTGGCTTGATAGAGACAGAAGCATCCCAACAATTGATGGATTATTTCACATTAATCCATCGACGGTTGGAGAGATATGTAGCCGGTGTATTGTGGGGAGAAGGCTTCTTGAGAAAGGAATATTTCGTCAGTCAAGGTCACGCATTGGATGCACGAAAACAATTGGAAGGTGATAAGGATTCAGATTCCGCAAAACATCTATATTCAAATATCGGTAGCAAAGTTGACTTCCTACAACTCATAAAGTCGTTGGTTAATGACAAGTCAATAACAGTACTACAATACAATGAGGATTTGGCCAACATAGTATCTGACCCTACGGATACCGAGGTGATTCAGGCACAAATGATTGATGATGTCCGTAAGTTGGCAGAAAAAACCAACGACCCCTACCTGCAAGACAGGATTGCAGAGTTTGAAAAGCACATGGATGAGTTGCGTCGCCAAAAAGAAGAGGCGGAACGGAAAGCAGAGGCGGAACGCAGGGCAAAAGAGGCGGCAGAACGAAAAGCAGCAGAAGAGCGTAAGGCGAAGGAACAAGCAGAACGTAAGGTTAAAGAAGAAGAGGAAAAACGCAAAATAGTTGAATTAGAATTAAAACAGCGAACAAAACAAAACCTATTTCTGCAATCTGTCGGGAGTCTTGATACCGATCGTATATTAAAATACCATCATGATATACGCATCCATGCAGCAACAATACATAACACTATTGGACAGATTTTAAGAAAAGCGAATCAGGGCTCATTGTCAATAGAAGATACTATCAAGATGATTGAACGTATTTCCCGCGCTAATGACAAGATAACCTCTATCGCCCAATTTGCCACCAAAGCGAACTACAGTATCAACGCAGACACAATCCATGCAGACATTGTAAATTACATCGATGAATATATCAACAATGTTCTACCAGAGTTCTATGGGGACCTTAAGATGCACTGCATCAATAATACTTGTTCGAAAATCCTTGACTTTTCCCCATTGGAAGCAAGCATTTTTATAGACAATTTGGTGTCGAATTCGGTAAAGGCAAACTCAAAACATTTTGATGTGGCCTTCGAGAACGACAATGATGCAGTATGTATGACCATCTCGGATGATGGTATAGGTTTATCACTGGATATTGTCGACCCTAATAGCATCCTGGAGAAAGGTTATACAACGACCAACGGTTCCGGATTAGGCCTCTATAATGTGGCCTCATTTGTCAAGACGGTTATGCATGGCTCGGTTTCTGTTGAAAACAAGCAGGGCAAGCAGGGATTTAAACTAAAAATAAAATTCTAACGATTATGAATTTGAAATACCGAATACTGTGGATTGAGAACGAGGAAGATTGGGTAGAGAGTATTGAAGACCAAATTCAAGAATACCTTGAAGATCTGGGGTTCATTTACGTAAGAAAACTGATTGCCAAAGAAGAGCAAGACATCAGCTATAATGATTATGACTTAATCCTTATGGATTTAAATCTTGCTGACCAACCAAATGGTGCAGAACTCATCTCTAAAATACGTGAGTTAGGTGTTTATACAGATGTCGTATTCTATTCAGCGAGTGGTATAGACGAATTGAGAGCCAAAGGAAGGGAGAAAGAGCTTGAGGGTGTATTCTACAGTGGTCGCACCCCAGATACAGCATTTGTGAATAGAGTAAAGGCTGTCATTGACGCCACGCTCAAGAAAGTCCAAGACCTGAACAATCTGCGAGGATTGGTGATGGCTGAAGTCAGTGAACTTGATGCGTTGATGGATAAAATCATACCCTCTTATTTCAACACGGAGGAAAGAATGGTGTTGTTCCACAAGCATATTACTGCCAACAGAGAGAAAACACTTCAGAAATCATTAAATTGCAACAACAAATGCCAGCTTTCATGGCGAGGCATTGACATTCAAGAGATAGTACCTCAGTTAGACTCGTCACAAAAAGCCCGTGCAATAAAATTAATTCTTGAACAGGGCAAGCCGGATTTGAATAAAGATGGCAACTTCTACGAAGAATATGTAGTGGCAATTATTATTCCTCGGAATGAGTTGGCACATTGTAAAAGCGAAATACGCGAAGGCAAAGAAATTCTACTGACTAGAAAAGGGGATAAATGTTTTGATGAGTATTTCTTTAAGGATATACGCAAAAACATATTGAAGTATTCAGGTATTTTTAATGAACTTTTGAAATAAATGTCCAAAAAGAAATATAACGTTTTAGATTTATTCTGTGGGTGTGGCGGCTTGTCAAAAGGATTCGAGATGGCGGGTTACAACATTGTATTAGGTGTTGATTTTAATGAACCCGCCCTTAAAACATACGCTTATAATCATAAAGGAAGCAAAACGCTTTGTGGAGATTTAGCGGATCCAAACACCTTTGATAAGATAGATTATCTACTGGGAAGGAAAAAAGTTGACGTTATTATTGGAGGTCCTCCATGTCAAGGTTTTAGTTTAACAGGACCAAGGCAGTTTGATGATAAAAGAAACAAACTATACCTTGCCATGATAGAAACAGTACGGCGCTATAAACCGAAGGCCTTTTTGATTGAAAATGTCCCCGGTATGGCCACACTATATAAAGGTGAAGTAAAAGATGAAATTGTAAGACGTTTTACGGCAATGGGATACACTGTAAACACCCAGATTCTTTGTTCTGCCGATTATGGCGTTCCGCAGATTCGCAAACGGCTAGTATTTGTTGGGTTGTTAGACAGAAAAGAAAAATTTCAATTCCCGGCGCCCTATCTTAAACCAGAAGAATATATTACTTGCGAACAGGCAATAGGGGATCTCCCCAGTTTAGAACACACTCTTGGAGATGATGTGTCTGAGTACGAGAAAGAACCGTTCTCCGATTATCAGAAACTTATGAGAGGTCAATGCAACGTGTTGCACAACCATAAATCCATAGATCACAAACAATTCGTCAAGGACACTATCGCATTGGTTCCGGATGGCGGTAACTGGAAGGATTTACCTCCTGGAGTAGGTGAGAGCAGAAACTTTCATATGGCATGGACAAGATATTGCAGTTTCAAGCCATCAAGGACGATAGATACTGGCCATAGAAATAACTTCCATTATAAATGGAATAGATGTCCAACTGTTAGAGAAAGTGCACGTCTTCAATCGTTCCCCGATGATTTTATCTTCTTAGGAACAAAGGGGCAGCAAGATAAGCAGGTGGGCAATGCCGTACCTTGCCTTATGGCCAAAGCTGTGGGCATACAATTGCTAAAATACTTGAAATAATGTCGAAGAGAAAATATAATACGATAGACCTGTTCGCTGGATGTGGAGGATTAATGGATGGATTTATGCAAGAGGGTGGGTTCAACACATTGGCCTGTGTTGAGTGGGAAACGTATCCATGTCTTACAATTGCGAATAGACTCGAAAAAAAATGGCTCCATAAAAACGCAAAAGAGGAGGTTGTCCGATTCGATATTCAACGCACGGAAGAACTAATAAACGGCTTTGATGATAAAGAATACGGAAAACATGTTGGACTTGATAAGATAATTGGAGGGGAAAAAGTTGATGTTGTGATTGGAGGTCCCCCATGCCAAGCATATTCTTTAGCCGGTCGCATAAGAGACCCATATGGTATGAAGAATGACTATAGGAACTATTTGTTTGAGAGCTATATTCGGATCTTGGAATATTACAATCCGAAATTCTTTATTTTTGAAAATGTTGTCGGAATGCTTAGTGCAGCACCAGACGGGACGCCAATCGTCAATCGAATAAAAAAAGCATTTGACGATGCAGGCTATTGTGTGATAGATGATTTTAAAGACGCAGTTTTTGATGTTGCAGATTATGGAATACCACAACATAGAAAACGTGTCATTATACTGGGTATAAACAAGCAATCATTCTCCAAACAAGACAATATCGGCAATAAGATACTGGATGATTTTTACAATGTCATTATGCCGAAATATCGGGAGCAGGCAAAACAAAGAACAGTAAGAGATGCCATTGGCGACTTACCTGCATTAATGCCAAGTAAAGATATTATTATCCATAATGGACATAAGTTTTCTCATATTCCTATAGATGGAGGTGGCATTTTGAATCACGAACCCCGTTTCCATAATGAAAGAGATCAGAAAATATTTGCCATGTTAGGGGAAGACATCGCATCTGGGAGAAATGAATTTGTTTCTATTGAGTCATTAAAAGCATTATATACTAAAATGACTGGGAAAAAGAGTAATATACATAAATATTATGTTCTTCGTTGGGATGAGCCTAGCAACACTATTCCTGCGCATCTATACAAAGATGGTATGAGGCATATTCATCCAGATCCAAAACAAGCTCGCTCAATCACAGTACGAGAAGCTGCCCGACTACAAACGTTCGATGATGATTTCGAATTGATCGGCCCCATGATGGAACAATACAAAATGGTGGGCAATGCCGTTCCATCAGCCTTTGCTTTTATTATTGCAGATGCATTAAAAAAGATTATTGATAAATACTAATGCCATGTTATATTATACTGATCTAGAGAAAAAAGTATTTGATTTGTCGCTTAACAGTCAAATTAACGAGTATGTAATAATTTCTGGTTACGTGGGGAGCGAACCTATCAGACAACTATCAACTCTTCCAAGAGAAATACACAAAACAGTAATTTACGGAATGTATGGAAGCGATAATATTTCTGCCCCTCTCCATCAAACATTAATAAATATCCATCAAAACATTGAAAACATTGATATTTTGTACTCAACTATTCCTATTCACTCTAAGATATACATGGGGCTTTTAGACAATTCTATTGTCAAAGGGTTTATCGGTTCGGCCAATTTTTCTATAAATGGTTTACGGAATGATTTCAAGGAAGTATTAGCAGATATAGACAATAGTACATTCCCTAATTATGAGATATATCTAAATTATGTGAAGGAACATAGTATTCCTTGTATAGATAAAAGTATAAAAGTACGAAAAATAGTAAAGATTCCACGCACAACTCTAAAAGTTCAACCATTAATTGCGAATAATATTTGTCGAGCAACCTTATTAGATAATATGGGCTTAGTCCCTGAGAAATCTGGATTAAATTGGGGCTTGAGTAAGGGTCATGTTTCTGCAGGCGATGCATATATTCCAATAAGATTAAGTTATATCCGTATGTTCCCTAAAATATTTCCCCCTAAGAAATATATTGATGGAATCGTAAATACTAATACTACAGGGAAAAAGAACAGGGAAAATGATGAAGTAGAATTAATTTGGGATGATGGTACTGTTATGGTTGGCCTACTTGAAGGGCAAGCCTACAATAAAGATGACGGTATGATATACCCAAAGCAACTAAGCTCAAGCCCACAAAAATCCATCATGGGGAAATATTTACGGAATAGACTTGGAGTTTCCTTAAATCATACTATAACCAAAACTGATTTGTTACGATACGGACGATCTCATATTGATATTAGCTTAATTTCTGATGGTGTCTATTATATGGACTTTTCTGTTAATCGATCAAAATAATTAATATGTCACTTTTCGAAGATTCTTCTCCTATTTGCAGAGGGAAAAACCTTACATGGGAAACAATTATATTGTTCTTCAACAATATGCCCAAAAAACCCATGCCCAAGAACCAATTTAATTCATTTGTTGAATCGCGTATAAAGGCATGGACACAAACACATAGTCAAATTGCGAGACAACTGGCTTTTTATTATGAAAAAGATGGGATTTGCTATCCTAGATTTGATGAACGGACCACATATGCAGAGCTTTTTTCTTATGTTCAAAGTTGGGCTTCAAAATATTTCATCCCCAATCCATATGCACCAAGTTTAAAAGGTCAAAAGCCCACTTGCATATATTCTTATGTTGTCAAAGCAGTCCAAGAAGGGAAGAATAATTTTGATGAAATTGTTGATTCAATCTTTGGAATCAAACTAAGCAGTCACGATAAGTTGATTGTATTCCTCTCGAATTTTACAGATATATTAATTGACGAAGACCATAACGTCTCCATTAATGACAAGTTATACCCCATTAATTCAGAATTATATCCAAATGAAGTCTATGCGCAAGACCCTTCACTATATTTTAATTATTTCTCCCAAGTAACAAAAAACAATCTTCCTCAATTAAAACTCCATGAACAAGAAATAAATCCTGTCTTTTCTATATATCTCACTGCCTTGCGGACGAAGCCGTTTATGTTGCTGGCGGGGATTTCGGGGACGGGAAAGAGCCGTATTGTGAGGGAGATGGCGAAGGCATGTTGGAAACCCGAAGACGACGAATACTGGAAGGACAAGGAGAAACAAATAAGGAACAATCACCCGAGGAACTTCTGCATGGTGCAGGTGAAGCCAAACTGGCACGACAGCAGCGAACTGATTGGCTACGTTACCCGCATCAGCGGAACACCTGAGTTTGTACCTGGACCATTCCTGACTTTTATGGCTAAGGCTATCAAGGAGCCTGAAGTGCCGTACTTTCTCTGCCTAGACGAGATGAACCTCGCACCAGTGGAGCAGTATTTTGCCGAATACCTGTCGGTCATCGAGAGCCGAAAGGTTAATAAAGACCCAGTGTCCGGGCAGACAATAATCGATACCGACCCTATCATCAAACCCAACGATAGTCAGGAGTACCATGACCTGATAGGTAAACTACTAGGCGACGAGGAGCGCATGAAAGGCACCACACTGACTATCCCGCAGAACCTCTTTGTGGTGGGTACGGTGAATATGGACGAGACCACCTTCTCGTTCTCGCGCAAGGTGCTGGACAGGGCTATGACTATCGAGATGAACGAGGTGGATTTGCATGGCGGCTTGGAGAAAGACTCTGGCAACGAGATTGGCTATATCGCAGACTGCATTATCGGCGATGCCGCCGAAGGCAGCGATGTGTATGAGGAGAACAAGGAGTTGTGCGATGAGGTGCTGGCCTACCTGGAGCAGGTAAACACCATCCTGGAGGGCACCCCATTCAAGATTGCCTACCGCACAAGGAACGAGTTCCTGATGTATGCCGTGAATAGAAAGATACTGGCACCCGACAGCCAGCTGTGGCAGACGCTGGACGAGATGACGAGCATGAAAATCCTCTCACGCATTGAGGGCGACGTCGACCGCACGAAGAAGGTGCTGGAGAGATTGAAAGCTTTGGTAGAGGAAGAGATTGTTGCGAAGATGAACAATATTACGGGCGATACGTCCGTGCTCCCTTCTAAAACGGGCGAGGTGCCCGTTCACCCATCTGATACGGGCGAGACGCCCGTATTCCCAGGCGAGGCGACCATATTCCCATCCAAAACGGGCGAGACGCCCGTGCTCCGGAAGAGCATATCGGCAAAGAAGATAGAAGAGATGCTCGCCAAACTGAAGGCCACCGGCTTCACCAGCTACTGGGCATAAATACAAACCAGTATGGAAAAATATATCATCCCGACACTGCCCCTCCCTTATGACTTTGAAACCAAAGCCATATTAAAACAGTTGAACATTGCCAACAAAAGGCTGGCAGAACTGAAAGGTGTAGCATTGACTATCCCCAACGAGCAGATCCTCATCAGTTCACTCACCCTTCAAGAGGCAAAAGACAGTTCGGAGGTGGAAAACATTGTAACCACTCAGGACGACCTTTACCGTGCTGACCTTAACCTAGAAAATGCAGTAATAAATGCCTCAACAAAAGAGGTATTGAATTATCGGCAGGCCATGCAACGGGGATTTGAACTTGCAAGAAGGACAAAACTACTTACTTTAAACGACATCAAGAAGATACAAGAAGAACTTGAGGTGAACAATGCAGGATTCCGATCTGCTCCTGGTACTACATTGCAAAACACAAAAGGTGAGGTGGTTTACACACCTCCTCAGAGTGCATTGGAGGTGGAACATCTTATGCATAACCTCGAACAATATATCAATGACCCTCTGATGCATGATGTGGATCCACTCATCAAAATGGCTGTCATACATCATCAGTTTGAGAGCATACATCCATTTTGTGATGGTAATGGACGAACAGGCCGTATTATTTCCATCTTGTATCTGGTCATCAACGATTTGCTTGACTTACCCATACTCTATTTAAGCCGATATATTACCCACAACAAAGCTGAATATTACAGATTAATACAGGCTGTGAGAGATGCCAATGGTGACAACTCATTTGAATGGGAGCAATGGATACTTTTCATGCTGAAGGGAGTAGAGGAAACTGCCATTGAGACTATACGGCTGGTTAAAGGTATTTCCGTTCTGATGGGTGAATACAAGAACCGTCTGCGTCCTCTATTCAAACGGCTGTATAAACATGAGCTTCTCAACAACCTTTTCTATCACCCCTATACAAAGATTGAATTCATTGAAAAAGACATGATGGTGCAGCGAAAGACTGCAACAAAATACCTCGATATGATTGTAAATGAAGGGCTGTTGGAGAAGATAAAGATTGGGCGAACCAATTACTATATAAATTATAGGCTGATAGACCTATTCATGAACCATCAAGACAGTGAATCACAAAATGTTGATGTTATTGAGTCGGTTTATAATAAATAATGGATATGTACCCAAAACCTCAAAAACGGGTTCATATCCCATTCAATATGTACCCAAAAAGTCAATTTCGGGTACATATTCAACAAACATGTATCCCAAAATACGTTTCTGGGTACATGATTAGATGTGTTTAACTTGCTTTTTGTGGAGTACTTCTAAACTTTATTATTAAAAACTATTTAAACTTTGGACCTTCTGCGCATAGAACACGAAGACTTCACCCTGACGGTGGAGAGTACCCAGTTCCAACGGATGTGGAACAAGGGTGAGCGCATCCTCGGCAGGGAGAGGTTGAAATCGCCCTACCGCTGGAGCGAGGGCGTAGAGCATGTGATGATAGTGCAGGATGATACAGAACGGGAGATTGCACAGGACAATGACGGGCAGGATGCCCTCTTTTTCGAGCAGACGGACTACAGCGTGTGGGTAGATTTCAAGAAGAAGACAACAAAGGCGTGGTTCGACAGTCCTCGAAAGGATGTAAACGACCGCTTCTCGTGGAAGGAGAGCAAACAGTTGCTGGCAGGATTCCTGAACTACGGCAACGAGATTGGGCGTGCCGACATGCCGATAGGCTATACGGTCGACGGGGTGCAGAAACGCTTTGTCTTCTCTTACGATGTCGTCTCGGCCAAGCTGGACTACCACAACGACTGGAAGGAGATACTGAAGGACATCGAGGCGGAATACCGCATGCTGTCGCTTGACTACCTGCGCCGCACGTATCACAGCATCAAAGAGGGGCAAGGCGAGAGCTACGACATCATCTGGTGGAACATCTTTTCCGGGCTGCAGGAGCAGTTTCTGCATACCGTACATGACATAATCAGCCGTCCACGCCACCGACTGAAAGCCATCGCGACATACAAACGCGCAGACCAAATACGCCAGTTTACGCCCCAATTGGAACAGGAGTTTGCCGAACACCGCCAGGAAGAGTCCCGACTATACCGCGTGGAGGAACAACAGAACACTTACAACACCCCGGAGAACCGGTTCCTTAAACACGCCTTGCTGACCATTCAAAAACGCTATTCTTCCTTGGCCACGCGCGTGTTGAGCCAAGAAGGCAATCTGGCTGACACAAGAAAAAAATTCATTGCCAAGACCCGCGATGAGCTGAACCGCCTTTCGCGCCATCCTTTCTTTCGCACTGTGGGACCTTATGAGGGGCTGAAACAAGAGTCGTTGGTGCTGCAAAGAGATGTACACTATTCGAATGTGTATCGCACTTACAGTATCCTCCAGAAGTCGTTCAGCCTAAACGACGGCCTCTACCGCATGGAGACCAAGGACATCGCCACACTGTACGAGATATGGTGCTTTATCCAGGTAGAAAAGGTGGTCAAAGAACTGACTGGCACCGAACCCGAGCAGTACAGTCGCACGGAGATGAGCGGTATCTTCACTTATAATTTAGGGAAAGGAGAACACTCGAAGATTATTTTCAAGAAAGACGATGTGACGCTGGCAGAACTGGTCTACAATCCCAGACACAGTGACAAAGACGACGTAAAAGGTATAGGCGACCTGGTATCGAAGACCGTCCCGCAAAAACCTGACATTGTTCTGCAACTGACCAAAAACGACCTTCAACAGGGCATGAAACTGACCTACCTTTTCGACGCCAAATACCAGTTGGAAAAAGATGGTGGCAATGATGTACCGCCCGACGATGCCATCAACCAGATGCACCGCTACCGTGATGCCATCTACTACAACAGTAAACACATCAACGAGACTATAAAGAAAGAGGTCATCGGCGGCTATATACTCTTCCCCGGCCACATGGACGACACCTCACGCTTCCGTCATAGCATCGATGAGGTAAACATCGGCGCTTTCCCCATGCGCCCCGGCGACAAACAGCATGAGCTATTATCAAATTTCATAAAGGACTTGCTAAACAAACATGCTGTGGAAATCGTGGAACAGGTTATCCCGCAGAAAGGCACTACCTTAGAGGTAAAGAACCGAGTCCTCATTGGCGTAGTCAAACCCGATAATCCGCAATATTCCAACTTCCTCAACGGCACTGCCACATTATATTATACAGGCAAGCATGTTTCCAAAGAGATACCTCTAAACGGCATCGACTACTTTGCACCTTACTTGACCCAAGAAGGCGGTTACAAAGACCTTTATACCGTAAAGAATGTTAGAACAGGACAAAAAGACGAAGGTGAACCGGGCGACAATCTTCGCATCATCCTTGAACTTGAGTATTCCCATTCATTATTCGACAATTACCATAAAGACTCCAATATTACCAATATCCAACCGTTTGATTATACAACCCTCGAAGAAATCCATTTGACAAAATGACCAACGAGTATCCATTCCATACGCGCCAGTGAACCCTATTATAGCAACAAATCACCTCTCTCAGAAACTATTTTTTAGCATATTAATCGACCAACATATATACCCCATTATGAAGAAGATATACCCCATTGACTGGAAAGCCATGCACCCTGACGATATGCCAACCGCCACAGACCAGTATTATGTCGGGGTTGCCAACAAGGTACTGAATATACTCAAGAAATCAGATATTGACGATGTATTTCCGTACGATGAAGCCATCCGAGACGCTGCCTTGCGCTTGACGGCTTGGTTTGAGGACATCTGCACCGGCACAGGTTTCTGGCGCACCGTGAATGAGACATGCCAGAAACGTTACGGCAAACCTCTCCCTTTTTACGATACGTCAGAGTACTACCCAGGCGAACCCAATCCGCAGGATGTGGCGTTGCTGCTATGGGACATCACGGAGTCGTGGAATGACGACCGTTTCATCAATCCCGAGAACCCCGGTCTGCTTGTGACTGCCACCAATATATTCGACATCTTCAACAACGAGTTCGAGTATGCTCCCGACACGGATGAGTTGAGGGACTACCTCGCCAATCCCGCCCTCGGCATCGACTACTGGGCTACACGACGCGCTATGGAATGGTTCTCGTTGAGTGGATACCTCTCCCTCCACAGCCGCATCAAGTTAGAAGATGCCCTCTATTCCATCCGCAATGAACGAGAGCATGATATACTCTTTTATGCCACTACGCTTATCAATGTCATTACCGACAAGCACAACATATTGTCGCTAACGGCAGCTGAATGGCTCTCCGCAGCAATAAATAAACCGTTTACTATCGACCACTCGCGTCTTCTCAACCGATTATATACCGTTGTGAACCGCTATGCCACAACCGTTCAGTTTCGCGACATACTGACTGGCGACAATGTTATCATCGAAGAAGACTCTTTAGATGAAGACTGGCTTGAAAGTTTCAGTAACAAACCGGGTACCACCGTAGGCTTCGGCTTTATCCAGTTCAACGACAAATGCTATCAGTGCGGCTCCATATTTACCGAACCAGCATCCGAGTACATAGAGGAATACAAGAAGGAACAGCGCAAAGAAGACTACGCAAAATCCCTTGTGAAACAGAACCACGACCTTTTCTATGAAGTCAGCGGAGGCAAACACATCGTTTTTCTGAAAGGAGTGAAAGAACTGACAGACTTCTACACAAAGAAAGCGGGAATAACGGTGACACCCGATTTCGAACGACAGCTGAAGGACATGGTTGCTGAGCAAGCCGAAGACGGTATGTTGGCTCTCATGGCCACACCCGACCAGGGATTCCTTATCATCAGCCTGTCCATCCCTGCCATCAAAGCCCCCGACAACCCATTCTACAATGAGGACTATGCAAAGAAACACGCTTCCGACCTGTTACTCTGTTCCGATGCCATTGATTATTCTGCTGTATGCACTCTGCTCGAAAACAACTATCTGCCCGATGCCGCACTCAACAGCCTTCATGGTTATGAATATGGCCGCAAAATGCTGCAGGACAATGCCCAGTTTATTGTAGACTATATGTTTGCCGAACACAAATAGCCTTATGACCGACACGATGACAGCTGAGCAGCGGCACCGGTGCATGTCGCACATCCGCAGCCGGGACACGAAACCCGAGCTGAAGGTGCGCCGCTGGCTGTGGCACCACGGCTACCGCTACCGCCTGAACGTGAAGAGCGTGCCTGGCAAGCCGGACATCGTGATGCGGCCTTACCGCACGGCAATCTTCGTGAACGGATGCTTCTGGCACGGACACGGCGTGGAAATTGAAAATTCAAAATTGGAAAGTGAAAAGGATGTCTGCTCCGAGGACTCCCTTGCTGCACAGATTGAAAATTCAAAATTGAAAAGTGAAGAGGCAGTGGACTACGGTGCTGCACAGATTGAGAACTCCGCTTGCTGCAAGATTCCACAGTCGAACCGCGCGTTCTGGGTGGCGAAGATCAAGCGCAACCAGGAGCGCGACCATCGGAACTACCAACTGCTGCAGGAGAACGGCTGGCAGGTCATCGTGGTGTGGGAATGCCAGCTGACTCCTCATCAGATAGAACACACTATGCGCGAGGTGGAGCTGCTGCTCAACAGCAACATGCTTGCACGCTACAAGCATGCTCCCGTCCCCTTCACCACCGGGGAAGAACAGCTCCCAGCAGCAGCCGAAAACAATATCGAATACCACAGCAAATGAAAGCATCCTTCCTCTTCAAGCAATACGTGTGGCTGGTGGACACCATCCAGCGCTGCAAGCGCATCACCCTGGCCGACCTGAACGAACGCTGGCTGCGCACGGAGCTCAGCGAAGGACGTCCGCTGAGCCGCACCACCTTCAACCGCCACCGCAACGAGGTGGAGGAGATTTTCGGCATCACCATCGGCTGCGACGCCGACAACCGCTACTATATCGTCAACAGCAACCTTCTTCGCACAGACACCGTACAACAATGGATGCTCAGCACGCTGACAGTGAGCAATATCGTAGGAGAAGCACGGAACCTGCACGACCGTATCCTGCTAGAAAGCATCCCCACCGAAGGAGAATTGTTACGACAGATAGTGGAAGCGATGCAACGTGGCGTACTCATCGACATCACCTATCGCCGCTACGGCTCAACGGCCGATGCCTCCTGGACAATAGCCCCGTACTGCATCAAGCTCTTCCGCCGCCGCTGGTACCTAGTCGGAACCATCCGGAGCACAGGCTCCCAGCCTGTAACCCACGGGGGTACGGGCACCCTGCCCGTATCCATAACCCAAGGGGGTACGGGCACCCTGCCCGTAACTGCAACCCACAGGGGTACGGGCACCTTGCCCGTATCCATAACCCAAGGGAACACGGGCACCCTGCCCATAACACCAGAAATAAAAGATTGGCACCGACGCTTCCACAGCGTCCCCCATCGTGAGAACAAGGCTCTCCAAAGCATCACTTTCCGCCTTTACGACTCTCTTCCCAAAGAGGTGATAGAGGAGATCAAACAGAAGCTGGACATCAACGAAGATGACGACTCCTATGACAGCATCCAGTACCAGCGGCTCCGCCAAAAGATTGCAGAATACGAAGACGCTGGCTATGGTCAATGTTTCCTGCGGGACGAACGGATTGCCGCCATTATGCAAGACACTCTCAAACATTTCGACGGTGAGAGATACCAGCTGATATGCTGGTGCATCATGCCCAACCACGTACATGTATTGATTGAAGTGAATGAAGGATGGTCACTTTCAAGAATCATGCACGGCTGGCGTTCCTATACAGCCAAGGAAGCGAACAGAATCCTTGGGCGCACTGGGAAATTCTGGATGGAAGAGTATTACGACCATTATATCCGCGACGACAACCACCTACAGAAAACCATCAACTACATCTTGAACAACCCTGTCAATGCCGGATTAGATGAATGGCCATGGGTAGGGGAACGGAGTACGGGCTTCCAGCCCGTATTACAAGCCAGGGGCTTGTATCCCGGGGATGGACAAGCCAGTGGCTTGTACCCCATAACGCTATCGTTCGACCGCATCACCTCGCTGGTCCTCACCGACGAGCCCTTTGCTGTTGACCCGGACTTTGACGCTGAGGCTTTCTTCTCCGAGTATTTCGGCGTGATGACCGACGACCGCATCCCGCTCCAGCGCATTGTGCTGCGGGCTTTCGGCAACGAACGCTATGCCTTGCGCGACCTGCCTCTCCACCCTTCGCAACAGTTGGTGGAGGACAAAGGTGAGTATGTCGATTTTGAATTATTCCTCCGCCCGACAAGCGACTTTTTAGCCCATATCCTCTCCCGCGGCAGGTGGGTGAAGGTCATTTCGCCCGAAAGCATTGCACAGCGTATCAGCGACATGCACCGAGAGTCGTTATAAAATCTTTATAGTGTACCGTTTTTTGGTACAGCGGACATGTACTTTTGCATCGTGAAACAAAAAGTAGTATTAACCCTTAAATCTTTAAAGCGATGAAAGCACATCAAACGTTTTTCATGGACTGCCACCTGGCTGGCCGCAAGTACTACGACGCTGACCTTGTATGGGACTATCTGCGTGTTGGACAATCCCTGCGTCTGGAGCGTGACATGCAGAATCCGCACGACCCCAACGCCGTGCAGGTCATTTACAACAAAGACGGCGAGAACTACCTCCTGGGCTTCATCCCACGCAGCGACAACAAGCAGCTTGCCGCCTTCCTGGAGATGGGTTGGACAGACATCTTCGACTGCCGTATCAACAGTCTCAATCCCGACAACCACCCCGAGAACCAGGTACACCTCACCATCAGCATCCGCCGCAACGGGAGCACGGGCACCTTGCCCGTATAATAAACCCAAATAGGTCATTTGGCCGACTTTTCAATTAATCTCATTTTTCTGGGTCTGTTCATGCCTATCATACCATGAACAATCAACAACCAACCACCCCTAAATCCTCCTGGCCTTTGACGGGGTGTGGTTGCCTGACCCTCGCTGCCGGGATAGGCTTCTCTGTTTCTATTCTTTTTATTAAGGGATACCCTTTCTCCGACCGACTATTATCTTGTCTGTTTTCACTTTTTGCGACATGGATATTGGTTCGTGTCATCTCTTTTATTCAAAGGTTATTCAGAGACGGATAGCACTTTCTACCATAGTGTACCGCTTTTTGGTACACTCATTATGTATTTTTGCATTGTGAAACAAAAAACAATGCCATCATGAAAACCTCGCTCATCATCCTTTCAAAAGTCGGCGGTGGAGCCGGTGGATTCGGCGCGCTGATAATAGTCGCTATCTTGTTTTTCTATTTATGGGTTAACGATGATAATGGAGACTTAGGGTGCTTAAGCATTTTATTCCTGCCATTACTACTGCCTTATATTTATGGGAAACTTGTCTATAAAGGTTATGAGAAACTATCTTCCTTCGAACCGGAAGGCAAGAGTTTCGTTTCACCACCCAGTCTACTTCTAAAAGTGCTAGTTGCACTTTCAACCATATGTTTGTGGATACTATTACTTAGTCTCATAATAACTTTCGATGATTCAATCTGGAGTTATTTTATATGGATACTCTTCTTACCTGTACTCTTTTTCTACCTTTATCTACTCTGGAAGAAACTCTTCTTTGTATGGCTGGGACGATTCCGTCCCAAAGTGGCAATCATCATCTGCATCGTCTCTATTCTCCTCGTCATCGCATTCACCATCGCGGCCATAAAACTCCATAACTACTACACCTCCATGGATTTTCTCAAACAATACTGGGCCAAGAAATACGGGTTGACCACATAGCCATGAAGGCTTGTATGTTCTAACAAAAAGAGCATCGACCTGAAAGGGCGGGATTGGGTTGAACTGTCGGCCTAATAACCGAGTTAGGATTATCGTAATAATTGTTTTTTCAAAAAAAACTTGCCAATTCGAAAAATGTTTGTAACTTTGCATCACAAAGTACTCTTTAAACGACATGAATAATAACGACGCAATCAACACTCTTAGAGAGATTAAGGACATCATGCAGAAGTCCTCACGGTTCCAGACAATCAGTGGTGTTTCCATCATCGTCATCGGAATTTACGCCTCTATTGTCGCCCTCGGAGCATGGATTTTGCTCGGTCAGCACGAACCCTTCAGCTGGCTGCCGGACTGGTGCGGCAATCTGCTCATCAACACCCCGTCCCGCACATGGCTTGCCATCGTCTGTGCCATTGTGCTAGTGGCCGTCTCTTTCGGCACCGTCTTCCTCATGTCCTATAATAAGACCAAACGCGTCAACCAGCGTTTCACCTTCGACCACACTGTGCGCCGCTCCCTCACGGCCTTCTTCGTCCCAGCCGTGACGGGCGGTCTTGTCTGCCTTGCCCTGCTCATGCAGGGACATTATGGTCTTACCTCCACTTTCATGCTGGTCTTCTATGGCCTGGCGCTAATCAACTGCTCACACTTTACCACCTCCGACATCGCCCTCCTCGGCTACGGCCAGCTGCTCCTCGGCATCATCGACTGCTTCGTGGTCAGCTATGGCATCCTCTTCTGGTTCCTCGGCTTCGGCCTGTGGCACATCATTTTCGGCATCTTCTTCACCCTCAAAAACAGGCGAACCGCCTGTGGTAATAATGCTGTTAATCAAATCGATACACAAGCCAACAATCAATAAGTCATGATTCCCACCCTCAACGGCATAAACAAAGCTTTCGAAAGCAAAGCGCGACTTGGCATCATGTCGGTGCTGATGGTGAACGAGAGCGTCGATTTCTCCACCCTCAAGTCGCTCCTCTCGCTCACCGACGGCAACCTGGCCAGCCACACCCGCGCCCTCGAGGAGCTGGGCTATATCCAGTGCGAGAAACGCTTCATCGGGCGTAAGCCAAACACCTCTTTCTCCATCACTAAGGCCGGCAGCCAAGCCTTCAAGGAACACCTCAAGGCTCTCGAAGAGTTTATAAAAACCACCTCCGCCTAATTTTTTTTGCCTTATTTACTTTGCATTACAAAGTACTCCTAAACATAAATAATTAAAACATTAAAAATACAAAACAATGGAAAACATCAACCCAAAAAACAACCTCTCCGACAGCAACTCACGCAGCAGTCTCAAACTCGGTATCAAACTGTTGCTCATCTTAATCATCAGCATTTTGCTGCTCATCCCGCAGGCCATCATCATGGACATGGTGAACGAACGCAGCAGCACCGAAGGCCTTGCCAACCTCGAAGTAAACGAGAAATGGGGCAACGGGCAGACCCTCACAGGTCCCGTGCTCTTCATCCCCGGCGACAGCGCTGCCAACAACCTCTATATTCTGCCCGAGACCCTCGACATCGACGGCAAAATCAACTCCCGTACCCTCAAACGCGGCATCTACGACTTCACCGTCTACGAAACAGCACTCACCCTTGCAGGCCGATTCTCCCTGCCCAAAGAGCTCAAAGCCGAACAGCTGAAACACCTCCGTACCGACCGGGCCAAACTCCTCTTCGCCATCAGCGACTTCAAGGGCTTCTCCGACAATCCCGCCCTCGTTCTCGACGGCCAGCCCGCCGAGCTATCCTCCGAAGCACTCCACCTCGGCAGCCACGACGCCCTCTCGTGCAGTGTCGACCTGAAGTCACTCCTCGACAGCGGCAACCTCGACTACCGCATCACCGTGCCACTCAAAGGCTCCGACTACCTCTACTTCCTGCCCGTTGGCCGCACCACCTCGGTCCATCTGGCCTCCGACTGCCCCACACCCAGTTTCACCGGACGCTATCTCCCCGCCCAGCGCGAGGTCACCGACCAAGGCTTCAACGCCGACTGGAAAGTGCTGGCCCTCAACCGCGACTTTGCACAAGTGCTCAACAGCCATGCCGAGCTGAAGAAGGCACAGCCCTTCGGGGTCGACCTCAAAGTTCCTGTCGAGCAATACCAGCAGACCACCCGCAGCATCAAGTATGCCTACCTCATCATCCTGCTCACCTTTGCCGTGGTTTTCTTTGTCGAAATCCGCCGTCAAACGCCCATCCACCCCGTCCAGTACGCCCTTGTAGGCATCGCCCTCATGCTCTTCTACACCCTCCTGCTGGCCTTCTCCGAGCACCTCACCTTCCTCCTTTCCTACCTTATCGCCTCCGTCATGACCATCGGACTCATCACCCTCTTCATGCGCACCCTCCTCCGCAACACCCGCGCAGCCCTTTTCATCGGCCTGCTGCTCACGGTACTCTACACCTTCATCTACGTCATCATGCAACTCGAAAGCTACGCCCTGCTCGTAGGCAGTCTGGGCATATTCGTCATCCTGGCCGTAGCCATGTATGCCTCACAGAAAATCAACTGGTACCAAGAGAAAGTGAAAAGTGAGAATTGAAAATTGAAAATAAAAATCGTCAAGGAATGAAAACAACATCAACCTTCCGTCAGCGTTTCAGCCGCTTTGCTGCACTGCTGTGCACGGCCCTCATCGGCCACCCCGTCGAGCTGCTCATCCTGCTCCACGCCGCCGCTGCCGCCTGTGTTGCGGCCTATCCCCAATCCCACGCCTGGATGCTTCCGGCACCCTACGCCCCCTTTGCCGCTGTGGCGGCCCTCTGCCTCTCGTTCCACCGCACGAGGAGCAAAGCCTGCACCACAGCCTATTGGGTCCTGCTACCGCTCTACATCCTTACCGCATTCCTGCCCGACGCATGGGCATCCAGTGTCGAGATCCGCTACCTCTACGCCCTGTTGCCAGCCCTTTACCTGCTGGCACGGGGTGTATGGAGCAACACTAGCTTTTCGCAACGCTTCTACAGCATGATGCGTTCCCTCCTTATAGCCCTTGCTGTCGCCGCCTTGCTTGCAATGCTGCTTATGCTTATCCTCCTCTCCGTTGACACGCTCTTCGGCAACAGCTCGCACATTGTCAACCATCTCTACGTCATCTGCCTTATCCTCTGCTTTGCACTTGTGGCGCCCCTCGTCTTCATCGGTCTCGAGTCGCAAACGGCACCCCCTGCCGCCACACTGCTGGAGGAAATCACCGTCAACTACATCCTCACTCCTGCCCTGCTGCTCTACAACGTGGTACTCTATGCCTATGCCGCCACTATCCTCTTCCGGTGGGACTTGCCCCAATCCTCCGTCGCCAGCATGGTCATGGCCTTCGTGGCCGTACAGGTGGCCATCGACATTGTGCGGCCGCTGCTCTCACGCCAACCCCTGAAGTGGTACTTCCGCTGGTTCGGCCTCATCGCCCTGCCGCTGGTGGTGCTCTTCTGGGTGGCCACAGGCTACCGCCTGTCGCAGTACGGCCTCACCATCGACCGCTGCTATCTCCTCCTTGCCGGTCTGCTGATGACCCTCTACTGCCTCTTTACCCCTTTCCTGCGCATCAGGCCTTGGCACTGGTGCACAGCCCTGCTGACGGCGGGGGTGTTCATACTGGCCCTCGGCGGTCCCCTCTCCGCCCGACAGCTCTCCCTCCGTACCCAGCTGCATATCATCCGTGCCAACGCCGCGCAGGCGCACCTCCTCACCCCCCAGGGCACCATCGACACCGTCGCCTTCCGTCCCGACCCCGCCGACACCCTCTATGCACCGCAGCACCGAGCCGTATACCAAGCCATGTGCTATATTGAGCACGACCTCGGCGACACGCTCGTGCTAGTGCGCGAACTCGGCCTCGACCGCGCCGACTATCTCGACCGCCTCAGCAACCGCACTGCCCGCCATGCCCAAGCCTACCGCATCGACAACGACTGGTACCGCTACGAAGAGCACTACGCCACGCAAAACTTCTATCTCAACAACACCAGCGGCAATAGCGACATTGACATATCGAGCTACAATCGCATGCTCCTCAACCACCGTTACAGCTCAGGCGAGAGCATCCCATATCCCGGCGGCACCATCAACGCCGACACCCTCCTTGCCGCACAACTGGCAAAGATAGGCTACACCCTGCGCAGCAACCTCGACAAAGAAAAGCTCGACAAACACAAAGAGCAACTGCTCACCTACACCAGCCCCGACGGCTCAATCCTTATCGTTTTCTCCAGAATGGAAATATCCAAAGCCGACAGTCTCAATCACCTCTTCACCGCCCACATCTGCTACGCCCTGTCCCGATAAAAGATGAAATATCTCAAACTCATCCCCGCCCTGCTTGTCACCGCCGCCATTATCGCACTATGGTACGACGACTTCGTCATCCTGCTCCTCGTTGTCTTCCTCTTCTGGCTCTTCGTCCCCATTGCCGTTGCTGCCCTCTACTTCCTGGTCAAAGCCCGCCGCTGCCGCGACACCTACGAGAAAGTCACCGTTGCCTGAGGCATCCTCAACCTCCTGCTGCTCGTGGGCACCTAAGTGTGGCTCTGCCTCAACAACCCAAACGCCGTGCGCCTGGCCAAACACTACGACAACCACCGCGACGACCTCTCCCGCCTGGTTCAATACACCCGCCAGGCCATCGACCCTGGTGCCTACATCCATCTCGAATTCGAGCACGGCAAAGCCTCCATCTTCCATGTGCAAGCCCCAAGCGACCCGCTCCCCTCGCAACACTGGGACGATGCCGAGCGCAACAAAGACTCCATCATGGCCGTCGTAGGCCTCACCCCTGGCGAGTACAAGGAACTATTCCGATTGCTGCGGCAGGCTGGCTGCATCGGCATCACACTCTCCTCCGGTCGCGACGACGACTCCACCGCAGTAGTCGATTGGCGTCGCGACCTCATGGGCATGTATTCCTACATCCTTTTCGACCGCCCCACCACCCCGCAGGAAGACTCCACCTTCCGCACCGACCCCATGTTCATCCCCTACACCGACCGCGTCGTCCTGCAATACAGCGGTGGAGCCATAGGCCGCCAGTCCTTCACACAGGAGGAGCGGCAGCCCTTCCTTGCCGACTATTGCCGCTCCCCGCGCCGAAGTGCCCCTGCCGCCGAACCCTGAGCCCCGCGACAAAAGAGGGCCGCTGCAACAGGGCATAATTACGCTGCAACAGTCAATCCGGCACTGGAATATGGCCGCTGAGGCTGGCACAGAGCCATCTTTTTGAAAAACCATGTATATAATTAATCCTGTGTGTATTAACTACACATATCCGGCAGATGCAAGGGGCTTTAAGGAAAAAAAATTGTCCAAGTGCAAAAAAATTAGTAATTTTGCACCGCTTTTAGTAGTATAAACTGGCAAAGGTTATGTTTGATTTTGAAGCCATTGTAGTGGAGATAGAAATGAAGGTTCGCAAACTGATAGGTGAGAATCGGCGGTTGCGTGTGGAGGCAGAGGAAGCAAACGAGCGTTGTCGGCAGCTGCAAGAGCAAGTGGACAAACAAAATATAG
>R21__coassemble_647_pt1 | contig 27671 bp, 24 predicted proteins | sample R21__metabat2_low_PE_009 | metagenome-assembled genome bin R21 | reverse complement strand
ACTGTATGGATAGGTTTCCCCGTATCGTGGTACACAGCCCCCACCATCATCAACACCTTCATCGAGGCCCACAACCTGAGTGGCAAGACCCTCTGCGTCTTCGCCACCAGCGGAGGCAGCAATGTCAGCGGGTCGGCCGCCGACCTCAAGAAAGCCTATCCCCAGTACACCTGGGGCGAAAGCCGGCTGATGAATTAACCACGCCAGTTTATGTCTATTGAGGAGGGGGCCTTTGGAGACCCCCTCTTCCTTTTGCCCCCCACCATTATTGGGCACCTTTTTCTTTCGGCATACAATAATTCCGAACGGGGTGCGTTATGTGGGTATGATGAAACGATATGCCAAGGCAGCATTGCTGCTATTGCTGGCCGCCGTGGTGGCCTTCCCCGCCCAGGCCCGAAAGAAAAAACTCGGCTACGAGATTACCCTCACCATCAATTATGGTGCGGACACCATGATGTACCTGGGCAACTATTTCGCCAAGGGCAACCAGGTGGTGGACACCGCCTACCGCGACCGGAAAGGGCGCTTTGTCTTCAGCGGCAAGGACACCCTGCCCGAGGGACTTTATTTCTTCGCCAATCCCCGGGGCAATTATGTGGAATTTGTGGTGTACCACGAGAAACCCTTCTTCACCTTCGAGACCGACCAGCGCGACTGGACACAAAATATAAAAGTGAAAGGCAGTCCCCAGAACGACTTCCTCTTCCGCTTCAACCGACTCGACGCACAGGTGACAGCCGACCTGATGGAGCATGAGGCCAAGTTGGATTCGGCAGCCTTTGTGCGCTATCGCTACAATAAGCTGCTGGAATTGGACAGCGTGAAGCTGGCGTTAATCCAGCAGTATCCCGACATGTTCCTCTCCAAGATGATGATGGCGGATAAAGAAGTTGTTCCGCCAATAGTGAACGAGCGGGGCGACACGCTCACCATGGACCAGCGGCGGCAGTACTACCTCGAGCATTACTTCGACAATATACCACTGGAGGAGAACGCCATTATCCGTACCCCGAAAGCCATCTTCTACGACAATGTGATGAATTTCTACGACAACGTGCTTAATTTCACCCCTCCGCAGGTGATTATCCAGTATATGGACCCGATGCTTGAGCGCGCCAAGAAAGCACCCGACGTGTTCCAATACCTTGTCATGACCCTCACACAGAAATACCTGCAGAGCAACGTAATGATTTACGATGAGGTGTATGTGCATCTGGTGAAGAAGTACTATGCCTCCGGCGACAACTTCTGGTCGTCGCCCAGTTCCATTGACAAGGAAATGGCGCGTGCCAACAAATGGGAACGGCTCCTGGTCGGCCGCGAGGCTCCGGAGCTGATACTCTTCGACACACTGCACATCCCCCATTCGCTGCACGCCTTCCCCCACAAATGGAAACTGCTCGTCTTCTGGTCGCCCAACTGCGGCCACTGCAAGCACATCATCCCCGCGGTGTACAAAGTTTTCGAGAAGTACACCATGGAGTATGACATCGGAGCCTTCACCATCATGAGCGACCCTGACGACAAGACCCGCCTCGAGTGGAAGAAATTCATGGCCGAACACGGCATGAACAGTCCCGCCTGGCTGAGTCTCGACGGCGGCGAGGCTAACGTGGACTGGCACGATGTGTACGACATCGTCACCACTCCGCAGATCTACCTGATTGACGAGAACAACATCATCCAGGCCAAGAAACTGGGCGAAGGAACCATCGAGAATGTCATCAAGGCCATCTGCGGCCAATCTGCCCGAGGCAGCCAACCGCAGGAGAAATAAAAAGTGATAATCGAAAAAACGTTACATATCATGAAAAAAACATTATTCATTGCAGGGTTTGCAGCTGCCACCCTGCTGACAACAGGATGCAAAAAAAGTATGGACAATCCTTTCTTCACAGAATGGGGCACACCCTATGAAATTCCCGATTTTGGGAAAATCAAGACCGAGCACTACATGCCCGCCTTCGAGGAAGGCATGAAGCAGCAGACAGCCGAAATCGACGCCATCGTCAACAACCCCGAAGCACCCACCTTCGAGAACACCATCGAGGCCTACGAGTACAGCGGCGAACTGCTCAACAAAGTCTCCGGCGTCTTTTTCAACCTTAGCGAATGCGAAAACAGCGACGAGATGGAGGCCATAGCCGAAGAGGTCACCCCCAAGCTGTCGGCTCACGGCGACAACATCGCCCTCAACGCCAAACTCTTCCAGCGCATCAAGGCCGTCTACGACCAGCGCGAGAGCCTCAACCTCAACCCCGAGCAGATGCGACTGCTGGAGGAGACATACAAAGGGTTCGTGCGTAGCGGCGCCAACGTCCCCGCCGAGAAGCAGGCCCGTTTCCGCCAGCTCAACGAGCAGATAGCCTCGCTCACCCTCCGTTTCGCCCAGAACGTGCTGAAAGCCACCAATGCCTACCAGCTCGTCCTCGACACCGCTCCGGCAGGCATCACCGCTGACCAGATTGCCGCCGCCAAAGAGGCCGCCGATGCCGACCCCGCCACCAAAGGCAAACTCGTCTTCAAGCTTAACATGCCCAGTTGGGAACCCTTCATGCAGAACTGCGCCGACCGCGAACTCCGCCACCAGATGTGGGAAGCCTACGCCTCCCGCTGCAACGGCGGCGAATTTGACAATACCAAAATCATCGACACCCTCACCAACCTCCGTCTTGAGCGTGCCAACATCCTTGGCTACAAAACCCATGCCGACTACGTGCTGGAAGACTGCCTGGCCAAGACTCCCCAAGCCGTGAACACCTGCCTCATGCAGATCTGGACTCCCGCCCTGGCCAAAGCCAAGCAGGAATGCGCCGAATACCAGAAGATGTTCAGCAAAGACATGGCAGCTGCCGGACAGGCAAAGACCGAAACCCTGCAACCTTGGGACTGGCGCTACTACAGCGAGAAACTCCGCAAAGAGAAATATGACCTCGACGACGATGTCGTGCGCCCCTACTTCTCCCTCGACAACGTCCGCGAAGGAGCCTTCGCCACGGCCGGTAAACTCTACGGCATCACCTTCCGTGAGAACAACACCCTCCCCACCTACAACAAAGAGGCCCACGCCTACGAAGTCCTCGACGGTGACAAGGTCATCGGCATACTTTATATGGACTTCCACCCCCGTGCCAGTAAACGCAGCGGTGCTTGGATGACTGAATTCCGCGGACAGAAAGTGGACCGCGACGGCAACAACGTCATCCCCATCATCCAAGTGGTCTGCAACTTCACCAAACCCACCGCTGACAAGCCCTCCCTACTCACCTTTGACGAGAGCGAGACCCTCTTCCACGAGTTCGGCCACGCCCTCCACGGGCTCCTCAGCAAGTGCCACTACCCCTCGCTGGCCGGCACTAACGTCCCGCGCGACTTTGTCGAACTGCCCTCACAGATTATGGAGAACTGGTGCCGCAACCCGCAGGTTATGAAAACCTATGCCAAGCATTACCAGACCGGTGAGCCCATTCCCGACGAGCTCATTGCCAAGATAGCCGCTGCCCAGACCTACGGCCAAGGCTTCATCAACACCGAACTCCTCGCCGCCTCGCTGCTCGACATGGCCTACCACGGCATCACCACTCCGCAGCACATCGACCCCAACGCCTTCGAAGCCGACTACCTCAACAGCATCGGACTTATCCCGCAAATCATCAGCCGCTACAAAAGCCCCTACTTCCAGCACATCTTCACTACTGGCTACGATGCCGGATACTATAGCTACACCTGGACCGCCATCCTCGACCACGATGCCTTCGCAGCCTTCGTCGAGAGCGGCGACCTCTATAACCCCGAACTCGCCAAGAAGTTCCGCCACATCCTCGAGAGCGGCAACACTGTCGAACCCATGCAGATGTACATCGCTTTCCGCGGCAAGGAACCCAGCGTCACCCCGCTTCTCAAAGACCGCGGTCTGATCTAGCAGAACAAAGAAACGAATGTGTTAATGGACGTTGATATGTTGATATGTTTCGGGTTGATATGAAGTGATCCGTATAAACATATCAACATATCAACAATTTTAACGAATTAACGAATTCAACAATGGACAACAACGTAAAGAGACTCACCCGCAGCACTTCCGACCGCCGACTGGCCGGTGTGTGCGGCGGCATCGCCCAGTACCTCAACGTCGACCCCACCGTCATCCGCATCCTCTTCCTCATCGCAATGCTCTGCGGCGGCCTCGGCTTCTGGGCATACATCATCGTATGGCTCGCCGCACCCGAGGACAACCAAGGCACCCTGCAGAACCAATAATTTTTTTCATCTCCATGCAGTCTTTCATAGACAAAGTGTCTCTAAGGAGACATGATGGACATGGAAAAGTTGGTTGAGCAAGCCAAAACAGGCGACCGCCAGGCACAGAATACATTGTATTACCGCTACCGGCAGCGGTCGTATGCTGTATGCCGCCGTATCACTCGCGACAAAGAGCTCTCCGAAGAGCTTGTCGACGATGCATTCCTTATTGCCCTCAACAAACTCGACTGCCTCCACGACCCAGACAAATTCGGTTCATGGCTCTCCGCCATTTCCGCACGCCTTGCACTGCGTCACCTGAAACGCCAACCCGACAGCAAGCCCATCCCTATCTCTCACATTGAAGGTTTCGACATAGCCTGCGACCCCCACGACGCTCCTTTCACCCACGAAGAACTGCAATCCGCCATCGACCGTCTACCTACAGGATACCGACAGGTGTTTACCATGTCGGTGATAGAAGGACGTCAACACAAAGAGATTGCTTCCATCCTTAACATCGAGCCACATTCCTCCTCTTCGCAACTCTGCCATGCCCGCGCAATGCTTCGTCGCATGCTGGGTCCATTGATGTGCATCCTGCTCTTATCCGTGCCTTTCTTCCTGTTGCAGGACTCGGACACGACACCAGTCTCCGCAACCGCCCGAGTTCCCGAAAAGCAACAAGCCTGTGAACCCAGTTCTACCCCTGTTCACACCCCTGCTGATGGAAAACCCTATGACGACCTGGCATACAATACAAACATCTCCTGCAGCACTGATACCGTATACGACAACCAGATTCCCGTCCAACTCGTCGACGAGACATCCTCGCTATCACACTCATTAACAACACACCTTCAAGAATCTTACATCCCACCCATGCCCGATAGCACGGCTGAGGCCAGCCGACACTGGCTTAACAAGGTTCACAACTCGGGCAAATGGGCTGTTACGGTGGCCTTGGCACCCTCACTCGCTGACAAAGCGTCTGTCCAACGTCCCCATCCCTTGATTCTGCCATCCGTTGCCTCCACCACCAGTTCCACAGGACAAGACGAAGGCGTAGCGATATCCAACTGGCACGAGTGCAAAGTGTATGTACTGCAAAACAGCATGCTCTTCTCTCCCGAGGTGGCCGAGGCACTCATACGCATTGCCCAAAGCAACGAGCTGGACAACAATGGCCAGATTATCCGCAGCGAGCACCACGAGCCACCCTCCACCTTGGCACTGACGCTTCATTACGCAATCGATTCCACCCTCTCGCTCTACTCCGGGATTAGCCACAGTGTATATCGCTCCAATTTCCAGACGGGTGTCGGTATGGATCGTATTGACGAACACCAAAGCATCAACTTCCTGGGCATCCCAATGGGTATCTCCTACTGTCCACATCCCAAAGCACTTTTCGGATGCCATTTCTCTGCCGATATCACGTTATTGCTTCCCCTGTCGTTCCACAGCAGCACCTGCTTCGTTGTCGGAGGCCAAATCGACAGCCATACCTGCCTGCCATCAGCCTACACGCAAGAGATACCCCTCTTCAACCACACCTCATCCCTCCACACCCTCAATCTAGTGGCCAGTCTGAGAGCAGGTTTACACTACCGCCTCACACCAAGCGTCAGTCTCTATGCCGAATGTGGCGTCAGCTATACACTGCCCTGTTGGCAAACAGTAGCCACCTATTCCTCACTCCACCCATTAGCCTTTACCACACAAACGGGTCTGCGTTTCACATTTTAAAGTATCTTCGTTGTATCAATGTGGCATGCCATGACGGACCGACAAAGGCTAATGAATGAAAGATACTACGAGCCTGGTCAGTTCATGCATCGTGGTGTTATAAATAACGGAGGCATGCAGTCTTCTGCTTCTTTCCATGCTCTATTAAGATACCGTCCCGGGTCACGGGAGTATCTTAATAAGCAAAATAAATGTACAAAGTAACCGATTACCTCTCCAGCGGGCTGCTCTACGCCAACAACACCCTGCGTCCGAGCCACAAGCAATTGAGCCAGCTGATGATTTACGCCACCACAACATGCCAGTCTCACTGTCGGCATTGTTCCATCTGGAAAAAGCCCCATGAGCATCTTTCCCTCGACGACATCGTGCGTGTGATGCAGAGCCGATGTGTCAGCCCCCGTACCACCGTGGGACTAGAAGGCGGCGAGTTTATCCTGCACCCCCAAGCATGCCAAATACTCGATTGGTTCATGCACCACCACCCCAACTTCACCCTCCTCTCCAATGGCCTAGCCCCCGAACGGCTTGCCGCCCTGGCGATGCAATACCGCCCCAAACACCTCTACCTCTCCCTTGACGGCGGACGTGAGACCTATCTGCGCATGAGGGGCTGCGACGGATATGCCAGCGTGATTCAAGCAATCGAGGCGTTGAAAGACGAGGTACCGTTGTCGCTCATGTTCTGTCTTTCGCCTTGGAACAGTTTTGACGACATGGAGTATGTCATCCAGCTGGCCTTACAATACCATATCGACGTGCGGATAGGCATCTATGGCACCATGGCCTTCTTCGACACCACCAGCGACCTCCTTGCCGCCACCGACTTCTCCGCCCGCATCCCGAGAGCCATCCATCGCACCAGCGAGAACTATGACTATGTAGCCCTCTACGACCAATGGCGCAACGGGCACCTCCGTCTCCCCTGCCTCAGCATCGGCAGCCAGGCCGTCATCCATGCCAACGGCAACGTGCCGTTGTGCCAAAACCTCGACCGCATCCTTGGCAACATCCACCATCAATCACTCGACGAGATATACAACTCCCCTTCCTCTATCAGCCTTCAGCACCACTACTGCCAGCATTGCAACGGGTGCTGGATTAACTTCCACCGAAAGTACGACATCATCCTGCTCCGCACACTCGAGAGATTCCTGCCCAAAACCATTATTGAGAAGGTGTACGGACCCTATTGGTGGAGCGACAACCACCATGCCACTTACCGCCAATACTTCAAAACCCTACAGTCATGATACCCTTGCTCTTCCAACAAATCCGCCGAAAGCGGAGCGAAGCCCTGCTGGCACATCCCTGCATGCAACAATATGCCTTCGTGGGTATGGGGAGCCACAGCATGGCCAACCTCTACCCTGTACTCGGTCTACTGCATGTGCCGCTAAAATATATCTGCGTCACCTCACCGCGCAAAGCCGAGCTCATCCGCCGCCACGCCATGAGTGGCCTGTGTGCCCAATCACCCATCGTCACCACTTCGCTGGCGGCAGTCCTCGACGACCCTGATGTTGCCGCCGTATTTGTCTCAGCCACGCCTGCAGCCCACTACCGCATCGCCTCTGCTGTATTGCGAAAGGGCAAAGCCCTGTTTATCGAAAAACCTCCCTGCCGCACCCTTGTCCAACTCGAGTCGCTTGTTGCCCTGCAGAGACAAACCGGCACGCATGCCATGGTTGGTTTGCAGAAACGTTTTGCCCCTGCTGTCATACGGCTGAGTTCCTGCCTTAGGGGCAACCCGGTTTACAACTATTCGCTCCGCTATTGTGTAGGCCGCTACCCCGAAGGCGACCCATTCACCGAGCTTTTCATCCATCCCCTCGACTTGGTCACACATCTCTTCGGTCCCGCTGAAATCATTATGCTGCGACATACGGGATGCCGCACCACCATCCTGATGCTTGCTCATGGCGACACTGTTGGCACCGTGGAACTGTCAACAGGCTACTCATGGGCGGCACCTGTCGAGGAACTTATTGTCCACACCCGCACAGGTGTATACGCCATGCCGTCCATCGACACGCTCACCTTCCAGCCATCTGGCTCCTCGTTTGCTGGCATACCATGGGAGAAGATCATGCATCCCCGCGTAGCTGTGGAATATCTGTGCCGCCACGACAGTTTCTCGCCCACGCTGGCCAACTCGTCCTGGGTGGAACACGGCTTTTACCACGAACTGAAAGCCTTTGTCGACGAGGTGGAACACCGTCCTTCCAACAATCTTCTCTCCCGAAACCACCTATCCCCTATCCGACCCACACTCGAGAGCCTGCTCCCAGTATACCAACTACTGACCCAGATGACAATACAAAAGGAGTAGGTCACGCTGTCACCTCCGATAATTGAGAAAAAAATGCTATCTTTGCAAAAGGACAATAATGAAGATTAGGAATACAATCCACTAATTATGACTATTGTAGAAGCAATACTGCTCTCACTTTCGCTGTGTGTGGACTCGCTGGTGGTGTCCACCACTACGGCTTTTCACAGCAAAATAAGCTTTCGGCGCGGAGCGCTGATGGCGGCGGTGTTCGGTCTATGCCAGGGGGCGTTTCCGCTGGCGGGGGCCTTGATTGGCGATGTTGCACGGGCGTTTATTGAGGCCGTGGACCATTGGGTTGCCTTCGGGCTGCTCCTTATGGTGGGGGGCAAGATGATACTGGACGCCATCCGCAACAGGGAGGAGCCGGAGAGCAGGAAACGTCCCGTAGTCAATGTCGGGACGATGTTCTTGCTGGGCGTGGCCACGAGCATCGATGCCTTTGCCGTGGGCATAGGCATGGGGCTCGAACATACAATGGGCGACGTGCTGTGGACGGTGGCGATGATAGGCGGCGTGACCTTTGCGGTTTCGCTGCTGGGTGTCCATCTGGGCCGCCACAATATCCCCGTGCCGGAACGCACGGCCACCATCCTTGCCGGCGTGGTGTTGATAGGCTTGGGCACTAGAATACTGCTGGAGCATCTCGGCGCAGGTATGCCGCCCATGGGGTGATTCCGTTAAAAACAATTAAACGCTGTAAGATTTCTGTACCATACTCGTCAAATCATTGAAGGCTTACAGCAATGTTGAAGCTCTTTATAAAAAGTGCAACTAAAAGTACAGCGTCATGAAACACCTTGCAATTTACTCCATCCTTGTGGCTTTGTGCCACCTATGTTTAATGTCCTGCAGCAAGCAGGAAAGCGTCACTCCCCTCGACCCAATGATTGAGAAAGTGAACCACTGTGGCTGCGACGACGCCCTCCAGCAGCTTGAGTGGCTACGCAACACCGTGATATTCATGGAGACCCACCGCGGCGACATCCATGCCGAGATATGCACATGCACGTACGACGAAGGCAAGGATGGTTTTCTGACCAACTATTGTGTTTCTTGCCCCGACGGTTTTGTGAACCTGCACGATTGCCAGGGCAATGTGCTTGTGTCGATGGGCGGCATAGCGGGCGAAGGCTACGATGTCCACGACATCGACCCAACTAGCATACACTGCATCTATCGCAACTACCACATCCCGAAGATTACCGACCACCGGTGGTATCTGGCACGCTTTGTGGACCGCGCCACCAACACCAGCGAGGCTCCGATGTGGAACGGACGCCTGCAATACTATGTGATTGAGTTTAACCCTGACGGCACGATGTCGGGCAGCGGAGTGAACAGTCTGCATGGCACCTATCATCTGGATCACGGCAATATCAGTATCCACATACAGCCGGTTACCGAGATATATGACGCGACGGGATGGGAGGACAGGATGATTGATGCGCTGAACGCCGCCATCAAATGCAACATCAGTGAAGATCATATCTGGATATTTTACAACTACACGAACACCTATATGGAGTTCCGTGCGCTTGACGAATCGTTGGAGGATTGACATAATTAGGGTTTACCCGACCCGAATCTGACAATCATTTCCGGAGAAGTACAAGATAAGTAAAGTCCTTGATCCTTCGGTACATCTTTTTATCCCAAATCGGTCATTAGGGAACCGAAAACTCCTACTATCTAACTGCCGAATCGTGCAATGCACGTGGATAAACCCTGCCCTGTACCTTGTTCTGCCTACCAGCCCTGCGCGGTGGAGCGGCAACGATTTCCCCTCGCTACGGAGAGGGGCCGTTCAATCCTGCATCGTAACAGTATCGTTATAGCATCGTTACTCGACATGATAACGGAAAACAAGCCGAGAAACAGGCAACATCGAGCCTGGATTGAACGACCCAAGTGGGTCGTGCATGCCGTCCGCTGAGTGCGGTTATCCCGATTGAAAAGTCGGCTAACAACCGATTTGGGTAAAACCTATTGTCCGACTTGGGATAACCATACCTCCCATAACAGAAACAGAGGCCTCTGCGAGGCCTCTGTTTCTGTTATGCCTAAAGTGTGATTATCGAATGGGGAGGTGTATCACCTTCTTCGTTTGGAAGTACTCTTCGGCGAAGAAGTCGGAGATGTCCCATGTGCGGACTTTCTTCTTGAAGGGAGCAAGCTCGGCGTCGAGGTCACCGCCTTTGAGGTAGAGGATACCGTTGCGGAGATGGTGGTACTGGATGTCGGAAACCTTACCCCTTACCCACTGGCTAAACTGGCTGAGGTCGGTGACGGCACGCGAGACGATGAAGTCGAAATCGCCCTGCACTTGCTCGGCACGGATTTGTTCGGCACGGACATTTTGCAGCTGCAACTGCTGGGCCACGTCCTGCACCACCTTGATTTTCTTACCTATCGAGTCGACAAGGTAGAACTTGGCATCGGGGAACATAATGGCCAAGGGTATGCCGGGAAACCCGCCGCCGGTACCCACATCGAGTATCTCGGCCATGGTTTTGAACGGCTGCACCTTGGCGATGGCAAGACTGTGAAGGACATGGTGCTCGTAGAAGTTGTCCATGTCTTTGCGCGAGATGACATTGATTTTGGCGTTCCAGTCCTGATACAACGGCAGGAGGGCGGCAAACTGTTCCTTTTGCCGCTCGGTGAGTTGTGGGAAGTATTTGTATATCAGCTCTACGCCTGCCATGGGTTAAAGGTATGCCTGCAGATGTTTGCTTTTGCTGCTGACGCGGAGTCGCTTGATGCCTTTTTCCTTGATTTGGCGGACACGCTCGCGGGTGAGACCGAACTTCATGGCTATCTCGTCGAGACTGAGAGCGTGTGGGAGACCGATGCCGAAGTACATCTTGATGACCTCACGCTCGTATTCGGTGAGGGTGGAGAGTGCACGCTCGATTTCCTGCGAGAGGGATTCCTGCATGAGGGCACTGTCGGTAGGCGGGGTGTCCTCGTTGGGAAGCACGTCGACGAAGTTGACATCCTCGTCGGCGACGAGGGGAGCGTCGATGGAGATATGGCGGCCGGAGATGCCGAGGATGCTCTTGATTTTCTCCTCGGGGATGTCGAGCATGTCGGCCAATTCCTCTTCCGACGGGGGGCGCTCCAGTTCTTGTTCGAGGCGGCTGATTTCTTTCTTCAGTTTGTTGAGAGCTCCCAGCTGGTTGGAGGGCAGACGGACAATGCGCGAGTTTTCGGCAATGGCCTGCAGAATGGACTGGCGGATCCACCACACGGCATAGGAGATGAACTTGAAGCCGCGGGTTTCGTCGAAACGCTTGGCGGCTTTGATGAGGCCTACATTCCCCTCGTTGATGAGGTCGGGAAGGCTGAGCCCCTGGTTTTGGTACTGCTTGGCCACGGAGACCACGAAACGCAGGTTGGCCTTGGTGAGGCGGTCGAGAGCCTCCTGGTCGCCGGCCTTGATACGCTGCGCCAGACGCACCTCCTCCTCGGGGGTGAGGAGCTCCTCGCTGCAGATGTCCTGCAAGTACTTATCCAGCGACTTGATATCGCGGTTGGTGATTGAATGAGTAATTTTCAGTTGTCTCATAGGTCCACTATTTTGTCCTTTTTATTGGTGTGTAACGTGGAATTGGGAAAAATGTTTCATTTATATGAAAAAAAATTTCATGGTCGCTGCCAGAAAGCGTGAATGCATTAGGACTAAGCGCCTAAAGCGGCCGATATGCTCAGAGGAAAGAGTTTTTTTCGGGCGGCAGTGAATATGTTGAGATTTTTTTGTATATTTGCATTTCAATAGTTATACCCCGACAGGATATGTTTGAAAGCATTAGTAGTAAGATTGAGAAAGCGTTACACACGCTGCGCGGAAAAGGCAGCATTACCGATATTAATGTTGCGGAGACCGTCAAGGAGGTGCGCAAAGCCCTGCTGGACGCCGATGTGAGCTACCCGGTGGCAAAAGAATTTACCGACAAGGTGAAGGCGGAGGCCATGGGCCGTAACGTTATCCAGAGCATTGAACCCGGCCAGTTGATGGTGAAGATTGTCCACGAGAAGCTGACTGAGCTGATGGGCAATGCCGCCGTGGATATTAACATAAAAGGCACTCCCGCCATCATCCTTATCGCAGGTCTGCAAGGTTCGGGTAAGACCACTTTCTCGGCTAAGCTGGCCCACTACCTCAAAACCAAGCGGAACAAGAGTGTGATGCTGGTGGCCGGCGACGTGTACCGTCCTGCCGCTATCAGCCAGCTGAAGACGCTGGGCGAGCAGATACAGGTGCCCGTTTTCACCGAAGAGGGCAACATGAACCCTATCGACATCGCCACCAAAGCCGTGAGGGACGCCCGGCTGAAGGGCACAAATGTGGTCATCGTGGATACGGCAGGCCGTCTGGCCGTGGACGAGGAGATGATGAACGAGATTTCGGGTCTGAAGCAGTCGCTCAATCCGCAGGAGACACTCTTTGTGGTGGACTCGATGACCGGTCAGGACGCCGTGAACACCGCCAAGGCCTTCAACGACCGGCTGGACTTCGACGGTGTGGTGCTGACCAAACTCGACGGTGACACACGCGGCGGTGCTGCTCTCACAATCCGCTACTCGGTACAGAAGCCCATCAAATTTGTCGGTATCGGCGAGAAGATGGACACCCTCGACGTTTTCCACCCCGACCGTATGGCCAGCCGTATCCTCGGCATGGGCGATGTCGTGTCGCTGGTTGAACGTGCCCAAGAGCAATACGACGAGGAGGAAGCCCGCAAGATACAAAAGAAACTTATCCACAACGAATACAACTTCGAGGATTTCCTCTCGCAGATAGGCCAGGTGAAAAAGATGGGCAGCATGAAAGACCTTATCGGCATGATTCCCGGAATGGACAAACTGACCAAGAACGTGGAAATTACCGACGATGCCTTCAAGCCCATCGAGTCCATGATTGGCAGCATGACGCCCTATGAGCGGCGGAACCCCAGCTGCCTAAATGGCAGCCGCAAGCAGCGCATTGCTGCAGGCAGCGGGCACACCATCCAGGACGTGAACCGTTTTGTAAAACAGTTTGAGGAGACCCGCAAGATGATGAAGGCCGTAAGCGCGAAGGGCAAACCTCCACGCTTGCCCAAACGGCACAGATAGCCTGCAACCCAATGACAATAACAATCCACTCATATACAAAAGCCCATTGCTATGTTTCAATTATTAGACGGTAAAACCCTATCCATCCAGATTAAAGAAGAAATCGCCACCGAGGTACGGCATCTCATGGCCGAAGGCCACCGCACACCTCATCTGGCCGCCGTCATCGTCGGCAACGACGGAGCCAGCCAGACCTATGTGGCCAACAAGGAGAAATCCAGCCACGAGGTGGGATACACCTCGTCGGTGTACCGCTATTCTGAAAAGACTACCGAGAAAGAGCTCCTTGAATCCATCGACTTTCTCAACAACGACCCCGAAATCGACGGTTTCATCGTGCAGCTTCCCCTGCCCAAACATATCAACGAACAGCACATCATCGACGCCATCTCGCCCAACAAGGATGTCGACGGTTTCACTGCCATCAACGTTGGCCGCATGGTGCTGGGCGAAGATGCTTTCATCCCTGCCACCCCCATGGGCATCTGCACCCTTCTGAAACGCTACGGCATCGAGACCACCGGCAAGAACTGTGTGGTGATTGGCCGCAGCAACATCGTGGGCACACCCGTAGCCAATCTGCTTTCGCGCAAAGGATTCGACTGCACGGTAACCCTGTGCCACAGCCGCACCCAGAACTTGGCAGAAATCGCCCGTAACGCCGATATCCTCATCGTGGCCATCGGCAAACCCGAATTTGTGACCGCGGACATGGTGAAACCCGGAGCAGTGGTCATCGATGTGGGTATCCACCGCATCCCCGACAAGAGCCGCAAAAGTGGCTACCGCATCATCGGCGATGTGAAACATAGCGAGGTGGACCCTCTCTGCAGCTGGGTAACCCCCGTCCCGGGCGGCGTTGGGCCCCTCACCATCATCTCGCTGCTCGAAAACACAATGAAGGCTTATAAGAAGAATCTCCACCTCAAATAGGTGCTACCGATTCCATACACAAAACCCCGCACTGGACAAGAGTCTGGTGCGGGGTTTCTCTTTTGCTTCAGCGAGCGGCTACTGGCGTGTCTCCGACATTAGGTTGTCGTTCACTTCAAGGGGGGAATAGCGGGCATTCTCCTTGCACTTTGCATTCGCGGCCTTACGACACACACAACCGGCAGACTGGCCGGTGTAAGGGTCCATGCCGCTACAATGGCGCTTGAACTCACCATGCTTGCGTACAAGCATCTTGATGCCGAGTCCCAGCATCATCAAGGCTACAACAGCCACAGCGAACAGCAATGTTATCAGTAGTGTTTTGCTCATCTTCGACTTTTGTCCTGGCCATGCGCCGTCCTTTTGCTGCGGAGTGCATGACCCTGTCCAACAAAAAAGCCGCATCTCTGCGGCTTATGTTTGCTCCCCAAGCAGGACTTGAACCTGCGACCCCCTGATTAACAGTCAGGTGCTCTAACCAACTGAGCTATTGAGGAAGGTTGCCTTATCTCTTTCAAAGCGGTTGCAAAGATACACACTTTTTTCGAACCAGCAAAATTTTTTTTGAAAAAAAATTACTCTGCACCCACAATATTCATGACTATCAAATTGTTGAGAATGGTAAAAAATTCACTATATCACTGGCGACAATGCTGCATTGTGACTGTTTTTGGGAGGCTAAATCGGCAGATTTGCCATGTATCCACACACCCAGTACTGCACACATCGCTGCATCTAACTGACAATCTTTATTTTGAGCCAAAACAGCAAGAATAATACCTGTCAACACATCCCCGCTTCCAGCGGTAGCCATACCCGGATTCCCTGTTGTATTGACATACATTATTCCCTTGTTGTCAGTCGTTTGTGTACGGTGTCCCTTGTACACTATGGCGCATGAGGTATCGCTACTCAATGAACGCTGGAGTGTTTCGCGTTCCTTTCCGCCTTCGGTATGGCCAAAGAGACGCTCAAACTCTCTTGCATGGGGAGTAAGTACCGTGGGTGCGGCCGCTCCCAACGCTTGCAAGAGCTCCATGTGGTCATCCATCCTCGACAGCATGTTCAGCCCGTCAGCATCCAGCACCATGGGTTTGCCTACAGCGCCCTGCATCAGTGCACGCATCGAGGCCATACTGCCCGTTCCCAATCCCGGGCCCACTCCTATCGCATCGTAGCGCGACAACTCCTCCTTGGTAAAGGTATGCGTCCAGTGCTGCTCATCCTCGTCGATAGAGACCATGGCTTCGGGAACAGCGACCTGCATTATGTCCACTCCCTTCCGGGGGACATGCACGGTGAGCAGGCCTACGCCTGAGCGCAAACAGGCCCGTGCAGCGAGTATCGCAGCCCCCATCTTGCCATAGCTGCCTGCCACCAACAAAGCGTGCCCATAGGTGCCCTTATGGCTGTCGGAGGGGCGGTTGTTGAGGAAGTCGGGCCAGACAGGACGGTCCACCTCCCATGTAGTATGGTCAATCTGTATCATGTCGTAATCATCATAATGTCGTACAAACAAAAAGGCGGAAGCCTGGATGAGACCGCCGCCTTTTATGGCATATCACTCTAATGCCCAAGGGCGATTAGAAATGGTAGGAAACACCCATTCCGAAGGTCCAGGTGCGGTTGTAGGTCTTGCTGGGTTTCTTGGCAGTACTGAGGAGACCGTGATAATAATCGCCCTCGAAATGAAGCTGCCAGTTGGGAGCGACATTCATGCTCAGACCGATTCCAGCTGCCAGACCGGCCTCAAAACGGCTGTCGTAATTATCGATATACTTATAGCTCCAACCAGTGTAGGGCTGGGGATCGTTGGCTCTGTAGATATAGCCGTCGCGATACTGAGAGATCCAATATCCACAATAGCCACCAGCCATGAGGTGGATGCGGACAGTCTCACCGCCGATGGAGAAGTCGGCCATCAAGGGGAGCTGCAGATACTGATTCTGGCGATAGGTCTGGTACTTGTTGCTGACACCGGCATAGTCGACAGTCAACTTAGTGGCATAGTTCTTGGACACAAGCTCCACACCGCTGCGGATGCCGAACCATTCGTTGAACTGATAACCCACACGAGCCTCGACGTTGAGACCGCGGGCGGAATACCACAGGCCGTTGAAGATGGTCTTCTTGACCTCGAGGTTGTTGCTCGAACCGCCCACCATCAAACCGACATACCAGCCTTTGGCTTCATCGTTACGGATGTCGTCTTCGGGAATCATGTGACGGCGCACAGCTTCACGGCCTTCAGACTCTTCGTCTTTCACCGATGACTTACGGTCATGCTTGCGGTAAGGAGTGTCCACATAGGCGCCATTGTCGCCAATCTGGCTATTACGCATGAACACACGGGTAGAGGGCTGCACTCTTTCCACCATATAGGTGTTGAGGAAAGCCTGATACTGCTCGGCAGGGATGAGTGCGGTGGCCATTCTGCCCTCGCGGGTCTGGATAACCACGCCATACTTGTTCAGTGAATCCTGAGGCACATTGCTTCCCTCTCTAAAGGTAATCAATGCCGACACATACTCGGTAACGCCCTCGTTCTGGGCAAATGCTCCGCCCATCAGGGCCAGGAACAATACGATAAATAGTGATTTCTTCATGATAGTATTACTGTTTTTTAATCTTTCGTTTTGAAGTGCAAATATACAAGTTTTTTTTATATTGTTGCGAAAACAAACTGTTAAAACAAGCATACAATCTATATATCAGCAGTTTAATTTTTCCAACAATATACCCCGTAACGAGGGGTGAGCCTTTTTTCTCTCCTCATTTTTAGAGATTGGCATAAGCAGGCGAGAAGGTGTCGCCGCCTTTCACGCTACCTGTCATCAGACCCTTCTTGAGCCATCTGGAGCGCTGTGCCGAGGTACCGTGGTTGAACGAATCCGGCACCGAGTAACCGCGGGCTTTCTTCTGCAGATAATCGTCACCGATTTTCGAAGCCACATTGAGTCCCTCTTCGATGTCGCCATCTTCGAGCGACCCGAACATCTCGTTGTCATGATATGCCCACACACCGGCATAGTAGTCGGCCTGCAGCTCCAGTCTGACGCTTATCTGGTTGGACTCCTTCTCGCTCACACGACTCATCAGCTGGTGTGCCTCGCCCAACGTGCCAAGCAAGTTTTGCACATGGTGGCCCACCTCGTGGGCAATGACATAAGCATAGGCGAAGTCGCCGTCGGCGCCCAATTGCTGTTTCATGCTGGAGAAGAACTCAAGGTCGAGATACACACTCTGGTCGGCGGAGCAATAGAAAGGACCCGTCGATGAAGTGGCGCCGCCACATCCGCTCTGCACCGACCCCTTGAACAGCACCAGCTTGGGGGGAGTATACGTGCGACCCATTTTCTTGAACTCGGCAGTCCACACGTCTTCGGTGCCTGCCAGGATCTGACTTGCGAATTTAGCCAACTCCTGTTCCTCAGCAGTAGGCACATACTCGGTATTCTCCGTGGTCTGCATATTGCTGCTGGCCATCTGCCGCAAAACACTCGAAGGGTCGCCACCCATAAACAAGGCAATAATACCAGCGATAATCAACCCTCCAATGCCGAGACCGGCAGTTTTGGCAGTCCGACCTCTGCGGTCTTCCACATTCTTGCTTTCGCGTCTTCCTTCTAATCTCATAATATTGTTTATTTTTAGTTACTAATTTACCCTTCCATTTGCATTTCGGCTCTACTCCTATTGTATTCCACTCTATCACCAGTTTCGGCCTATTGGTATGGAGACACTGTTTTTGGCAATGGACTCCCTCCGTCCGCACAGACCACTTGCGTAGAAAGCGCAATGTACAAAATGCAACAATCTATCTTCCATATCAATAGACAAATTCAAACTTTGTCACTCATCACTTTTTCATATTGCAAATATACATGTTTTTTAAAATCTGACAAAAAAAATCTCACGCTATCCGATGCCGCTCTCACCGACTACGATTCTTTATACTCAAGACAGCTCTGAGTAATTCGGAGCAAAAAAAATGAATGGACAAAAGAAGTGCCTATCAAGAAAAAAACGTATCTTTGCAAACAAGGTTCCACCTCATTGGAAACTGATAATCATCCTGCAATCAACGCAATAACTATCGACATGAACCACGGGAAAGACATCTGCAACGAGTTAAAGGCGGTGCGACAAAGCATCGCCAAAGAGAACGGCATCCCTTTCGAGACCGAGGAATGCACCTATCAGGGCGAGTGCCGCGGCACCTGCCCGCGATGCGAGGCCGAGCTGCGCCAGTTAGAGACGGCGCTGGCCGGGAGGCTGAGCATGGGCAAGGTAGCCACCGTGGCGGGGCTGATGCTGAGCCTTGCCGCCGGGGCGCAGGCGCAGGAGGTGAAAGCCACTGTGCCGCAACAATCCATCGCGAAGGAGGTTATCGATTCGGTGACCATAACAGGACTGCGCGGCACGGTATTTACCGACGATAAAACCAAAGAGCCTGTCCCCTTTGCCAATGTCACCATCCGCCAAGACGACAAATTGGTGACAGGAACCCAGACCGACTTTGATGGGAATTTCGCGCTGAAGCCCTTCACCCTCAGACCGGGCAAATACCAAATACGTGTCTCCTGCGTCGGATACAGCACTGTTACACTCGACATGTACACTTCAAAACCGCAGGAAACAGTGTCCGTCGGATTGAAAACAAATGCAGTTCCGTTGCAAGGGGTGGTCGTAACCGGAATGCCCGACACATATGACCCCGATGCCACGCAGGCAATGGAGATTCAGGGCGTGAAAGTCATTGTGCGATAGCCTCGAATAATGGAAGGCGCACCCTTCATCGGCATATCCCGCCACCGCATAGGGGTGGACGGCCATGGGGTCACCACTCTGGTGGCCTTTCACGGCTGTGGACTGCACTGCCGCTATTGCCTCAACCATCGCTGCCTCGAGTCCGACGAAGGATTGCCTCGTTATACACCGCAACAGCTCTACAATCTGGTGGGAGTGGACAATCTCTACTTCATTGCCACGGGCGGCGGAGTGTGTTTCGGCGGTGGCGAGCCGCTGTTGCGGATAGCGTTTATCGAGGAGTTCAAGAGCTTGTGCGGAAAGAGCTGGCGGCTGACGGCAGAATCGTCGCTACAGGTGCCGCAGCAGGCGGTGACCGCAGCCACAAGGGTGGTGGATTACTTTATAGTGGACATCAAAGAGAGCAACCCTGACATATACCATGCCTATACAGGGGGCGACTGTCAAAGGGCATGGGACAATTTGGAGCATCTGCTCGCCTTGACGGGGCCGGAGCGGGTGATGGTGCGGGTGCCGCTGATACCGGAGTACAACAGCGATGACGACTGCACAAAGACAGTAACTCGCCTGCACGAGATGGGTGTAAAGCAGATAGACCGCTTCACCTACCAAAGGCTTTAGTCTCTTCTACCCTACACAAGCTTATCGGTTCAACACCTGGTTGAGGCACTTGAGGGTGACCTTTACTTGCGACAGGTCGGCCTTGGGGTCGGCAGGGATGAAGCGCAGCGTGGCACTGGAGCCTGCGGGGAGGTCGAAATAGTTATTGTCGAAATGTCCGTCAACATGGGGCTCGGTCTGGAGCATCACGTCGCGCAGATTGGTCTCAGCCTTGACGGTGGCAGTGAGTTGACCCTTCTTGTTCAGAGACTGGTCCAACTGATACTTGGCCTTGCGAAGGTGAAGGTTCTTGGGGTAGGTCTTATAGTATTTCTCCCAGCGTGAGAGGTCGACGGTATCGGCAAAGAGGTCGCGGGCACGATAGTGCAACGCCTTCCAGTTGCCATAGTAATCGATGCTGCTCCACGAAGCCACGGGCCAGCAGTCGTTCAGCTGCCAGTAGAGGGTGCCCATGCAATGAGGCTGAGCCAGCCGATGGCACAGAATGCCGTAACCCGTACCCCAAGCCTGAAGCAACTGGCTGACATAGCAGTAGTCCTCGAGACTAAGCGAGCGGCTGTCGACGCCATAGTATTGTTGCATGGCTTTGTCAATTATCTCTCTTCCACGGCCGTGTTTCTGGTGGTTGCGCATGGTGGGAGAGTCGATGGTGCGCTGGTCTTCGGGGCAGTAACGGCACACGGTGCTGTAGTCCGGATAGCTCTGGAAGCCGTATTCGGACATAAAGCGGCCTGTCTTCTCCTTGTACATTTCAAAAGGCTGCTCACCCCACCATACGCCCCAGTAGTGGCTGTCGCCATGGGTGACGCATTCGGGGTGTCCCCAGCCGAAGAGCGGCGAGCTGGTGACGTAGGGACGTTTCAGCGGGTCGTATTGCTGGACGGCACGAGCCAGTATGCCTTTCTCGCCGAAGAGGGTGTCAATGCCGTGCTGCAACTGGGCGCGCTGGGCGGGAGTCCACTTGTACTGCTCCTGCCAGCCCCAGTCTTCCCAGCCGTTCTTCACCTCGTTATTGCCACACCACACCACCACACAGGGGTGCTGCGCAATACGGCGTACCTGCTGCTCGGCCTCTTCTTTGACATTGTCGAGGAATGCACTGTCGGAGGGATAGAGGGCACAGCTGAAATTGAAATCGACCCACACCATGAGACCCAGCGAGTCGCAAAGGTCGAAGAAATAGTCGGGCTCATAGATTCCACCGCCCCACACGCGAAGCATATTGAAGTTGGCCTCCTTGGCGGAGGTGAGCAGGTGGCGGTAGCGGGCACGGTTGGCGCTGTCGAGCACGGGGAACGAATGAACGGGAATCCAGTTGGCACCCTTCACAAAAAGGGGCTTGCCGTTACGATAGAAGGTGAAGCTCTGGCCAATGGAGTCCTGCTCTTGCTTCAGCGTCACGCCCCACGACTTGGGTTTTGTCACCGGTTTCTCGGGAAGGTCGTCATTGTAGCACTCCAATCTTGCGCTGCCGAGAACGCCCACGGTGCTGAGCTTTGGACCCCAGTCCCACCCCAGCATGTAGGGAGCCATCCGGCTCATGGCGCGGTGGTCGGGCAGGTCGTAGTCCATATCGGGCCAGGGGTAGCCGTCCTCTTCACTTACTTCGGTGGCAAAGTGGTCCTCGTTGTTTTGCTCGATGGGGTAGAACGTTATCTCCAGCACAGCCTCATCGCCGAGGTCGGGCAACTCCTTGTTGTCGAGCAAGACATCAAAAAGGCACACCCTGTATTCTCGGAACATATTATCGATGGTCATCACTCGTGTTTGGAATTTTGTGCCGAACGACTCACCACTGAGCCACACATCGCAATAGGTGGCCCCATCAAGCACGAGGTCGCAGTGTTCAAAGCCCTCCCACATGTCGCGGGTGATAATGGTGCGGTATTTCCACCCTCGCTTGCCGACCCATTGCACGGAGTCCTCATTAGTGGCGTAGAAGGGGTCGGGAATGAGGTTGTGTGCCATAAGGTCGGTATGGATGCAGCCCGGCACCTTGGCGGAGTACCATTGGTCGTTGTATTCAAACTCCCAATCGGTGAGTTCAGTAACGTCCATATCAGTCTTACAAGAGACTGCAAGAATCAGCATCAATAATAATGGGAAATATTTTTTCATAATTCGTGTTTAAATCACTCAGTTTTCATAAAGGCGAAGAAGACGGCAAGGATGATGAGGCCAAAGGCAACGAGGTGGTTCCAGCGGATGGGCTCGCCTTTGAAGACGGTGGCCACGATGACGGTGAACACCACCAGCGAGACGCATTCTTGTATGACCTTGAGCTGCATAAGGGAGAAAGGACCACCGGTGATTTGGGAACCGATGCGGTTGGCCGGTATCATAAAGGTATATTCGAAGAAGGCCATGCCCCACGAGAGGACAATGATGCCTATCAAAGGCCAGTCCTTGATAAGGTTCATCTGCTGGAGTTTGAGATTGCCGTACCAGGCAAACGTCATAAAGACATTGGAGCAGACGAGCATGAGTATAGTGATTAATCCTTTTGGCATAACAGGCGTATTAACATGGCATAGGCTTGGTTGACGGAGCGGTCGATAGTCTGCTGGCGGCGGTCGCCATAGTGCATGAGCTGGGTGACGGTGGCGGTGCGGGAGCAGACGGCCACCCATACGGTGCCGACAGGTTTGTCGGGTGTGCCGCCTGTGGGGCCGGCGATGCCGGTGGTGGCTATGGCGTAGTCGCTGTCGAGACGGGAGCGGACTCCCTCGACCATCTCGCGGACAGTCTCCTCACTGACGGCTCCGTGGGCGGCAAGGGTTGTGTGCTGAACGCCAAGGGCACATTCTTTCACCTCGTTGCTATAAGCCACAATACCGCCCTTGTAGTAGGCCGAGGCACCCGCCAGAGCAGTAAGACGGCTGGCGATGGTACCTCCAGTGCAACTCTCAGCGGTGGCAAGGGTGCATCCCATGGCGGTCAGTTTCTGGGCGACAAGTTCGGGGAGGGTCTCGCAATCCTCGCCAACGATGTATTTCCCTGCAATGGGATACAACTCAGCGACAGCCTTTGAGACGGCTGCCTGTAGCTCGGCGACATCGTTGCCACGGGCTGTGAGCCGCAGTTTGACCATGCCAGCCACAGGGAGGTAAGCCAATCGGATGCAGGAGGGCAATGCCAGCTCCCACGGCTCGATGAGGTCGGAGAGAAACGACTCGCCGATACCTTGTACGAGGATGTTCTTGTTGAGGATGGTTCCCATGCTGAAATGCTGTTGCAGACGGGGGAGCACACGGTTGTGCATCAGCCACTCCATCTCGAAAGGCACGCCAGCCATGGAGACGAGCACTCGCCCTTCGCGCTCGAACCACATGCAGGGAGCGGTGCCAAGGTCGTTGTTGAGCACTTGACAACAACGGGGGACCCATGCCTGGCGGCGGTTCACCTCGGTGAGTTCATAGCCCCGGGCGGTGAAGATGCGCTTCACATTGTCGAGGGCCTCGGTGTTCTCATACAACTCACTGCCGAAATACTCGCAGAGAAGGTGTTTGGTGATGTCGTCCTTGGTGGGGCCCAGGCCTCCAGTGACCAGAACGGCGTTGGAACAATGCATGGCCTGGTCGACGGCATCCCAGATGTCCTGCCGGTTATCGCCCACCACTACAGTACGCACTACTTCGAGTCCGGCAGCGGTCAAAAGTCGGGCCATTGTGGAGGCGTTGGTGTTGACTACCTGCCCGATAAGCAGCTCGTCACCTATGTTAATTATCGTTGCATTCATGGTGCAAAAGTACGAAAAAAACAGAAATCAGTAAGATTATTTTTGATAATTAAAAGAATATTCGTATTTTTGCAAATTCATTTAAAAAGGTGTTTGACATGATGACCAGTATCCCGAATTTAGACGAATTGATTCGTATGGCACTGCTCGAAGATGTGGGCGACGGCGACCACAGTACTTTGGCGTGTATTCCCCCAACTGCCACTAACACAGCCAAAATGGTTGCAAAGGCGGAGGGTATCGTTTGCGGCATGGAAGTAAGCGAACGGGTGTTTCACTTCGTGAACGACTCGTTCTACCACAGCCGGATTCCCCTCACTGTCACCCTGCATAAACAGGATGGCGACCCCGTAAAAAAGGGTGATATCCTGATGACGATAGAGGGTGCTTCGGGAGTGATTCTCACAGCCGAACGCACAGCCCTCAACTTTATGCAGCGGCTCAGCGGCATCGCCACACAGACGAACAAAATGGTGCGTATGCTTGACGGACTGCACACACAGCTGCTCGACACCCGCAAGACCACGCCCAACATGCGTCTGCTGGAGAAATACGCCGTGAAGTGCGGCGGCGGCACTAACCACCGTATCGGGCTCTACGATATGGTCATGCTCAAGGACAACCACATCGACTTTGCCGGCGGCATCGAGGCAGCCATCGACCGCACACATGCCTACCTGAAGGAAAAAGGCAAAGACCTGAAAATAGAAATCGAGGTACGCAACCTCGACGAGCTGGAGCAAGTGCTGCGCCACGGCGGTGTGCACCGCATCATGCTCGACAATTTCGACACCGACACCCTGCGCGAGGCCGTACGCCGTATTGACGGAAAGTACGAGACCGAAGCCAGCGGAGGCATCACCGAAGAGACCCTGCGCAGCTATGCCGAGACCGGTGTCGACTTCATCTCCGTGGGCGCCCTCACCCACCACATCAAAAGCATGGATATCTCGCTTGTGAAGAAATAACCTTCCGCTGAAGTGAACGCCCGCAACAATAAACTGTCCGACCGCCTTCACAGGATGGGTGAGCGCGTAAAGCATAGCCGCACCGTGCGGAAATCGCGCATCATGGTCCACCGCATCTCCATGCCGCGTGGACAGGGCGTACCCCTCTACGACATTGCAGTCTATCTGTGGCGTGGCATCTTCAACGGCAACCTCTGGCGGGCTTCCAAAGGACTGGCCTTCTCATTCCTCACCGCCTTGCCCCCATTGCTCATCTTCATCTTCACCCTTATCGCATTCCTGCCTTTCGACGGCCTGCAGGACGAATTGCTGTACGAGCTTCAGCTTATCGTTCCCGAAAAGATATATGGCCCCATCGCCAACACCATCAACGATGTGATGGGACACAAACACACCAGCCTCCTCTCCATCGGCTCGGCATTGTCGGTCATCTTCGCCGCCAATGGCCTCTACAGCATGATGGCCTACTTCACCGACCGCCATACCGAGCAACGCTCTGTCGTGGTCTCATACCTCATCTGCATCGCGCTGGTCTTCCTGCTGTACATCCTGCTGGTGCTTGTACTGGTGCTGATTATTGGCTACAAGACCATCCTCATCTGGCTGTTCCGCTACGGCATCCTGACCCCCGGCTCCTTCACCCACATCATCATCGGCATCGGCCGCTGGGTCATCCTTGTGGGCATGGCGCTACTCACCCTAAGTCTCATCTACTACGTCATACCCATGAAAAAACAGCGTGTAGGCTTCTTCTCTGCCGGTGCCATGTTCGCCACCGTCATGTTCATCCTCCTCTCGTGGGGATTCAAGATATACCTGGCCAACTTCAACCGCTATAATCTCCTCTACGGCTCCATCGGCACCCTGCTGCTCATCATGCTCTGGCTGCTGCTCAACTGCTTCGTCATCATGCTCGGCTATGAGCTCAACATCGCCATTGCCAATGGCCGGAAACACAAAACCAAACCCATTCCCGAAACCCATTAATTCATAATCTTTTTAACCCCTTACAACTCCCACACCCATGATTATCCAGAAACAAAACGGCAAAGCCGTACCCGTGCAGAACTCCTTCAAAGAGAAATTCAAAATGGTGGCAAAGACCATGATGGGACTCGAAGAGGTCCTTGCCGACGAACTCCGAGCCATCGGAGCCCAGAACATCGAGTGCATCAACCGCGCCGTCCTCTTCGAAGGCGACATGCGCCTTCTCTACCGCGCCAACTATACCTGCCGCACAGCCTTGGCCATCCTCAAGCCCTTTGCCGAGTTCGAGGCCAACAACGACCAAGAGCTCTACGACCAAGTCTACCGCATCAAATGGGAGAAAATACTTGATGTCGACTGCACCTTCATGATCGACAGCACCACCAGCGGCGAGATCTTCACCCACTCCTACTTCGCCGCCCTCAAGACCAAGGATGCCATCGTCGACCGTTTCCGCCGCAACTTCGGCCAGCGGCCCTCCATCGACACCGAGAACGCCGACTACAAGTTCAACCTCCACATCCGCGACAACCAGGTCACCCTGCTCATCAACTCCTCCGGCGACTCGCTCCACAAGCGTGGCTACCGCCAAGCCGTCGGACTCGCCCCCATCAACGAGGTTCTTGCCGCAGGCATGATCAAGCTTACCGGATGGAAATGCGACACCAACTTCTACGACCCCATGTGCGGTTCCGGCACACTCCTCATCGAGGCCGCCATGATGGCCATGAACATCCCCGCGCAGTACTACCGCGGCGACCGCTTCGCCTTCAAGCGCTGGAAAGAGTTCAACCTTGGCGAGTGGAAAAGCGTCAAACAGGAAGAAGACCGCAAGATTGGCTCCACCGACTTCGACTACGAGATATGGGGCAACGACATCGACCTCAACGTCCTATCCCAAGCCGAGAAGAACCTCCAGTTCACCAAACTGCACAAAGACGTCATGCTCTTCAACGGCTCGTTCGAGGACCAAGACCCGCCCGAAGGCCGCACCCTCATCGTCACCAACCCGCCCTATGGCGAGCGCATCAAGATAGAAGACCTCAATGCCATGTACCAGCAGTTAGGCGACACCTTCAAGCGCCGATACGGCAAAGACTGCGAAGTGTGGCTCATCACCTCCGACTTCGAAGCCATGAAACACATCGGACTGAAGCCCTCCAAAAAGATACCCCTGCTCAACGGCCAGCTCGACTGCCGCTTCCTCCAATTCGAGCTCTTCGAAGGGAGCCTGAAAGAGAACCGTGCCTCCCGGAGCACTGGCGCCCAAGGGGATACGGGCGCCTCGCCCGTAAAAGAAAGGGATACGGGCGCCTCGCCCGTCAACGACAACGACTAGCCCGTGGAAGCCCCCACCCTCTCCTCCTCTTTCGTGAAAGAGGCTGCTATCCGTGTAGGTTTCGATGCCTGCGGCATAGCCATTGCCTCTCCTCTGACCGAGGAAGAATGGGGTTATGAAGAATGGCTCCGCCGAGGCTACCAAGCCGACATGGCCTATATGGAGCAGCACCGCGACAAGCGGAGCGACCCTTCCCTACTAGTCCCCGGAGCGAGAAGTGTCATCGTGCTCCTCTCGGGCTACAAGCCCTCCCAAACCATGCAGGACCGTGTGTCTGGAGCCCGCATAGCGCAATATGCCTATGGCGAAGACTACCACGAGCGCATCAAACGGATGCTTTTCCAGCTCATTGCTGCCATCCGTCAGCGGTACCCCGACTTTGAAGCCAAGCCCTGTGTCGACACCGTCCCCATCAGCGACAAGCAGTGGGCCCGTCGTGCCGGTCTTGGCTGGATAGGGCGCAATACCCTCCTAGTCAATCCCGTCCTTGGCTCCTACTGCAACATTGGCGAGCTCGTCACCCCCTCCCCTGCCGACAGCCACGACCCCCCGATAGAGACCCGCTGCGGCGCCTGCCGCGCCTGTGTCGCCGCCTGCCCAAACAAAGCACTAACGCATTCAAGCATTAACGAATTAACGCATTCAAGCATTCCCTTGCTCGACGCCAATCGTTGTGCCTCGTACCACACCGTCGAGAACCGCGCCGAAACCCTGCCGCCCGACATACGGCTCTCCGGCTATGCCTTCGGCTGCGACATCTGCCAACTTGTCTGTCCCTACAACCAGACTGCCGAAGTGCGTTACACCCTCACCGACGAGCGCAAAGCGCAGTTAGAAGCCCTTGCCGACGCCGACCCCACCGCCTTC
>R21__coassemble_562_pt1 | contig 29868 bp, 26 predicted proteins | sample R21__metabat2_low_PE_009 | metagenome-assembled genome bin R21 | reverse complement strand
TTTCTGAACAGCAAATAATATGCAATCGAGATACAGTCAAAGCCGATTGTAAAATGTGGTGGAAGTGAGAAGTAAAGCCCAATGACCGATTGAGGTTAAACAGGTCTGATAAGGGCGAGGAGGATTGAGATGTCGGCCTAATGACCGATTTGGGTTGAACCCATATTGCACAACGGTGTTGCACTTCGAGGTTGAATCTATAGCGCGAAAAAGTGTAGGCAACATACAATAATCAGGCACCAATTGCGTTATTAATCATTTGGAGAGGGTTGTTCTCTCCAGCAATGACAATGAAAAAGTATTTGACGATATTGTTGTTGACGCTGCTTGCACTGTCTGCCCGGGCAAGCTACCTGCTCATCCCCATGGACGAGGTGCAGAAAAACCACCTCAAAGCCTACGGGGTGGCCTATTATGCCCTGCAGCGCGATGTGGAGGTGACCTGGCTGCTCAATTACCGAGGCGGCAGTTTCATGATGAAATACGCCGACCTCCTCGAGAAGGAGTGCCGTTTGCGGGGTGTCAGCGCAGAAGTCATAGCCGATGGGCAGTCCACGGCCATCCTTTCCGAAATCGCCGACCCCGAAGTCAATATGGATGCCGTCAAGCTTCAAAAAGCCCCGAAGATTGCCGTCTATTCACCCAAAAACAAATTGCCGTGGGACGATGCCGTGACACTAGTCCTCACCTACGCCGAAATACCCTACGACGTGGTTTACGACGAGGAGGTCATTGCCGGAGTGCTTCCCACCTACGACTGGCTGCACCTCCACCACGAGGACTTCACTGGCCAATATGGCAAATTCTGGGGAAACTACCGCAACCAGCAATGGTATATCGAAGATGTTCGTGCCCAGGAGGCCACTGCCAACAAACTGGGCTACTCCAAAGTCAGCCAACTGAAGCTGGCCGTGGCTCACAAGATAAGAGACTTTGTCATGGGCGGAGGGTTCCTCTTCGCCATGTGTTCTGCACCCGACAGCTACGATGTGGCATTGGCAGCGGAAAATGTGGACATCTGCGATGTCATGTTCGACGGCGACCCCATGCAGCCCGACGCACAGAACCAACTGGACTTTAACAAGACCTTTGCCTTTAAAGATTTCCGCATCAGCACCAACCCATACGAATACGAAATATCCACCATCGATATTGACGACCGCTCCCGCCAGCGGGCCGTAAACGAGAAGAATGACTTCTTCACCCTCTTCGATTTCTCCGCCAAATGGGACTGGGTGCCCACCATGCTCACCCAAAACCACACCCGCATCATCCACGGCTTCATGGGCCAGACCACGGCGTTCCGCCGCGAGTGCGTCAAATCGTCCGCCCTCATCCTGGCTGAGAACAAGGCACTGGGCGAAGTGCGCTATCTTCACGGCGAGTACGGCAAAGGCACATGGACATTCCTCGGCGGACACGACCCCGAGGACTACCGTCACTTTGTGGGTGACCCTCCCACCGACCTCTCCCTCTACCCCAACTCACCCGGATACCGACTCATCCTGAACAACATCCTCTTCCCCGCCGCAAAAAAAGAGAAACACAAGACTTGATACATACCAAAATAGAAACATCACTGACGCAAAATACAACACAAACACTTCACACAACGAAATGAAACATATCTTTACCATATTGTCCGCCATCCTGCTGACTGCAACCTCCACAGCCCAAACCTGGACCAACTTCACCACTAAGAATTCCGGTCTCACGGGCAATAACATCCTTGCCGTCAATGTCGACAACCGGAACAACGTATGGGTGGGAACCACCCAAGGACTCAACAGCTTCAAAGACGGCAACTGGACCGACTACTCCGATTTCAACGAGAAGCTCAAGAACCAATTCGTCAACTGCCTCATGTACGAGCGCAACACACTGTGGATAGGCACTGACGACTACGGCGTCATCGAATTCAACGGCAACCGCTGGTACGAACACAGCGAAGAGACTCGACGCTTGAACATGAAATATATCCGCGACATCGCTGTCGACCACGCCGGTATCAAATGGATCGGGGTAACCCTCAGTGGCTTCGTTTCCTACGACGGCGTCAACTGGAACAAATACACCGCCAACGACAGCGAACTGCTCAGCGACTTCATCCTCTGTGTTGTGGTGGATAACCGCGACCGCAAATGGATAGGCACCAACGACGGTCTCTGCATCTTCGACGGCAGCCGCTGGACCTCCTACACCACCAAGAATTCCAAGATAGCGCACAACATCGTCCTCTCCATCGCCATCGACAAAAGCAATGTGAAATGGATTGGCACCCTCGAGGGCCTATGCCGCTTCGACGGTGAAGAATGGAAGATATACAACACCGACAACTGTCCCATTCCCGGCAACCAAGTCAACGACCTTGCTTTCGACCGCGAAGGCCACCTGTGGATGGCTACCGATGGCGGTGTCGCCGTATTCGACTGCAACGACCGGTGGGACACCTTCCGTGCCGGCGACAAACTGCCACGCTGCATGTACCAGAACATTGCCATCGACCGCAGCGGCAACCTCTGGTTCGGCACCGACGAAAAAGGGCTATACCGCCTCTCCGACTACAAGATGCCTGAACTGGCTGTGGCCGAAAACAACGTCACCCCCACCGACGAGGCTACCACAGCCGAGGCTCAGCCATCCAAGAGCAAAGCCGACACCAAAGCCAACGACAATCCGCAGGTGGAAGACCGCATCAAACTGACTCCAAACCTAGAAGAAGGCTACCTCACCATCTCCATGAACTCACCCGAAGCCCAAGTCACTTTCCTTAATGCCAAAGGCGAGAAAGTGCGAACCGTGCCACGCTACATCAACGGTAGCCACATCAACATCTCAAAGATGAAAAAAGGCACCTACACCGTCAAAGTCAAAACCCAAAGCGGCACCCGCACCGCCAAATTCACCCTGAAATAAGATAATAAAAAACAATAACCTATCCATTAATTACAATGAAAAAGTTTTTATCTTTTCTGCTCGGTCTGAGCCTCGCCTTCATGGCATCGGCCCAGATACAAGACCCCGCCAAATGGTCTTTCCAAGTAAAAGACCTCAATGAAACTGAGTCGGAGCTGATTTTCACCGCCCAACTCGACCAAGGCTGGCACATCTATTCCCAGCACACCGACCCCAACGGTCCGTTCCCCATCGCTTTCGAGTTCACGCCCACATCCGACTACAAACTCATCGGCCCTGTCCGTGAGCCCAAGCCCCACGAGGAGTTCGACAAAGACTTCAACTGCACCGTCCGCTCCTTCGAAGGCCGTGTGGTGTTCCGCCAAAAGATACAACGCCTTGCGCAGAAAGACTTTACCGTCAAGGGCACCTATAGCTACCAACTGTGCAACAACGGATCTTGCATCGCCCCCGACGACCGCGACTTCTCCTTCAAAGTCACCGGTGCCAAGGCGGCCCCTGCCGACAACGTGGCTGAAACCGTAGCACCCGCCGAGGACACAGCAAGTGAAGCGCTGCAAGCCAACGAAGACACCGCTGCAAGCCTGTCTGCTGCTCCCGCCGAGACAGAACCCGACCAGCCCGAAGGGAAGAAACAATCCCTCATCGTGGTGTTTCTCCTGGCCCTGCTAGGCGGTGTCCTCACCATGTTCACCCCCTGTGTCTTCCCCATGATACCCATGACCGTCAACTTCTTCATGAACAGCACCGACAACAAGCGCGCCTCGCGCCGTCAGGCTTGGTTCTTCGGCTTCTCCATCGTCTTCCTCTTCGCCATCCTCGGTGCCATCCTCACCCTCATCTTCGGCCCCGAAGCCCTTTACTTCATCGGCACGCACTGGGTTCCCAACCTCATCTTCTTCGTCATCTTCCTCATCTTCTCCCTGAGCTTCTTCGGACTGTTTGAAATCAAGATGCCCGAAAAGTGGATTAACAAATCCGACGAGCAAGCCGACAAAGGAGGTCTCCTTGCCCCCTTCTTCATCGCCCTCACTACCGTGCTTGTCTCTTTCAGCTGCACCGGTCCCATCCTCGGCGCCGCCCTCGTCAGTCTCTCCACCAGCACCACCGACCGCTGGGTCTCCCTCATCACCATGCTCGGTTTTGGCATTGGTTTCGCCGCTCCCTTCACACTCTTGGCCATGTTCCCCTCAGTGCTCAAGAACATGAAGTCAGGTGGCTGGCTCAACACCGTCAAAGTGGTGTTCGCCTTCCTCGAACTGGCCTTCGGTCTCAAATTCCTCTCCATGGCCGACCTCTATTGCAACTGGCATCTGCTTGATCGCGAGACCTATCTGGCACTCTGGATTGTCATCTTCGGTCTCATGGGCATCTACCTGCTGGGCAAACTCAAATTCAAAGGCGACGAGGACATCCCCCATATCGGTGTCGTCCGGCTCTTCCTGGCCATCATCGACCTCGCCTTCGTTGTCTATATGATTCCCGGCCTTTGGGGTGCACCGCTCAAAGCCATTTCAGGATTCATCCCCCCCATGGAGACACAGGACTTCAATATCGAACGCACGGTTGAGGAGCACGCCTCCACCATTGCCTATACCCCCGGGGCCGCCACCGACGACCTAGGTCCCCGGAAATATGCCGACAAACTGCACATGCCCACCGGCTTCAGCGGCTTCTTCGAACTCGACGAGGCCAAAGCCTATGCCAAGAAAGTTGACAAACCCATCTTCATCGACTTTACCGGCAAGACCTGCGCCAACTGCCGCGAGATGGAGCACTACGTATGGGCCGACAAAGAGGTGAAAGAGCTGCTCACCACCAAGTTCGTCATGTGCGGCCTCTACGTGGATGAAAACACCATCGACCTGCCCGAGGAGGAATGGCTGACCGACGACAACGGCCGTGTGCTGAAAACCCTCGGACGCCGCAACCTCTACTACGAGAAAAGCATGTACAACATGAATGCACAGCCCTACTACGTCATCATCGACCCCGACGGCAAGGTGCTGACCAAAGAGAACTATAAATACGACCGCGACGTACAGAAATTCATTGCCTACCTGAACGAAGGCCTCAACAACTACAAATAGCCATCAGACAGATGCAGGGGTAGCGGAGTGTGTTCTGCCGCCCCTGCATCCTTTTCTACCCCTTGCCATGAAACGACTGCTGCTCCTCGCCTTATGCCTGTGCATGTCCCTCACTGCGGTCCATGCACAAAAAGGCAACAAGGTGGACCGCTTCATCAACGAATACAAAACCTTCGTCGACGAAGTGGTGGCCACCCCCTATGCCGACTTCCACGGCGACACGCTGAACCGTATGAAGCGGCAGCAACGTTGTTTCATGCGCCGGTACCGCTGGTACTACAAAAGCCGCATGTCCGAGGAACAGCTGGAGCAATTCAACCGCCTGTGCGGACGATACCACAAGAAGAAAAGCCGTCTCCAATCGCGTCGTCGCCTGGCGGTATGGCGTGGCAGAGTGAAGGGTCGTTTCGAAAACATTTTCAAAACCGACACTATCTCGTCCGACACAATCCAATTCGACACCCTTCCAATCCAAGAATATTAGCCGGAAATATATCGTGATTCATTGATGAACAATTCACTACAATGATTTTCCTCCACAATGGCAGTCAACTGCTATGCCGAGAGGTAAATTTAACAATATTCAATATCAAAAAGGCCTTTTTAACAACGAAAAGGTCTTTCTCTTTTATGTTAAATGCAACGCGTAAACATTTGATACCTATCGTTTGAATTGTTAATTGAACACCCACAAGAAAAAAAAATTTGTCCATGTCGCAAAAAAGTCGTACTTTTGCACCCGATTTCCATTAGGGAATAACAGAGTGCGGGGTAGAGCAGAGGTAGCTCGTCGGGCTCATAACCCGGAGGTCGTTGGTTCGAATCCAGCCCCCGCTACCAAGTAGGACCTGTCGATTGACAAGTCCTTTTTTTGTATCCTCAATATCCCTTCTTGACCTTATTTTACATTCTACTTGGCCTGCCTTTCCTCTATAATTTATTGCAAAAAGAAAAAGCGGTGGGACAACAGATGGAAGTAGCATCCATTTTATCCCAAATCAGTCAATCGGGATTATGACAGATTAGTATTTATTACGGGCAGATTGACCGCACTGCTTGTGGAGGTGAGAAGATCAGATACTGTGGATGCTTTTGATAGCGGAGCGGTAAACCAAGTCTCATCCAGACAAACATTTGGACATAGCAAAGACCAAGATAGTATAACCCGACATGGAAAGACACGAAAGACAGTAATAGCCGGCAGAGAGACCGATTTAGTATAAATAATTATCGTTTTTCAATAAAAAATTCCAACAATTCAAGAAAAAGTGGTATCTTTGCAACCTGTTTCAGAAGTACATGGTAGTACTTCTATCCAAAAAAGCATTGAAAAAGAACTATATAACAAAACAGGTCGCTATGACAAACATGAAGAAATACCTCCTACTAGTATTGTGTGCCGGACTTTTGGCCGGTTGCAACGGCGGTGCTAACGACAACGGAAGCACCACCGACAGCCAAATCAGCGTACAAGGCGACACCTTGGTGGTGCCACCGACATCGACTATCGCCGCTCGCCTGGTGTGCGACACGGTGGGCGAGTCCAACTACGCCGCCACCCTCACCACCTCGGGCGTGGTGAAAGCCATCCCCTCATCGTATGCAGAGGTATCAGCTCCTTTTTCGGGACGTGTGGTGCGTTCGCTGGTGCGTATAGGGCAGAAAGTGAAGGCCGGCACCCCACTGTTCGAAATCTCCTCGTCGGACTATTCCGAAGTGGTGAAACGGCTTCTTCAAACTAAGTCGGAGCTGGATATGGCCAAGCGGGGACTTGACCGCACACAGGACCTCCACGACAACAAGGTGGCCTCGGTCAAGGAGCTGGACGAGGCGAAAACGGCCTACTCGCTGGCAGTGGAGGAATACCATCATGCCGTGGCCGTGGCCAAGGAATACCAGCTTGACATCAAGAAGGCCGAGGTGGGACAACCCATGATAGTTCGTGCCCCCCTGTCGGGCGAGGTGTTGCAGAACGACCTGGTGATAGGCGAGTACCTGAAGGAAGATGCCGCCACAAAGGTGGTGGTGGCCGACCTCGACAAGGTGTGGGTGAAGGCCAATGTGAGCGAGATGGACGCCCCCTACGTCAACGGTATCGAAGGAGTTGAGGTGAGCCTGATGGCCCGTCCGGACAGCGTGGTGACAGGCCATGTGACCTATGTTGGCGGCATCCTCGACCCCGATACCCGCACCGTGGAAACCATCATCGAGTGCAACAACCCCCGACACCTGATGCTTCCCAACATGTATGCACAGGTGAGGATGCAGATACATAGCCGCAATTGCATCGTGATTCCCAAGCAAGCAGTGCTGCAGAGTGAGAAAGGACGCTATGTGTTGGTGAAGACCGGAGAAAACACATACGTGCGCCGATTTGTGGAGGTGCAATCCATCGACGAGCACTTCCTGCGAGTAATCAAAGGGCTGAACAAAGGCGACGTGATAGTGAAAGAGGGCGCCTTCTACCTTATCGACAAACACTAACCTCCGTCCTAACGACGGACCACTACCGCATAAGCCATGGATACACAACAAAAAAAGAACAGTATAATTGAGCGACTTGTAGGCTGGGCCATCGACCACCGAGCCATATCGATAGTAGTATTTCTGATGCTGGGCATTGCCGGCGTGATAGCATGGAACGCATTGTCCATCGACGCCTACCCCGACATCTCGGACACTACGGTGCAGGTGGTGACTCAGGTGCCCGGACTGGCCACCGAGGAGATTGAGCAGCAAATCTCCATCCCTGTGGAGCGGGCAGTAAGCGGCATCCCCAACCTCGTCACCATGCGCAGCAAGAACAGCTTCGGCATCTCGACCGTCGTCCTGGTGTTCGACGACGGCGTGGACGACTACTGGGCGCGGCAGCGCGTCACCGAGCGGCTGGTAGGCATCGACCTCCCCTACGGGGCTGTGCCTGAACTGAACCCCCTCACCGCCCCCACCGGCGAGATATACCGCTACATCGTGGAAAGCCCCGACGGCAGCCATGACCTCCGCAGCCTGACAGACATCCACAAGTGGACCATCATCCCCTATCTGCGTCAGATATCGGGTGTGGCGGATGTGAGCAACTACGGCGGCATCACCACACAATACCAGATAGAGCTCTCGCCCGAACGGTTGACGGAGTTCGGTGTCTCGCTGAGCGACATCACCGAGAAGATCGAGCAGAACAACCTCAACGCCGGCGGCAGCATCCTGTCCGAAGGCAGCCTGAGCTATGTGGTGCGCGGTATCGGCCTGATCAGCGACCTCGAAGGACTGGGCGACATCGTCATAAAGACCGTGAACGGAACTCCTGTATACCTGAAGGAGCTGGGCGAACTGAAATACGGCAACCTGGAGCGCAAGGGTGTCCTGGGATACAGCGATGACGAGCGGAACTACGACGATGCCGTGGAGGGTATTGTGCAGATGTTGCGCGGTGAGAACCCCTCGGAAGTGTTGGACCGCATACATGCCTCTATCGACGAGCTGAACAACGAAATCCTTCCCAAAGGCGTGGTCATCCATCCTTTCCTCGACCGCACGAGCCTCGTGGGCGAAACACTCAAGACCGTCTCCCACACCCTGCTTATCGGCATGCTGCTGGTAGTGGTGGTGCTGATGATTTTCCTGGGCAATTTCCGTGGTTCGCTGGTGGTGGCCATCACAATTCCCGTTGCACTGCTGGTAGCCTTTGTGCTGATGAAACTGACGGGCATACCCGCCAACCTGCTGTCGCTCGGTGCCATCGACTTCGGCATTCTGGTGGACGGCGCCATCGTGATGATGGAGAACATCCTCAAGAAACGCGAACGGCATCCCGAGCTGGAGCTTACCACCAGCGACGTGAAACAACGCGCCCGCGAAGTGGCCCGTTCCATCTTCTTCTCCACCATCATCATCATCACAGCCTATCTGCCTCTGTTTGCCTTCGAGCATGTGGAGCGCAAGCTGTTCACCCCCATGGCCTACACGGTGGGATACGCCCTCATCGGCGCCCTGCTCACCTCGCTGCTGCTCACCCCCGGCCTCTCCTATATGGCCTACCGCAAACCCCGCAAGCTGTATCACAACCGGTGGCTGGAACGTCTCAACGACTCCTACACCCGTCTCATCGGCACCATCCTCGAAAAGAAACGTGCCGTGCTGGTCACCCTGGCCGTCATCCTTCTGGGCTCGATAGGCCTCTCCATTAGCGTAGGCAAGGACTTCCTGCCGCCGCTGGACGAGGGCTCGATATGGGTGCAGGTGCAACTGCCCTCGGGACTGAGCATCGAGCAGTCGAAAAAGATGTCCGACGACCTGAGGAAAGTACTCAGCGAGTTCGACGAAACATCATACGTCATGACCCAGTTGGGACGCGACGACGAGGGTGCCGAATGCTTCTCCCTCTCGCACATCGAGTGCGGCATCGGGCTGAAGCCATACAACACCTGGAAAAGCGGCCGCACAAAGGCCGAACTGGTGGAGGCCATGGCTGCTGCCATCGAACGCATGCCCGGCTACTCGGCAGGCTTCTCGCAACCCATCATCGACATGGTGATGGACCAGATAGCCGGCACCCACAGCGACCTGGCGCTGAAAATCTACTCCGACGACATCAACGAGAGCCGGCGCGTGGCCGAGGAGGTGGTCAAAGTGGTGTCGGGCATCAAGGGCGCCACCGATGTGGCCGTAGACCTCGAGCCCCCCACGCCCCAGCTGCAGATATCGGTCAACCGTGCCAGTATCGCCCAGTACGGGCTGAACGTCTCTGACGTCACCGAACTCATCGAGCTGGCCATCGGAGGCCGTGCCATCTCGCAAATCTATGTAGGCAGCAAAGTATATGACATCACCTGCCGTTACGCCGAGAAATACCGCAATACCCCCGAGGCGATCGGCAACCTCATGCTCACCACCGCCGATGGGGCGAAAGTGCCCCTCTCGGCCGTGGCGGACATCAAGATGAACCTCGGTGCCAGCACCATCATGCGCGAGATGGCCCGCCGCTACACCTTGGTGCGCATCAACCTGCGCGGAGCCGACCTCTCCACCTTCGTGGCCGAAGCCGACCGACAGATAGCCAAAAACATAAAGTACAACCACGAAAGCACCAACCTCCACTGGGCTGGCCAGTTCGAGAACCGCAACCGCGCCTTCGGCCGTCTGGCGCTGGTAGTGCCGCTGGCACTCATGGTGATGTTCATCCTCCTTATCTTCGCCTTCGGCAAAGTGCGCCAGGCAGGACTGCTCATGGTGGTCGTACCCCTCGCCCTCTTCGGCGGCATGGCGGCACTCAACGTGCGGGGCATGACTCTCAACGTCTCCTCCGCCGTGGGCTTCATCGCGCTGATAGGCGTAGCCATACAGAACGGCATCATCATGATATCGCACATCAACCACCTGCGCGACAAGGGACGGGGGCTGCGCCGAGCTGTCATCGAGGGAGCCTCGCACCGTATGCGTCCCGTGCTGCTCACCGCCTCGGTGGCCGTGCTGGGACTCTTCCCCGCCTCCATCTCCACCGGCATCGGCAGCGATGTGCAACGTCCCCTTGCCACCGTGATAGTCTACGGACTCATCTTCGCCACCGTGGTCACCCTCTTCATCCTCCCCTCGCTCTACTACATGGTCGAACTGCGTGCAGAACGGCGCGCAACCGACAAAACAGCCTCGCAACCCGACATCAACAACCCCGCACAATCATGAAAACATCCACCCATACCCCCCTGCGGCGCCATGCCGCCCTCGCGGTGCTCGTCGCCCTCCTGACAGTCCCTGCCCTTGGCCAGGAACTGAACTACACCGCGTTCATCAACCGCGTCATGGAGCACAACCCCGCCTATGCCGCCGCCAAGCTGGACCTCTCCATGTCGCAAGCCGACCTGTCGGTGGCCAAGAAATTCACCGACCCCACCCTCAGTGCCGAGTACGGCAACAACAGCGACTGGGACATCGCCATGGGCACCTCCTTCAGCTTTGGGCTGGAAAAGTCCGTCTCCTTCGGCAAACGCTCGGCACGCATCGCCGTTGCCCGGCACAACCTCGACGCCTCCGAGGCCGGACTGCAGCTCTTTGTCGCAACCCTGCGGGCAGAAGCCACCCTTGCCTTCATCGATGCCCTGCTGGCACGCGACCTCACCGTTATCGGACAGCAGAACGCCCGGAACATGGAATCGCTCTACCGTAGCGACAGCCTGCGCCACGCCAAAGGCGAGCTGTCCGAAATCGATGTCCTCCAGACCCGTCTCGAAGCCAATATCGCCCGTCAGGAATACCTTGCCCAACAGGTGGAATACCGCAACGCCCTTGTCGAGCTTGACCGCCTCATGGGCGACCCCTCACGCTCCACCGCCGCTGTCGAAGGCTCCCTCAACGCCCCCATGCGGCTCTACAGCCTCGACAACCTGCTCCGCTATGCCGACAGTCTCCGACCCGATATCGTGCAACAACGCCACCTCGCCCTTGCCTCCGAGAGCGAACTGACACAGGTGCGACGCGAACGTATGCCCGACATCGACCTTGCCCTCGGCGTCAACTACAACACGCGAGTACGCAACGAGGAAGCCCCCGCACCCGAATTCATCGGCTACACCGTGGGCGTCAGCATCCCTCTACCCTTCTCCAACCTCAACCGCGGCGACATACGCTCAGGCCAGTACAAAGCCCGGCAGGCACACCTGGAATGCGACATCATCCGCCAGCAGGCACAAGCCGAGATCATCACCGCCTACAACAACTACCGCTCAGCAGTCAGCCGACTTGCCGACTTCAACAGCGTCATCCTCCACAACGCCCGTCAGGTACTCGACGGCAAGATGTATGCCTACCGGCGCGGCGAGACCTCCCTGCTCGAAGTCATCAACGCCCAGCACACCTACAACGAACTGCAGCAAGCCTATGTCGAATGTCTGCACAGCTGCATGACCGCCCGCGTGGAACTGGAACGCTGCGCTGGCACCGCCCGCTTCGGCCTATAACCCACTGGAAATTGAAAATTGAAAATTGAGAATTGAAATCATTTTTCACTTTTCAATTTTCAATTTATTTTTTGTATCTTTGCATCCTGAAAAAAATGGAATCATCATGAAGAGAACCACCCTTATCCTTGCTGCGGCACTGGCAAGTACCGCTGTCTGGGCACAACCCAAGTCGCCCCAAAACAACAACGAAGGCTATAAATTCACCGTCACCAAGGAACTCCCCGTCACCTCGGTCAAAAACCAAGGCAAGGCCGGCACCTGCTGGGACTACAGCGGCATGGCCTTTATCGAAGCCGAGCTGCTGCGTATGGGCAAAGGCACCTACGACTTCAGCGAGATGTACACCGCCTACTGGGACTATATGGACCGCGCCATGGCCTCCATCCGCACCCACGGCGACATCGGATTCAGCCAAGGGGGCTGTTTCGGCGACCTGCTGCACTGCATGGAACGCTACGGCCTGGTGCCCGAAGAGCTGATGCGCCCCGGTGCCATGTACCGCGACACCATCTCCAACCACAGCGAACTCAGCTCCATGGTCAACCCCATGGTCAAAGCCGCCGCAGGCAACAACAGTCTGCAAAGCGATGAGAACTACCAGCTGCTCTGCATGAAAGCCATCCGTGCCGTGCACGACGTCTATCTGGGCGTGCCGCCCGAGCGGTTCACCTACCAGGGCAAGAGCTACACCCCGCAGTCGTTCTACTGCTCAACGGGATTGAAAGCCGACGACTATATCCAAATCACCTCCTTCCTGCACTACCCCTTCTACACAACCTTCGCCGTCGAGAGCCCGGACAACTGGCGCCACGACCTCTCCTACAACGTCCCCCTCGACGAGCTGCTGGCCATCACCGACTATGCCGTCGCCCACGGCTATCCCGTAGGCTGGGACAGCGATGTGAGCGAGCCCGGTTTCCGCCAAAACTCACGCAATGGCTTCTGCGTCCTCCCCGCCACCACCATGAACGCCCCTGACCTCAAAGGCAGCGACCTCGCCCACTGGACCGGCATGACCGCCAAGGAAATCCAGGACGAGTCCGCCACACGCCCCACTCCCCAACGTTGGGTCACCCCGCAGGAACGCCAGCTGGGATGGGACAACCACGAAACCAACGACGACCACCTCATGCTCATCTACGGCACCGCCAAGGATCAGCTGGGCAACGAATACTACATGGTCAAAAACAGCTGGGGAGCCTACAACGGCGACTACAAAGGCATGTTCTACGCCAGCAAAGCCTACTTCCGCTACAAGACCATCACCATCCTCATCCACAAGGATGCCCTCTCGCCCGAGATGAAAAAGAAACTCTCCATCAAATAACTGGAACCAACCAAACATTAACACATTAACTCATTAACACATTTAAAGGTATGAAAAACATCATCCTGTTCGGCGCCCCTGGTGCCGGCAAAGGCACCCAAGCCACCCTGCTGGCCGAGAAATTCGACCTCATCCACCTCTCCACCGGCGAGATGCTCCGCAACGAAGTGGCGCAAGGCACTCCGTTGGGGCTCCGCGTCAAGGACATCATGAACCGTGGCGACCTGGTGGGCGACGACATCGTGGTAGGACTCATCGCCAAAGCCCTCGACAGCGGTCGCAACGAGCTCCTTGACGAGTGGGACCAGCTGCGGCTGCGCCGCGCCTGTGGCCTCGGCCCCGACGACCCGCTGCCCGAAAAGCCCCAGCCCTCCATCATCTACGACGGCTTCCCCCGCACCGTTCAGCAATGCCAAATGCTGGAATTCCTCTTCCAGAAGAAACAACGCAAACTGGACGCGGTCATCTCCATCGACGTGCCGCAGGAAGAGCTGGTGCGTCGCATCCACGAACGCGCCATGGTTTCCAACCGCAGCGACGACACCGAAGAAGTCATCCGGCACCGTCTGGAAGAATACGAGGCCAAGACACGACCTGTACTTGACTACTACAAGGTTTCTGGACGACTCATCTCAGTCGATGGCAGCGGTGAAATATCCGAGACCAACACACGCCTGTGCCAAGTGATTCAGCACATCCTTTCTTGAACCCAAATCGGTCATTAGGGAACCGAAAACTCCTACGATCTAACTGCCGAATCGTGCAATGCACGTGGATAAACCCTGCCCCGTACCTTGTTCTGCCTACCCGCCCTGCGCCATGGAGCGGCAACGTTTTCCCCTTGCTAAGGAGAGGGGCCGTTCAATCCTGCATCGTAATAGTATCGTAATAGTATCGTTACTCGACATGATAACGGAAAACAAGCCGAGAAACAGGCAACATCGAGCCGGGATTGAACGACCCAAGTGGGTTGTGCATGCCGTCCGCTGAGTGCGATTATCCCGATTGATAAGTCGGCTAACGACCGATTTGGGTTGAAAAACAATAGCCCGCAAGGTAACGTACCTTGCGGGCCATTATATTTGCCTGTCAGAAAAACCGACATCTGTTATTTGAACTCAATAACAGTTCCGTAAGCCGTTACTGTATACTCGGAATAGAAGCCTAAAACTGTGCGTACAGACGTGGAGAAATTGATATTGACAATCGTCTGGCTGCCCTTCAGATTGGCGTTCTTATACATCTGTTCCACAGCATTGTCTTTCAGAGCCGACTTACTGTAGCCGCCAATACACAAGACATACTCGGCTGTAAATGAGCCCTCCACCTGACCTACCACCTCAAAGTTGGCCTTGTCAAGAAGCACATGGGTCTGATTCATCGTGTTATACGTCATGCGATTGTAACCAGAACAACTTGACATGACAACCATACCGAAAACCATTGCGGCAATCAACAACATTTTTTTCATCGTTTCAAAACCCTATTACGTGCCGGGCGCAACCTTTAATTTATTTATTACCATTTTAACTTATCAAGTAGTCATGGTGTGTATTTTACACGCCATGGGCTACAGCCTAACGGAGGTACAAAATTACATTTTTTTTCTCACATGCAAAGAAAAAAAACAAGAGCACGGGATAACTACTTCTTGTAGAAGACAATGCTGCTTATAGTCATTTCCTCCGCTTCTTCGGGACTAAGGAACACGGTGATGGTGCTGTTTTCTGCACAGTAGCGGAAAGTGTCAGTCACCTCGTCATCTATCTTCAGCGCACCGGTTTCTTTGCCGTCGAAGGTGTAAGTAAACGACTGTGTGTAGTCCTCATCCTCGCCACCGCCCCTCAACGAAACATCCATTTTACCAGTCGAATCCGTAAGGAACGACATAATGTAGGAGCCATTGAATTCTCCAATGGTCACCTTACCCACCCATTGGGTGCCGGTGAGTTTAACGGTGGTGTCTTTTTTGCATGACACTGCCAGCAGCGAAGTGGCGACAAATAGCATTACAATAAGTTTTTTCATGTTAGTAGCCCTTGTACGTGTCGGGCGCAACCTTTTAGTTTTGTTATTATTAAATATGAATTAAAGTCTGATACTGATGCCGGTGCGCACCTGGAAATGCAATTTCTGCACATCGAGGAAGCCGTAGGGAAATCCTGCCGACCCGGTGCCGACATTGCCATAGATGCAGCCCCATTTCCACGGCCAGTAGGCGAAACCGAGGCCGAGGGTAATGTCAAGGTCCTGCATGGTGGAGCCTATGCGCCCGATGGCGTAGATGTCGTACCAAGGGCTGTCCGCCCCAATGAGGGGCAGCAGGTGCAAGTCGGCCTCGAGGCCGAACATGGCTTGGGGTTCGTTGACATAAACGGAGCGGTTTAGAAGGATTCGGTAGTCACCTGCGGGTACCTCTTCTTCGCCCACCTGTGTCCGACGACAAAGGCGGAAACCGCCGTACACCCCCAGCGTCCAGTACCGCCCATAGTCATACATCACTCGGATATCGACGCTGTTGTTGGGATGGTCGAGCAGGATGGTGGTATTGCTGTATTGGTATCCCTTGGTGATATTATGGACAAATTCAGTGCCCACTGTCATTTTCTTCCAGTCAAACCCTTTCTTCTCCTGTGCCTGAGCAGCAACGGCCAGCACAAGCATCAGCGATATTGTTAACAAGAATCTCTTTTTCATGATGAATTGTATGATTGTGTTTAAATTGACGATGTCTCTTGGTTCTAATTCCTTAAACTTTTGCTCCCTATAGTTGTATCTTGAGTCCCAGTTTCATTGGGTAGAGTCCTAATGTGCGCTCGTCGGCCAGCACGGGTACGGTGGAGAGTTGCAGGAACACACTCCAGTTGGCCCAGCCTACCGTCAGGCGCACATCGACCTTGGCGTTGACCTTGACAGTCTGCTCGTCATGTGCATCGTAGCGAATAAAACCCCACGTGGTATCGCCTGTGACATAACTATAGCTAGCCCACGTTTTTCCGCCGTAGCCGCTGAAATGGCGCGTCAGCGTTCCCTTAGCGATTGCCATGCCCGGTACCACTGCCATGCCGGCATGGAAGCCCTTGGTGTGGCGGCGGTCGGCATGGTAGGTGAACTGGATGGGCATTGAAAGATAGTTGGTGGTGAAACGGGTACTCCACGAGCCGGGGACTTGGTCGCGTCCCCTGTACATCACGCCTATCTCGGGCAGGATGGTGAAGCCGGTATAGTCGTAGAGGGTTGTGTTGATTTTGTTGGTCTGCACGGGGATGTCGGCAGCCTCGACCCACGACACGAAGGGGTGGCGCAGGCGATAGCTGTTCCGCTCATAGCCGAGGCCGAGGCCGATGGTGTAATGTTCGCGGGCGACAATGTCATACGACAGCTCCAGTTGCAGGTTGCCGAGATTGGTGCGCGCCGAGGCGCCATCCTCCCAGGCGTTTCGCTCCCAGTAGGCCACATCGCGATAGTCGAAAACGTACTCCGTTCCAGCAAGGCCGTTGAGCTGGCTGGTACCCCAGTTGTGGAAGCCGGCAAGGAGGCTGAGGTGCACCCGCTCGATGGGTTTGTACTGAACCATTGACATGCGAGTGTTGCCCAAAGTGGTCATTTCCTTTGCCATGGAAAGGTCATACTCTCCATTGCGCACTCCGACACGGATGATTCCATTGCCCCAAAGGGTCTCTTCGTGCAAGGGACTGGTATAACTATAGCACCGTACGAGACCGAAGTAGGAGGCTCTCAGCTTTATTGTCTCGGCGTGGACATGCCTTTCCGTCATAGTGGTGGCATGGTCGTCGGCCTGCAGCGTCAGGCTGTGATAGACAAGGGAGTCCCTGTTGTTGGCCGAGGTGAGATTGACGGTGCTGTAGTCGCATGCCGAAATATAGAGGTTGTCGGTTTTCAGATGCAACTCTACATTTAGCACTGTAGGATAGCTTGTTATCCCTATATCGCCATATCCGAAATCGGAGTCCCATACTCTCATTATCCCGTCGGGAAGGGTGGTAGTGTCGTCTGCCGTACAGAGATGGAAGACCACATAGTCGTCAACGTCCTGCACTACATTGACATGCCCATTGCCATACACACTAACAACAAGGCTTCGGTAGTGCGACACATTGAGCGGCTGCACCATTCTCACAGGCTGATATTGCGCCATGGCAGTGAGTCCTGCAATAGCAAACATGATTAATATGAGCGTCTTTTTCATTGCTTTATATGTATTGATTCTGTTCTATTATTTTCTATAGGCTGGCCAGGACTGGCTCGAAAAGGGTTTCGGTGAGCGACTTGCGCTTGGGGGTGCCGTATTGCACCAGCCGCGTGGTATAGACTGTCAGGGTGTCGGTGGTTGACTGCCGGTTGGGCCATACGGTTTTCTGTGGGGCTGGAGCTTGAGCCAGAAGGGTTTCGTCTGCTGCCACCTCCTCCACCGCCACTGGAGCAATAAACTGTGGCAATTCCTCTATCTGTGCCGCCACACGGCTTTCGACATCCTTTTGAGCCGGGGACTCGGCTATAAGGGTTGGGGAGGTCGGAGTATTCTGAATACTCTGAATACTCTGAATACTCTGAATACTCTGAGTACTCTGAGTTTTCTGATTATTCTGATTATTCCGATTATTCCGATTATTCCGAGGGCCTTGGGCCGCTTTGGCCAGCTGTGGAGTGGCGGGCTTTGTGGGCCATTGCCACACTGCCACGGCAGCCACTATGAGCACTGCGGCCACGGCGGCAACCCGTCGCCAAAGGTGCAACGGTCGCACCTCGACTTTACGTGTGCGCTGCATGGCATGCCGCATCTCGTCCTCGCTGATGAGGCTGCGCCCCTCCAGCACACGGCTCTGTTTCTGCCATAGCCGTTGCATTTCATCCAAATCGAAATCAGTCCTTTTCATATTGCGCCATTCTTTTAAGTTTCTCTTTTACTCGGAACATCTTTATCCTTACGTTCCCCTCCGAGATGCCCAACACCTCGGCCATCTCCTTCCCACTCACATTGTCGATATATAGGTAGACCAGCTTCTGCTCCTCGTCATCCAGCCGATGTATCAACTCATACATCCTGTCCAGCTGGCGGCTGTCGTCCTCGCCCACATAGCGTTCGGCCATCTGAGAGGTCAACTCTTCGGTGAGGGGCAACCGCTCGTTCCTGTGGTAGTACTGGATGCCGGTGTTCAGCGCCACCTTATATATCCAGGTGCTCTCTTTGCTCTCTTTCCTGAACCCCTCGTATCCACGCCACAGGTTGCACAGGATGTCCTGCTTCAGATCCTCCACCTCGTCGCGACGTTGGCGTGTGAAGGCAAGGCACACCTTGTATATCAGTGCCTCGTTGCGCTTCACCATGTCCATAAACGCCTCTTCGGTGCCTGGCTGTCCGCCACTGTCGCTATGTGTTTTCCTGTGCATCATCTGCCTGTATTAGATGCAAAGATACCGAAAATGTTACAATCGCACGAAAAAAATCATGCAGGTTCAATAAAAAAAGAGATTTTGCGTTATGAGGAAAAAGTATTGTACTATGCTACAGACAGGAACCAAGGCCCCTTATTTCGAGGGCTACGACGAGAACGGGAACAAGATTTCCCTGACCGACTTTGCAGGCAAAAAACTGGTGCTTTATTTCTATCCCAAGGACAGCACGCCCGGATGCACTGCCGAGGCCTGCGACTTGAGAGACAATTACGAGCGTTTCTTGGCACTGGGCTATGCTGTGGTGGGCGTGAGCCGTGACTCGGCGGCATCGCACCAGCGTTTCAAAGAGAAATACCAGCTGCCTTTTCCACTCATTGCCGACACCGATTTGACGATTCTGAAGGCCTTTGAGGCCTGGGGGACAAAGAAGATGTATGGCCGCGAGACCGAGGGCACGCTGCGCACGACGTATGTCATCGACGAGCAGGGGGTGATTGTGGATGCTATCGGCAAGGTGGACACAAAGAACCACTCGGCCCAACTGCTCAAAGACTGACCCTTAACACCACGGACCGGATATGATGACACAGGTATGGCTAAGTGCCGCAGGACTGAGTCTGGCCACGGTGATAGGCGCACTGATAGGCTTCGGAATCAAAGAGCTGCCCCACAAGTGGAATGACGCGGTGCTGGGTTTCTGCGCCGGCATCATGCTGGCTGCGGCCACGCTGGGACTAATCGTGCCAGCGGTGGAACAGGCGGGTGCCAGAGGCTGGTGGCTGCCACTGATAGGCGTGGCGGTGGGTGCACTGTTTCTGAATGTGCTGGACTGGGTGACACCCCACATGCACAAGATTACCGGCCTCGACCAAGAGGAACACCGGAATAACGCTTCTATCAACCGCATATTGCTGTTTGTCATGGCCATTGCCCTGCACAAACTGCCCGAGGGTATGGCTGCAGGCGTGGGCTTCAACGCCGAAGAGACAGCAGATGCCTGGGCGGTGACGTTAGGCATTGCGCTGCAGAACATCCCCGAGGGGATGGTGGTGATTGCACCGCTGCTGCTTGCCGGGGTGAAAAAGTGGCGCGCCTTTATCATCTCGCTGGCCATCGCGCTGCTGGAGGTAGTAGGGGTATGGATTGGTTACGGCATGGGTGCTATTTCTGCCTACCTGCTGCCGGTGATGCTGGCCTTTGCCGGTGGTGCCATGCTGTATGTGGTGAGCGACGAGATGATTCCCGAGACGCACGCCCACGGCTACCAGAAGCTGGCCACCTATTCGTTGATTGCAGGATTTATGGTTTTGGCATTAATGATGAATTGATACTAGTCATGTACACTGAGGTTATTTCCGTAGTTGTTATTCTGGGTGTGTGCTGGGTGGTATTGGCTGTGCTTGATGTGGCAGTGGCGGGTCTGCTGGCATGGATTCTGGGACTGTCGTTCAAGCGGTGTTTTGTCTGGGGATTGCTTTCGCTTGCGGTGCCTGTGCTGCTAATGGGCTATGGCATTCTGATAGAGAGGAACTGCGTGCGTGTCAAAACCGTAGAGGTGGCCTTTGACAATCTGCCCAAGGCTTTCGACGGCTACAATATCGTTCAGCTGAGCGACATCCATTCGCGGTCGTTCCGCTACCGCACAGGTACGCTGCAGCGAATGGTGGATAAGGTGAACCGTCTTGATGCCGACTTGATAGCCTTTACGGGGGATATTGTCACCATCTCGCCCAATGAGCTGGATGCCACAGAAGAAGCCCTGCGCAGGATGAAAGCCCGCGACGGCGTGGTGTCGATTCTGGGCAACCACGACTACTGCCCCTATATAATTCGGAGCGACAGCACAATGAGTCCCGAGGAGGGCAAAGCGGAGGTAATAGCCCGCGAAAAGGCGATGGGATGGCGGCTGCTGATGAACGAGCACTGGGTGCTGCACCATGGGGACGACTCGATAGCCATTGTGGGGGTGGAGAATACAAGCACCTCGCCGCATTTCCCCAAGCGGGGAGACCTATACAAGGCCATGCACGGCACAGAGGGCATGTTCCACATCCTGCTAAGCCACGACCCAACGCATTGGGACATGGGGGTGATAGGCAAAGACATCCCGCTCACCCTGTCGGGACATACGCATGCTATGCAGTTCTCGCTACTGGGCTGGAGCCCGATAGGACATTTCTACAAACAGTCGAAAGGGTTGTACCGGAAAGGGAACCAACAGCTGTATATCAACATAGGACTGGGCGAAACCATCTTTCCCGCCCGCGTCGGGGCAACGCCGGAGATAACACAGATTGTGCTGAAGAGTGGCAAGAAGCAAAACTGATACTCACAAGCACCCCACCTGCTGCATCATGGCTCGATAGTAGCGAGCTTTCTCCTCTATCTTCATGGGAAACGCGCGCGAAGAGGAGGGCATCCGCCACAGGTGCATCTCGCGTCCAGCAATGACGAAGGTGCTCGACTCACCCATCCGTGGCACTGCCGCGCCGTAATCCTCACAAAGTGTTTCAACAGATTTCTGACCTGTGCAGACTATATCATGGCACAGGGGTATGGATTGCAACAAGGCAGGGATGTCGGTTTTCTGCACCACTTCGAGATACTTGTCGGAGGCATTTCCCTGAAGCCGCCGCACTGCCTGGGCGGTGTCGAAGATGGCGATGCCCTGCCGCAGCAACAGCTGGACTATCTCGTCTTTACGGAACGTCTTGTTCGGGACATCAACCAAGCGGGAAGCGTCATTGTAAAAGACAAGACCGAAGATTTCCCACATCATGTTGGTGCGGTTGGGATAGAAGAAGTCCATGCACCAGCGTTTCCGCGGGGGCGGGAAACTGCCCAGCATCAGCAGACGTGCATTAGGCGACAAGAACGGCTGTAGCGGATGGCGTTCGACGGGAATGGTATTCATATCTGACATATAATGTTTAACGGATTGACACCCGTTTTATTGCCCTTTCTATAGACTTCGGGGTTTTTGTAGACTCATCTATCTTTGCACTACAGTATTGCACTTGGTAGTTGTGCATCCGTACAATAAAAATTGTTACGCGCAATAATTCCAGAGTTTATGCGTTATTCAAATAAAAAAAGTATGTGTAAAATCAATATAAATGTTGTTTATATCACACTTGCCATTGTCGCTACGCTATTTTTTCATGGGTGCACAAAAGATAATAGTGACATTGATGAACATGTTTGGAAACTCACAAAAATTGAAACTGCGAACGGTTTTTCTTCGAAAATGCCGAACATAGAGCGGCCAGAAAGAGATGACCGATACATACTTAGGTTTAATAAAGACCTTGCTATAGCCCAAATGTTTCTGATTGTAAATCGTTGGTCCGCACACTATCAAATAGTCCAAAACGGGTCAATAACTTTATCAGGGAACACCACAACAGAAGTTGGGTATAACGGAAACGAAATATGGGTTGAAGATACGATTAATGCTTATGGTTCAGACACCTTTGATTACGCTATAGACGGGAAAAAACTTACAATTCAATCCCCAAATATAACCATGACCTTTCTATGCATTGAATAGTTTTTTTTATTCTACTTCTGTTTTCTTTACGGAAATCTTTAAAATGCAATCTCAATTACATTAGAGTAAAACACATCTTGGTGCGGTTGGGATAGAAGAAGTCCATGCACCAGCGCGCCCGAGGTGGGGGAAAACTGCCGAGCATCAATAGCCTTGCCTGCGGAGGCAGGAAGGGATGGAGGGGATGGCGCTCGACGGGAGACAGCGGAAGGGTATCACCCTTCGTGGCGGCTGGCGACATAGCTGATTTCGGATAGGTCGAGGTCAATGTCGCCCTCGTCGTTGTTGGTGATGAAGGAATCGATGGGATAGGTGGCATAATCCTTGCTGAGCGAGGAGGGGCTTGCAAGGGTGACTTCGAGCGTTTTCTTGTTGATGGCCAGGACACATCCTGTATAGGCTTCGGGTTCATCTAGCACGTCGCAGAGCACATTGGCAATTCTGTCTTCTAAATCGGTATCTGACATAGTAGTGATGTTTTTAGGTTTTACTTTCGACTTGCAAAGATACGAATAAAAATTGGAATTCAATTTTTTTTTGTATCTTTGCACCACAAATAATCATGCGCATGTTGAGGAAACTGTCTATACTATTGCTTTTTATCGTCTTGAGCCATGTTGCAGTGGCGCAGGATGCACCTTTATACTCGTCCGAAACGTTCTCGCTCTACCCCCGCCAGATTGTGGAGGGGAAGAACCACGCCGACATTGTGGCGGATAATGCCCTGACGAGCACGCTGGACCATCGGAAGTGGATTCAGCAGGCGTCGACGGGTCGGTTTCCCCGGTTTGCCTGCGACATGACGGTGAGCAATACGTTGTACAACCTGTCGCTGGATGAGCTGACCACCTTGTGGGGCAAGGACGGCAGTCTGCACGCAAGCAAGCTCCGCGACGAGGTATGGACACGCGACCTGGGCTACGGCACATTCCTTTCGCTGGCATTGATCGACCCCACGGCTGCACAGGCGAGCCTGATGGCCAGAGTGTGGCAAGGGAAAATACTGCAGGACGACGGCACAGGCGGCGCATGGCCGGTGTCGACGGACCGCGCGGTGTGGGTGCTGGGTGCCTGGGAGGTGTATCTGGTCACGGGCGACAGGCAGTGGCTGAAACAGTGCTACGAGATTGTGCGCCACAGCCTGATGCAGGACGAGAACATGATTTACGACAGCCAGACGGGTTTGGTGCGTGGTGAGATGTCGGTGGCGGGAATCCGCAAGGAGGTGTATCCACTATGGATGCAGCCTGCCGACATTGCCCAGTCGGAATGCCTGAGCACCAACGCCCTGTTTTTCCGTGCCAACGAGATTGCCTCGAAGATGGCGCGCATGTCAGGCGACAACACGTCGTCGCAGCATTTCATGCAGACGGCACAGCGCATAAAGGAGGGCATAAACAACCACTTGTGGATTGAGAGCCGGGGCTATTACAACCAGTACCGCTATGGCCGGGTGAACCAGATAGTGTCGCAGCGCAGCGAGACGCTGGGCGAGGCGTTGTGCATCCTTTTCGGCATTGCCGACCCGCAACGGGCGCAGCGGCTGTCGCAGTCGGTCGAGTCGACGCCCTACGGCGTCACCTGCTTCGCACCGCAGATTCCCGACGTGTATGCCTACCACAACAACGCGTTGTGGCCTTACGTGCAGGCCTACTGGCTGTGGGCTGTGGCCCAGGCCAAATGCCCGCAGGCGGTAACCTACGGCATTGCCTCCATCTACCGCACCGCCGCGTTGATGGCCACGAACATGGAGAATGCCGTTGCCACCACCGGCACTACCGCCACGGCTTCCAATTCGGCCAACTCGCTGCTGAGCATAGCCGCAAACCTGAGCATTCCGCTCCGCGTGTTTGCAGGCATAGAAATGACGGACGAGGGCATGACGTTCCGTCCCTTGGTGCCCAAGGGATGGGCCAACAACAAGCAGCTGAACAATCTGAAATACCGCAAGGCCATTCTTGACATCAGCGTTCAAGGCTATGGCGACAGAGTGAGGGCCTGCTATGTAGACGGCAAGAAGCAGAAGGACGCTTTTGTGCCTTCGTCGTTGACCGGGAAACACAGTGTCCGTCTGGTGATGAACAACGAGTTCGGCCGCTACGATATGTTCGCCACCCAGGAGGTGACGTTCTCGCCGAGCACACCCAACGCATGGATGGACGGAGCGACACGCATGTCGTGGCAACAGGTGGCGGGAGCCAAAGAATACAAGATACTCCGCAACGGCAGCGTCATTGCACTGCAGCCCGAGAGCCGCATCGAGGGCAACTATTTCGACATACAAGACGAAGAGGGTTATGCCGAATACCAAGTGGTGGCTGTCGACTCCAACGGCTTGGAGAGCTTTGCTAGCGAGCCATTGATACACTTCGGGGTGGGCAACGAGTTGCAGTACGACATGTCGGCCTTTGCAGCCCCCTCGACGTTCGAGCAGTGCCGCGGATACGGTTGCAGCGGCGCCGTGGAGATTTCCTCAACCCAGAACACCCGCATAGAGATACCGTTGGATGTGCCTGCCGAGGGCGACTATCTGGTGGACTTCCGCTACGCCAACGGCAGCGGCAGTCCCCTGTCGGGCAACAGCTGTGCCAGCCGCATGCTTTGGAGCAACGGTAAGCGTGTGGGCAGCATCGTCTTCCCGCAAAGGGGCAAGGACATCTGGAACAACTGGGGATACAGCACCTCCGTGCGCGTACACCTAAACCAAGGGCCGCAGACGCTATTGCTGATATACGAGATGGACAATCAGAACATGAGCCCCATGGACGTGAACCGGGCCATGCTCGACCACATCAGGCTCATCCCGCTGCAGTAGGATTCCTATTGAGATTATTCGAGACTATCTTACCCCCTAGAGAGAGACAAGGGGGTAGGTTGATTTGTGCCACTCAGTCCCCTCAGGCCACAACAATGCTCTCGTCGTCCTCTACACGGAGATTGCGCATGATAAACTCGCGGCGCTCGTTGCTGTTCTGCCCCATATAGAAACGGAGTACCCCCTGGGTGTCGAAATCCTTGTGGAGGATGACGGGGTCGAGACGCATGTCCTGGTTGATGAACCCCTTGAACTCGTCGGGCGAGATTTCGCCGAGACCTTTAAAGCGGGTTATTTCGGGGTTGCTGATGCTGTGGAGGGCTTCTATGCGTTCATCGTCGCTGTAGCAATAGACGGTCTTCTGCTTGTTGCGGACGCGGAACAGAGGGGTCTGGAGGATATACACATGTCCGGTGCGCACCAATTCGGGGTAGAACTTGAGGAAAAAGGTGAGCAGCAGCAGACGGATATGCATGCCGTCGACATCGGCATCGGTGGCAATGACCACATTGTTATAGCGGAGGTTCTCCATACCGTCGTCGATGTCGAGGGCGTTGTGGAGCAGGTTCAGTTCTTCGTTCTTGTAGATTTCTGCCTTGCCCACCGAGACAGTGTTGAGGGGTTTTCCGCGCAGGCTGAACACCGCCTGGGTGTCCACATCACGGCTCTTGGTGATGCTGCCGCTGGCCGAGAGACCCTCGGTGATGAAAATGGTGCTCTCCAGCCGACGGGGGTGGTTGGAGTTGTAATGCACATGGCAGTCGCGCAGCTTGCTGTTGTTGAGACTGGCCTTGCGGCTGCTCTCCTTGGCCAGTTTCTTAATACCGGCAATGTCCTTACGCTCCTTCTCGTTGCGCTGGATTTTCTCCAGCAGGGCGTCGGCCGTCTCGGTGTGCATGTGAAGATAGTTGTCGAGGTGCCGCTTGAGGATGTCGAGGATATAGGTTTTGAGGAAGGGGCTGTCGTTGGTGCCGTCCTGCTTGTTAGGAGCCAGATGGGTGGAGCCGAGTTTGGTCTTGGTCTGAGCTTCGAAGACGGGTTCCTGGATGCGCACACACAGCGCACAGACCAATCCTTGTCGGATGTCCTCGGGCGAAAACTCCTTCTTGTTGTAAAACTCCTTCACCACGCGGGCATAGTCTTCGCGGAAGGCGCTCTGGTGGGTGCCGCCCTCGGTGGTGTGCTGCCCGTTGACGAATGAATAGTAATAGTCACCGTTCTGCCCATTGACATGGGTGAAGGCGGCCTCGAAGTCCTCGTCCTTGATGTGGATGACAGGATAGAGCGGCTCGCCCTCCAGATTGTTCTGAAGCAAATCGAGGAGGCCGTTCTTGGAATAGTAACGACGATCGTTGTAGTAGAATATCAACCCACGGTTCAGGTAGCAATAGTTCCACACGCGCCGCTCGACATATTCACCGATGAAGTGATAGTTGCCGAAGAGTTTTCCGTCGGGGATAAACTCCACCAGCGTGCCCGTGCTCTCGGTACCTTCGGGCAACGGATGCTCCATGATGCCGCTGTCGGAAGTCAACTTCCCTTCGGAGAATTCGGCAATGCGGGTTTTACCCTCTCGGAACGACTGCACACGGAACCAACTGGACAAGGCGTTCACGGCCTTGGTACCCACACCGTTCAGGCCCACCGACTTCTGGAACACCTTGCTGTCGTACTTGGCACCAGTGTTGAGGCGGCTGACAGCCTCGACCATCACGCCCAAAGGGATGCCACGGCCATAGTCGCGGATACTCACTTTGCGCTCGGCAAAGTTGATGGTCATATCGATACGGCGACCGAAACCCGACGTGAATTCATCAATGGCGTTGTCTATCACCTCTTTGATGAGGACATAGATGCCGTCGTCATGCGACGAGCCGTCGCCAAGTTTGCCGATATACATGCCCGGACGAAGCCGGATATGTTCCATATCCTCAAGATGGATAATGCTCTCATCATTATATTCGGCGGCAGTATTAACGGGTAGTTTGTTTTCTTCTTCGATAGCCATAAGGTGTGAGTTTTTTCGAACTGCAAAATTACAAAAAAAAAATGACATAACCATTTATTCGCGGAATGTGTTAACGCGTTAATGTGTTAATGTGTTAGTCGATTTACGAAATAACGAATTAACGAATTAACGAATTCAAATCACTTTTCACCTTCCACTTTTCATTTTTCACATTTCACTTTTCACATTTCACTTTTCAATTTCCCTTTAATACACACTACATTCCAACACCTTTTCACGCACAGGACAAACAACAGTATTTTTGGCTGTGAAAAAATATTTGTCTAATTGAAAAAAAGATTGTATCTTTGCAAATCGTAATTTTGACATCAATTTACAACAATTATTAATCACATAAAACTAATATTATGGCATTTAAAGGACAAATCGTAATCGATACCGAACATTGTAAGGGTTGCGGCGTATGCCTTGCCGCCTGCCCAATGCAGTGCCTCGAGTTATCGAAAAATGTGAACGGCAAAGGTTACAACTACACCCAAACCGTAAATGACAAGTGCATCGGTTGCGCCAGCTGCGCTATGGTATGCCCCGACGGCGTTATCTCCGTCTACAAAATCAAGTGTTAAACAAGAAAAAAGAGAAATAAACATGGCAAAAGAACTGAAACTGATGAAGGGCAATGAGGCTATTGCCCGTGCTATGATTGCCAGTGGTACGGACGGCTATTTTGGCTATCCTATCACCCCGCAATCGGAAGTTATGGAAACGCTGATGGCCGAAAAACCCTGGGAAGAGACCGGCATGGTTGTCCTGCAGGCCGAATCGGAAGTAGCTTCCATCAATATGGTGTACGGCGGTGCTGCCACAGGTAAGAAGGTGGCCACCTCCTCTTCCTCCCCCGGAATCTCGCAGATGCAGGAAGGTCTCACCTACCTCGCCGGTGCTGAAATCCCCTGCCTGGTTGTCAACGTCATGCGCGGCGGCCCCGGTCTGGGTACCATCCAGCCCTCGCAGAGCGATTACTTCCAGAGCGTCAAGGGCGGCGGACACGGCGACTACCAGCTCTACACCCTCGCTCCCGCCAGTGTACAGGAGATGTACGACTTCGTCTTCGACGCCTGGGACATCGCCTTCAAATATCGCAACCCCGTCCTCATCCTCTCCGATGGTGCTATCGGACAGTGCATGGAGAAACTCTACACCCGCGACTACGTTCCCCGCTGGACCGAGGAAGAACGCCGCAAGAACGCTCCGTGGGGCACCTGGGGCAAACCCGCCAACCGTCCCCACAATATCATCACTTCGCTCGAGCTCGACTCTGCCCGCCAGGAGGTGTTCAACCACAAGCTGCAGGCCAAGTATGCCGAGATGAAGGAGAAAGAGGTTCGCTATGAGATGCTGAACTGCGAGGACGCCGATTATATTATCGTGGCCTACGGATCGAGCAGCCGTATCGCCATGAAGGCCATGCAGATGGCTCGCGAAAAAGGCATCAAGGTGGGTCTATTCCGCCTCATCACCCTCTTCCCCTTCCCGACCAAACAACTGGCCGAGGTTGCCAAGCACGTAAAGGGTATCCTCTGCGTTGAGATGAGCGCCGGCCAGATGATCGAGGACGTGAAGCTTGCCACCGCCTGCGGCGTGAAGACCGAACATTTCGGCCGTTTCGGCGGTATCATCCCCACCCCGACAGAGGTTCTTGAAGCACTTGAAAACAAAATTATTAAATAAGAAATCAATATGGCAAATACAGATATAGAGGCTCGCAAACAAGAGCTGCTGAACCAAGGTTACACCGAGGTTTACACCAAGACCAAAGTTCTCACCGATGCAGTCATGCACTACTGCCCCGGTTGCGGTCACGGCACCACCCACCGTCTCATTGCCGAGGTTATCGATGAGATGGGCATTCAGGACAAAACCGTCGGCGTGTCGCCCGTCGGATGCTCCGTTTTGGCTTACAACTATTTCGACGTGGACTTCCAGGAGGCTGCCCACGGCCGTGCCCCCGCACTGGCCACCGCTGTCAAGCGCTTGAACCCCGACACCTTCGTGTTCACCTATCAGGGCGACGGCGACCTGGCTGCTATCGGCACCGCCGAGACAATCCACGCCTGCAACCGTGGTGAGAACATCACCATGATCTTCGTCAACAACGGTATCTACGGCATGACCGGTGGCCAGATGGCTCCCACCACCCTCATCGGCATGAAGAGCGCCACCACACCTTACGGCCGCCGCGTTGACCTCAACGGCTATCCCCTGCGCATCACCGAGCTCATCTCCACCCTGCCCGGCACCTACTATGTGACCCGCCAGAGCGTGCAGAACCCCGCCGCCGTCCGCAAGGCCAAGGCTGCTATCCGCAAGGCTTTCGAGAACCAGAAACTCAAAAAAGGCCTCAGCTTCGTGGAAATCCTCTCCAACTGTAACAGCGGCTGGAAGATGACCCCCGTGGCGGCCAACAAGTGGATGGAAGACAACATGATGCCCAACTACCCCATCGGCGACATCAAAGTCGACGGCAAACTCGTCGAGAACGTCGACATCAACCGTCTGGCTGTTGACCACCCCTTAACAGTAATGCAATAATAAAAACATCGTCCGACAAGTCCGACAAATCTGACAAGTCCGACATCAAAACAATCAACAACAATGACAGAAGAAATCATCATCGCCGGATTCGGTGGACAAGGAGTCCTCTCCATGGGTAAGATTCTTGCCTATTCCGGAGTAATGCAAGATAAAGAGGTCAGCTGGATGCCCAGCTACGGCCCCGAGATGCGCGGCGGCACCGCCAACGTCTCCGTCATCATCAGCGACGAGC
>R21__coassemble_495_pt1 | contig 32084 bp, 26 predicted proteins | sample R21__metabat2_low_PE_009 | metagenome-assembled genome bin R21 | reverse complement strand
AAATCACGCTTTTGCGTTGGTTCGACCATCAATTTTGTCCATTACGTCTTTTTTTCGTATTTTTGCACAAAAGTTTGCACAATAGATTAAACAACTGCTCACACTTTTCTCTTTAAGAATGACAATGACTTACGAAGAGCATATTCAAGGAATAAAGGACATTACGTTTGATAATATCATAGAATTGAACAAACGTCTTGCCCCACAATATCGTGAAAACCCAAACTTATACCATAGTCTTGAACATGGGACAGCTATTCTTGAAACGGAAGAACAACTTCTTGCATATTTGTCCAATTATGGAAAGATGCATCAGGCAAAGATAAATGAAGTTCTTCCCCAAATTAATCTTTCTGAAATAGATAGTTCCGACATACAAATTCTTGATTGGGGTTGTGGCCAAGGATTAGCAACAGTATGCTTACTTGATTTCTTTCACGAACACAGTATTTCATATGAACTAATTAAGAAAATAGTTTTAATTGAACCCTCACTATTAGCGCTTGAGAGAGCATTCACCCATGTAAACGCATATATTCAGGATTCTGAAAGAATAACCAAAATCAATAAATGTCTTGATGATGTAAACGAACAAGATATTGCGTCATCACAACCAATTACAATACACCTATTTTCCAATATACTTGACATCCCAAATATTGATTTACTTCAACTGGCAAACAAAATTAAAAATGGCTTATCTGGAAAGCATTTTTTTCTATGTATGGGACCGTTAAACTATGGCAACAATAGGATCGATACTTTCTGGAGTTATTTTAATGAAGCAACTGACATATACAGCAATTCACATTCAAAACAAGCATACAGTGTAACAGGACAGGTTGTTAAAGAATATAATTACACTGCAAAAAACCGTATATTCAAGATCGACGGAGATGTGTGCGAATTAATCTATGTTGAATATTATTTGCCCAAACAATTCCACGCTTCATATCAATTGGATGCAGTAAGAGCCTCTCTTGAAAAGAATGTAAATAAAGAAAAGTTAGAGGGCTTGCAGAAAACACTTTCTGATTTCGAAATACAAACCCCTTTTGACATTGGTGCCAGTATTTACGATGATGTACACCCAATATTTGCAGTACTAAACAATATCATTGTCAGAGGCCTGCCGACCAAGTCTAGCCCAAAAATTGAAGAAGCCTTCGCCTCCTTTGGAAACATTAAGGTAGAAGATGATTTGGGCTCAATTAATTATAGTATTGAAGGGCTTAACTACAACGATTTATTTTCTGCAATGCACTTGATTGACCCCCGATGGCTTGTAACGCCAGATAACTATAATTGCGACATATTGGATAGCGATTTAGAAAAACAATTCATCACACAAACACCCTCACAAATCATCAGTCAATTGATGCAACCCCAGCGGGATTTATCCACTATTACTGGAAAACAATGGCATCATTCCCAAAGGGTTGACTTCGCATTTCAATTCCCATATCCAACAAAAGACAAATACGGATTTGACAGAACCGGATACACTATTGAATTGGATGGAAGCAGATTTCATTCAACTGCACCCCAAATAATATCCGACCAACAACGCATCAACGAATTAGTTGAATCAAAATGGTATTGTATCCGCCTAAAAGAGAATGAAATTAATAGAACTATTGATGAATTGCATTTCTTGGGAAGTGAATATGTTCAAAAGGTTCAGGAAGTTTATCAACATCCTTTTGATAAATCATGGACTGATACATTGCAATTAGTTCTCTCACCTATTGCAATATCTAGAGTGGAAAAAACCATTCTGGAAGCACTGATGACGGGTAAATTGAATATCCACGACAAAAAATGGAAAATCCTTGTCAAGGAACATGATGTTCCTTGCGCAGCATTAGCCTTTGAAGACTTAAAAGAGATGTTTGATAATCTGACCCAAATGAGTGTAGATTATTCTAACATGAAGTTCCCCGAAGTTGAATTGACCATTATTAGCACTAAAGAGTTTGCAGAATCAAAACTACATCGAGATAAGAAACCATTCGTTGGGGAATATCATTCTAACATGGAATACGATATGGTAATCGATTTTGCTATGCTGCGTCGCGCAGGATTAGAAAAGATTGATTTTACAGAATACAGGTGTAAGAACAAATGCTATTTCGTTGTTCGGTCAGCTCATTACCACAGAAACGAGCGTCAAATATACACATCAGACGTAATAAAATACAAGCCTTTGGTTATCACCGATACACAAGGAAGGTACATTGACATTCCTGAAAACGTAGAGATTCTTAGTTTTTTTCTTCATCTTTTATTCCGAAAGAAAGAGTTTCGCCCAGGACAGACACCGATATTAAATAGAGCTCTACAGAATAAATCAGTCATAGGTCTATTGCCAACAGGTGGTGGTAAATCCTTAACTTATCAAATTGCTGCCATGCTTCAACCTGGTGTCACATTGGTGATAGACCCATTACGTTCACTGATGAAAGACCAATATGATGGACTGAAAAAAAGTGGAATTGATTTTTGTACCTACATTAATTCTGCAATCGAACCACCTTCCTATTTGATCAAACAAGAAGATATCGATCGATATCGTGCAGAGGAGAGAGAACGTCGTGCACGTCAGATGGAGAAATCAGAATTGCTATATGTTTTTCTATCTCCAGAGAGATTGGCAATAAAGAGTTTCCGCGATAGATTGAAAAATATGCATGATACCGGCGTGTATTTCTCCTATGGAGTAATCGATGAAGTTCATTGTGTGTCAGAATGGGGACATGATTTCCGATTCACATATTTACATTTAGGAAGGAATCTATATCAGTATGTACTTCCTAAACAAGTAGAAGGAGAGAAAAGACATATTCCCCTCTTTGGATTAACTGCAACTGCCTCGTTTGACGTATTAGCAGACGTAGAGCGTGAGCTGTCCGGCAATGGTGCATTCCCTTTAGATTCAGAAACCATTGTTCGTAATGGCAATACAAATCGATTTGAATTACAATATAAAATTGAGCCAATCCCAATTGAATTTCATGAAAAGAATGGATTAATAAAACTTGACAAAGCAAAGTGGGACATTTTCGATGCGAAAAAGAAAGCTCTTGATGATTTAATTTCAAGAATGCCAGAATATTTAAATGAGTTACTAACTATTGATTCAATAAGTAAAATAAAAAAAGGCTATGAAGAAGGACCAAGAGCCGATACAGGAATACCAACGGTAGATTTACAAGTATCAGTTCCCAACGACATTCTAGTCAACTCCAACACATACAATTACGGAGGAATCGTTTTTTGTCCACACAGAAATAAGACTGGCATTGCTGTATATTCAAATGAAGAGACTATTATGTCCAAGCATCCTGACACCAGGATTGGTACTTTTGTCGGGAGTAATAGAGACAACAGCGATGAAAATTTGCCTGATGATGAAGACAAAAAATCTTTTACAAACCTTGATTTGTTCAGGGATAATAAAATTCCACTCATGATTGCAACAAAAGCATTTGGTATGGGTATCGACAAACCAAATGTCAGGTTTACAATCAATATGAATTATTCTAGTTCTTTGGAGAGTTTTGTTCAAGAAGCAGGACGAGCTGGTCGAGATAGGAAAATGGCTCTATCAATTATTATGTTATCTAAATATAAGATTGCACGAGTACATCCAGAGTCAGTATACTATAAGAACGAAAAAAACAAGTGGTACGATGGAAGTAATATCGAAGAATTAGCCCAAATTAAACATATTCCTGTATCAGAATTCGAAGTATGTGATGAAACATCTGACCTAGTAAAATTAAAGTGTAAGCAATGTGGAGACAAATGCTATCGATTTGAAAAGAACTGTTGCACCTATGGATGTTCCTATCAAGAATGCAAGAATCGCAAACCAGAATGTTCACAAGCTTGCGATAAAGAAAAAGGTTGTTCTCTATCCAAAGTTACATCAGAATATCGATGGGGCTTTTATGAACACCTAAAGACCCTAAAAGAAAAATATGACTTCTTAACCCTAGAAAATTATGAGTACCTTAATGCCGACTATGAAACTGTCATGTTTTTCTATAATCAAAACTTCAAAGGTGAGTATATTGAAAAACAATACATGTATCAATTACTCAGCAAAAAGGAGATGGGTGTTTCCATAGATGATGATTCAAACAATAAGACGATAAATGGTTTTTTTACAACCCTGCAATCCGTAAAGGTTGGTGACGAGGTGATATCGTACATAAGCTATCATAATGATGAATATGCTGATATAGCAAAAGCAATATACAGAATGTGTTGTATTGAATTGATAGATGATTTTACTCAAGATTATAACACAAAGAAATTTAGGATTGTAACCAGAAAGAAAGAAGAAGGGGAATACTATAATGCTCTGGAAAGGTATTTGAAACGTTACTATTCAGAAGAACGGGCTCATGAACTGATTGAAGTGGTTCCAAGCTACAAAGGAGAAAATGAAATTCATAAATGCCTTGGTTTTTTAACTCATTTCATTTATGACAAAATTGCCGTAAAGCGCAAAAGGGCAATTGACGACATCCGTGCCTTTTGTATTCATGGCATTGAGGATAATGGCGATTGGAAAGTAATCAACGAGCATTTGAAAGACGAACTCTATTTCTACTTTAACTCTAAATACGCACGCAAAGGATACCAAACAGAAAGTGGACTTGACTATTCTCTGACAGACGATACTGATGAGGGTAAGAACTCCACAACCGATATACTATTCAAGTATATGGCTGTAGTGGACGATGAATGGATACGAAATCACTCAGAAATAGGGTCAACACAAATTGACAACGCAAAGCACTTGTATGGAGCAGTACGATTAATACGGCGTCAATTGACAGACGATAATCCAACCATATATTTATTAGGGGCATTCTGCCTAATGTTCCTTGGGACAAATAAGAATCCTGCATTAGAAGATGAACTTGCAACAATGTATCAAGATGGTATGGTCGGATTTTATCAGAGAGAAACTGATTCTGACTTCTGGGAAGAAGTGTTCAATAAATTCAATCAAAATCAATATGTAGAAACATATTTAAAGAATAACAATATTCCGTTTATGTCAGCAACAATACTTAAAATACACCAACTTGAATTGAAAAAAATAAAAAATAAATATACCGCATAACTATGGAAGAGAGAATACATCAATCATTGCTTCAATTAGAAAATGATCTAAAAGATTTAAACTCAGCACGAGAACAGGTTGAAGCTGTTGTTGAAGCTCACAAGTCTTTGAAAGAAACTGTCGAGAAGTATGTTTCGATTTTGGCTAATTTGCAAACAGACTCAAATGAACTATTAAAAGAAATAACCACAGAATACAAAGACAATCTTGAAAAAACAAAGTTGTCAATTAAGGATTTCGGAGCAAAATGTGGTGAGATTATTACTTCCTTTGATAAAAAAACAACTGGATTATCAGCTACACTTCAATCTTCTATTAATAATGCTGTAAATGCATTTGACAAAAAGATACAAAAACTCAACTCATCAATTGAATCCCTAAAAAAACTATATGAGTCCTTCGAGAACTCAATTAAAACTATTGAAGAGACAAAAGCCACTCTAGATAAAATCCTTGAGGAACTGATTTCTTCTCAGAAAACCCAAGATGAGATTCTCGATACGATAAAGATCGAGCTTCATCAGCTCGCTTCTCAAACGAAAGAGGAATTCTCGAAATTGGATGTTCTGATTCAAAAATCAGAACAACGTATAAAAGAATCGGTGTCAACTGCAACCGACTTGATTACAGATTGTATTAATAATGTTGGCAAAGAAGTACAAAATAATGGCAATAACATCACTCAAATTCAAAACGTCCAAAACCAACAACTCAGTATCTCAACTGGTGCAATCAATTCAATAAACAACATTGCACAATCTGTTTCAGAATTGAGTTCAGACATAAAAAACACAAATAACAATATACAAGACCTAAATAATAAACTGACTTTAATATCAAAAGAATCATCAGATAGATTTGAGAAGCAAAAAGGGATGAGTATTGCCATTTTGATTGTTGTCATACTATCCTTTATCGCTTCAATAGCTTGTATTTTTATCAAATAGCCATGTTGATGACTGAGAAAGTACATATCACCCTTGACGACGGGTGCGTGGTGGAGACTGCTATGCACCCAGTGATTGTGTCGGCGAGTCGGGCGACGGATATTCCGGCGTTTTATGCCGACTGGTTCTTCTATCGGCTGCAGAAGGGGTATTCGGCTTGGATTAATCCTTTCAATAACAAGAAGGGGTATGTGTCGTATCAGGATACACGGTTTATCGTCTTCTGGTCGAAGAATCCAAAGCCTCTGCTGGAGCATCTGGATGAACTCGATAAACGTAATATCGGGTGCTATATCCAATATACGCTGAATGACTATGAGGGTGATGGATTGGAAAAGAATGTGCGACCATTAGCAGAGCGCATTGATACTTTCAAGAGACTTGTAGAGAGGTTAGGAAAGGAGCGTGTAATCTGGCGGTTCGACCCGTTAGTGCTGACAAACAGAATTACCCCTGATGTACTGCTTGACAAAATTGAGCGCATCGGCGACCAACTGAAGGGATATACCGAGAAACTGGTGTTCAGCTTTGCCGACATCGCCACTTACCGCAAGGTGAAACACAACCTGAAGGAGTCGAACATCAACTATATAGAATGGAATGAGCCGGATATGGTTGATTTCGCCAAACGACTTGTGGAATTAAACAAGAAATGGGGCTTCACCTTAGCTACGTGTGGGGAGAGAATTGACCTGCCAGAAGTGGTACACAACAGCTGTATTGACCACGATTTGATAATCCGTCTTGCCCACAGGGACAAGGCATTGATGGATTATCTTGGTATTACAAAGATTCCAGTGCAGCGAGACATGTTCGGCAATGTAGATTTGCCTCAAGGAGCCATATTGTTGGACGACGGCACAGCGGCCATACAAAAGAAGAAGATGCCCGACAAGGGGCAGCGGGCGGCCTGTGGCTGCATGGTGAGCAAGGACATCGGGCAGTATAACACTTGCCCGCACCAGTGCGAATACTGCTATGCCAACGCCTCGAAGGAACTTGCCACTGAGAACTGGAAGAGACATCAACTCGACCCACATTCGGAACTAATCGTTCCTATGCTTTAACCCAAATCAGTCATTAGAAAAGCGAAAACTCCTTTGAAGTGATTGGTAGATAATCACAGGGCATTGACCTAGGAGGGACATTCGCTTTATAGCATACCAAGTTGATAGATAGGATATTTCCCCTTCGAGATTCCGACTAGATTCAACCCAATGACCGATTGGGGGTTAAAGAAGAAAGAAGAACATAACATCCATAGAATAAGAACATTGGCAGGATATTTCCTTTGTCTGAGAGTTTGCCATTTTTGTGGATGGAAGTGTATTTTGTACTGTAACGGTGTAACGGTGTAACGCTCGGTGGTCGACTGACGAGTCACGGCGATGCGTTTTCCTGAACACGAATTGCCATTCATTCATGTTGGATGTTGATATGTTGGATGTTGATATGTTACGAGTCGTTGAATCTTGGCATTGCTCGAAGGTGTACGGCTCCGCTCTCTACCCCCACAACATCATTGAGATTCAGTTGGATAAAGGCCAATATGCCTGTCTTGTTGGTTATTTTAACATTTTTTGAGGGTGGAGGATTCGTAGACCGCAATGGGATGGTTGTATCTTTGCATCGTGATTGAGTCGCGGTGCACCACGATGAAAGTCCTGTAGGTCTTACCCTTAACGACGTTACTTTGGCTCGGCAGAGGAAGCGAGATTGCCCAGCTCCAACTTCGCTCTGCCTCCACCCTAACTCCACCCTAACTCCACTCAGACGCCACTTCCGGAAACGGCGTTTGGGAAAAGTCGGGCAGGAGGAACCGACCGGCCAAACACAGGGCACAGCAGCGGCTCGATTCTCGAGAGTTCTTTGACATATTTGCTTCTAGGTTTTCATCAAGCCTCCACACCGCCACAGTTATAAAATAACGTTTTTACAGCTGTAACACTCTTGAAACAAGTGCACTAGAAAGCATTCCAAAATTTTACTCAATGGATTGAGTAATTTTACTCAATGCAACGCGTAAAATGCATAAGCATGTCCATAAAGCCTGAGTATAAAACGCTTATGAACGGCTGAAATAGCCATGAAGGTTCATTCTGGTCGTTGTGGGACTTATTTGAACAGTTGACGCAAGTCGGCAGAGAGGAATTCTTCTACGGGATAGCCCTCATAACCCACCACAAAAGCGGTATGGGGGCTAAAACGGTCGCGGAACGTGCTGAGGCCAGTATTGTATTTTTCCAGATTCGACTTTACCTCCAGGCCGACAACTTTACCTCCATACTGCAACACAAAATCGACCTCATCATTCCCGTCACGCCAGTAAAAGAGGCAGACGCGATGGGTGAAGGACTCATTAAGAATATGGCATCCTACAGCGGATTCAAACAGCCGCCCCCATAAACGACGGTCGGTCTGCGCCTCCCGGAATGTGGCTCCACAGTAGATACTTTTCAGTGCATTATTATAAACTTGATACTTGGGGATTGATGCCCTCCGACGAAGACTGTCGGCTGAATATTTCTGCAATCCACACACCAAACCACTTTCGTCCAACAGATTTAAGTATGATGATAAAGTTGTGGTATTACCTGCATCCTGCAACTGCCCAATCATCTTGGTTAGCGAAACCGTTTCGCCTGAATAGGCTGATGCCAATTCGAAAGTCTGACGCAACAAGGCCGGCTTATTCACCACCGCATCCACCAAAACATCTTTGTTGATGGTGGCATCGATAATTGCAGAACGGACATATTCTGCCCAACGCTCTTCGTTGCCAATCAATGGGGCAGCGGCGGGATACCCTCCAAAGTAGATATATTGTTCAAGGGTGAAGCCAAAGGCCTCACGCATTTCGGCGTACGACCAATGAGGCATCTTGATAGTCTCGAATCGTCCCATCAGAGAGTCTGCCAGCCCTCGCTCCAACATCACCCGCGAAGAGCCCAGCAGGAGAAGTTTGATTGGGGTATCGTGAAAAGTATCTTCATCCCACAGCTTTTTCACCGTCTCGCTCCATCCTTTTATCTTCTGCACCTCGTCAATGACCAGCAGCATCTCATTCAAATGATCTGTTTTCAACTGAGTTCGGGCATTATCCCAGCAAGAAGAAATCCATTCGCGCTGAGCAGTTGGTACTTCATCCGCAGAATACATCAACCACGGTGTTTTTAATGATTCCAGTACTTGTTTTACAACAGTAGTTTTACCCACTTGACGAGGGCCTGCCACTATTTGGATGAACCTCCGAGGCTCCTCCAACCGTTCTTTAATTACCTTAGAATAAACACGTTCAAACATATTGCATCATTTTACTCAATGCATTGAGTAATTTTACTCAATCGGCTGAGTAATTTTACTCAATTCACGATGCAAAGATACAAAGTTTATTTGATATACAAGAAAAAAGTACAACAAATGTGAGAACTCGTTAGATTTCGCTTAACCCCTAAATCGCATTTTAACTACGGCTCTATCCAGTCGCCGTTTTCTTTGATGAGGTTGACGAGTTCGTCGACGGCGGCAGCTTGGGGGATGTCGCGTTTGACGACCTGCTTGCCTTTGTAGAGGGTTATCTTGCCTGCGCCTTGGCCAACATAGCCGTAGTGGGCATCGGCCATCTCGCCGGGGCCGTTGACGATGCAGCCCATGACGCCTATCTTGACGCCCTTGAGGTGCTGGGTGCGCGCCTTTATCTGCTGCAGGGCCTGTTGGATGTCGTACTGCGTGCGTCCACAAGAGGGGCAAGCAATATACTCGCACTGGCTGATACGAGCCCCGACAGCTTGCAGGATGCCGTAGGCCACGGGAATTTCCTCGACGGGGTCTTCGGTGAGAGAGACACGGATGGTGTCGCCGATGCCGTCGATAAGCAGTGCACCGATGCCGGCGGCACTCTTATAACGTGCTTCCATCGCGTCGCCCGCTTCGGTGACGCCAAGGTGAATAGGATAGTCCATGCCGAGGGTCTTCATCTTCTCTACAAAGAGGCGTGTGCTCTGCACCATCACCTGTACGTTGCTGGCTTTCATGGAGAAGACAAGCTGGTGGTAGTCCTGCTCGCGGCACACCTGGGCAAACTCGATGGCGGACTGGGCCATGCCCTCGGGGGTGTTGCCATAGCGCGACATGATGCGCTCGCTGAGAGAGCCGTGGTTGGTGCCGATGCGCATGGCGGTGTGGTGCTGCTTGCATATCTCGATGAGGCGCGACATCTTCTCCCCTATCCGCTTCAGCTCGTCGGCATACTCCTGTTCGGTGAAGTGGGTCTTGCCGGTGTTGCGGTCGGTGTAGTTGCCAGGATTGACACGCACCTTCTCCACAATCGTGGCAGCCGTCTCGGCGGCGAGGGGGTTGAAATGGATGTCCGCAACCAGCGGTACGGTGCAACCGCGACGAGCCAGCTCGTTCTTGATGTTATAGAGGTTCTCCGCCGCTTTCACGTCGGGGGCGGTGATTCGCACCAGCTCGCAGCCGGCTTCAACGAGGCGCAAGGTCTGCTCGACGGTGGCTTGGGTGTCCATGGTGTCGGTGTTGGTCATGGACTGGACTCGGATGGGGGCTCCACCGCCTAGGGTGAGGTTGCCTACATGTATCTGTGTGCTCATGGGGTTTAAATTTTTCTGAGTAATCGGAATAATCGGAGTATTCAGAGGAGTATTCGGAATAAGCTGAGTATTCTGGATAATCTTTTTACCTTTCTTGTTTCTTGGATTTGATATAAACTTCGGTGGCTCCGGCACCGTAGAGCGACATGGGCGCGTCGACGTACTGGACGTTGTCGTAGAGGTCCAGCTCGTTGTGGATTTCGGTCTTCAGCACCCCGCGACCCACGCCGTGGATGAACACCACTTTCTTGAAGCCGTTGAGCAGCGCGTGGTTCAAGCACGTGCGGAAGAAACGCTTCTGCAGCTCGTGCTTCTCAATGTCGCTGAGCCGTTCGGGATGGTCGGTCAACGCCTCGATATGCAGGTCCACCTCGGCTTCACCGGGACGTGTCATGTATTGCAGCAGCACATTATCATTAAGCTTTTGGGCATTGTGCGACTGGACCTGTGCCAGCCTTTCTTTCAGCGTCTTCACCTGATGCTGCAGGTTGGCCACCTGCGACCGTAGCCGCACATTCTCCTCGCGCAGCTTGTCGATATCGTCATCATCTGGCGAGCCGGTGAACTTTTCTTTGAGCTTTCTGTTTAATTCCGCTTCCTTGGCGGCGGCCTTCGACTCGGCTTCGGCGGTCAGCTTCGCCTCCTCAGCGGTGGGCAGCTCGCCCGGCACATCTTGGTTGAACACCTTGGCCACGCCCTTTTGGTCGGCCATACGGATTAACTCACTGGGCGGCATGGGCATATCAAAGCCTGTGTCGTCACGCACAAACACGAAGTCGGGCGTTATCTTGGTGACGACACCGCCACCGATACTATTGAGGAACTTTACCTTGTCCCCTATTTGAAATTTAGTCATATCATTAAAGTGAAAAGTGAAGGATGAAATGATTTGTAAACATATTATTTCTCAATCAATCAACTCATCGGCCAGCTGTTTGAAGTCGATGCCGTCGAAGTTGCCGCTGGACATCATGAGCAGATTCATTGCCTGATTGCCTGATTGCTTGAATGTTTGAATGACTGCATCCACCATTTGCTTGGAATCGGTGAACACGCGCACCCGCTCGTTGGCGAAGGCGGCTCGCACCTGCTCGGGGTCGAGGTCGGGCAGTTTCTTCAGTTGCAGTGCATGCTGACTGTAGTAGACAAAGGGGACATCCGCATTGTCCATGGTACCAGCATATTGCTTCAGAAATTCAGCTGTAAGGCTGCTGAAGGTGTGCAGCTCCATGCACGCCACCAGTCGGCGGTTGGGATACTGTTCGCGCATGGCCGAAATGGTTGCCCGCAGTTTCGACGGTGCATGGGCGAAGTCCTTATACACGGCGCAATCGTCTGTCTTCTTCACCAGCTCCAGCCGTTTGCTTGCCCCACCGAAGGACTGGATAGCCTCGTCGAACTGTTCATCACTGATTCCAAGAGCGTTGCAGGCATAACGGGCAGCGGTGAGGTTAAGTAGATTGTGCCGACCGAAGATCTTCAACGGAACAGACACCGAAGCCTCTGGTAACAAGCATGTAACGCCATTCACAACCTTATGGTCTGGCACATCGTAGGGCTGTTTGGTGATGTCCTCGCGCTGGTTTTTCAACGCCACATCGCGCACCTCGGGATCGTTGTTGCAATAAATGAGCCTACCACCTGGTTCTATGAGGTTTATGAACTGAGCGAACTGGTCTTTGTATATCTCGAAGGTCGGGAAGACGTTGATATAGTCCCATTCTATGCCGGTGATGATGGCCACATGGGGTCTGTACAGATGGAATTTGGGGCGGAGGTCGATGGGCGAAGTCAAGTACTCGTCGCCCTCCAGCACCATCACCTTTGCCGTCTCGCTGAGGCGTACCATCACCTCAAATCCCTCAAGCTGAGCACCTACCATATAGTCTGCCTCCACACCGCAGTGCTGCAGCACATGCAGAATCATCGCCGTGGTGGTGGTCTTGCCGTGACTGCCGCCAATCACCACGCGGGTCTTGTTCTTCGACTGCTCGTAAAGGTATTCAGGATAGCTATAAATCTTGATACCAAGCTCTTGCGCACGCAGCAGCTCGGGGTTGTCCTTGCGGGCATGCATCCCCAGCACGATGGCGTCGAGGTCGGGGGTGATACGCTCGGGATGCCAGCCATAACTGGCTGGTAACAAGCCATAACGTTGCAGACGACTCTTAGCGGGGTCGAAAATCTCGTCGTCGGAACCCGTCACGTGGTAACCTTTCAGATGCAGGGCGATGGCCAGATTGTGCATGGCACTCCCGCCAATGGCTATAAAATGTACATTCATATTGAATTCGTTAATTCGTTGATATTTTGATATGTTGACATGTTGCGAAGCGCATAAACTTATCAACTTATCAACAATAATTCTTTTAATTCTTTCGGGAAATAAATAAAGTATTTTGTCACCTGTTTTTCGAGGAAATGGCGGTCGAGCTGGTCGGATGCATCGCCGATGTCGCGGCATGTACCATCCTTGAACAACACACGGATTTCCTGGTCGTTGTAATCATAGGCGTGATTGTGCAATATGCCCGTATTGACAAAGAACTCGCTCTCATGGGGGGTGATACCATAGAGTTGCTGAGTCCGCACACGTAGTGGCTCTATTACCCCGGAATCATAAGGTTTGTCCGACACCCGGATAGCACTAATGTGCCTATTGACAAGATGCTCCGACAGGATGCCGAGAACCTTGTCCCTGTGCCGCATCCATACTTTTACAGCGCTGTCGATGTCGCTGTCGTCAATCATGGCAAACCGCTCCAGCAACTGCTCATCCTTCTCAAAATCCTGCTGTGTGTAGCGATGTGTAAGAAAATCATTCAAAGGTGTCCCCTCGATACCCAATGACTGCCCTTGAGCCACCAGCTCACGGGCACGGGCAAGGATATTCAGCAGCAGCGTATCGGCAGCCACCACCGTCTTATGCATATACACCTGCCAATACATCAAACGCCGCGAAATGATAAACTTCTCGACGGAATAGATGCCCTTCTCATCCACAACAAGGCGGTCGTCCTTCACGTTGAGCATATTGATAATACGGTCCGTACCCACAATGCCCTCGCTCACACCCGTAAAGAAACTGTCGCGCCCCAGATAGTCCAGCCGGTCCATATCGAGCTGGCTGCTCACCAACTGGTGAAGGAAATGCTTGGGATACGTGTCGTCGAAAATCTGAATGGCAGTGGTCAACCCGCCACCGAACTCCCTGTTCAGCCGCTCCATAAAGAGACGGGAACAGGTCTCATGGGGTATATCCACCAATGTACGCTCGGAGGTGTGCGAGAAAGGCCCGTGCCCAATGTCGTGCATCAAGATAGCCAACTTCGCACCCAGCACCTCGTCCTCTGTCATCTCGATTCCCTTCACCTTCAACACCTCAAGCGCCCTGTTCATCAGATTCAAAGCCCCCAGCATGTGGCTAAACCGTGTATGCATGGCACCCGGATACACCAGACAGGTGAATCCCAACTGCTTGATACGGCGCTGCCGTTGGAAATAGGGATGCGACAGCACATCGAAGATAATATCATCTTCTATCGTCAGAAACCCGTCATACACCGGGTCGTTGATAATCTTGCGTTTGTTAGTCATAACTGTTCCTCATCCAGCAAATTTCAAAAACAAGACTGTATCGTCTTCCTTCATCATCGATTTGCCTGATTAAAATGCAAAGATACACTTTTTCCCTCATTCAAACACTTTTTTTTGCCATTTTGCGAATATTTTAGGGTAGATGTTCGTTTATTGGGAAAAAGCTACTCAAAGGGCACGACCCTGTACAATGCTAAAAACGAAAATGAGCGAACAGGAATATACACAAACAGTCCAACAGTACCGCGAGGCACTCTACCGTTTCGCGGTTCGCTACACTGCCGACGGCGACGGAGCCTGGGACACGGTGCAGGACGCTTTCGTGGCACTATGGACACACCGCAGCGATGTGGAGGCCGACAAGGCCAAGGGGTGGATGATTCGCGTAATGTACCGCCAGCTGGTCGACCAGCACCGCCGCGAACAACGCTTCCGCAACATCGCTCCCGAACTGGTGGGTGAAGAATGGTACAGCCAGCACGACAACTTCGAGTTGCACGACGCCATGCAGAAGGCTCTCAACCAGCTTCCCGAGCAGCACCGCGCCATCCTGCTGATGAAAGACCTGGAGGGCTACCAGTATCAAGAGATCGCCCAGCTCACCGGACTCGATGTGCCCCAAGTCACCGGCATCCTCTACCGCGCACGCATCAATCTGAAGAAAGCATACCTTAAGTTGAACAACATAAAACAACACGCGTTATGATTAACATGGACAATTACGAAGGCTACCTGTACCTCTATCAAGAAGGCGAACTGGACAGCACCACACGCACCGAAGTGGAGCGGTTCCTGCTGGAACATCCCGACATCCGCGAGGAAATGGAAACCTATTACGACCCCACTCTTGTCGTAACCGCCGAACCCCCTGCCCGCAAAACACACCGCATTGTACCCCTGTGGAGATGGGCTGCAGCAGCATGTATTGTATTTGCGTTGGGATATGGAATATGGACAACAACGTCAACCACTGTAGGAACAGGCAATGAATCATTGGTGGCTGAAAACAGACCTATACAAATACAGCCGAAGACATCCGACACTCCTACAACAGACCAAAGCACCCCCATCTCCTCCCCTGCTTCTGCCAATCGACGCATCCAAAGGATGAATCCCTCCTTACCAAGCACAAACAAGAGTATACTAAACGTGCAACCACAAGAGACCGACACTGAGACCACTGTCCCTGCAAGGGAAGCCATTGAACCAGCATACACAGAACCCACCATCATCAATTGCCAACTGGCAGAAGAAATCATCCCTGTGGACAATCTTACTGAGGAAATCATCTTGGTAAACAATTTAGCAGAAGTAAAAACAACAAATTCCATTACCGAGACAATTATTAATTATGCTGACAACCGCAAAAAACAATTCATCGATTACATTAAAGAGGAGTTCATCACCCTTGTAACCAAAGAAGAAACAGACAGAGCCATTTAAACAATCAGAATAATAAACAATAAAAACAACAATATCATGAAAAAGACAGCAATCATTGTGGCACTCATCGCCCTGTCGGCCATGGCCACGGCACAGAACCCTATCTACCGTCAAAACCTCAAGAATGAAATCCGCGGACTTAATGTATTCGGCGACTGCACTATCCTTCTAAAGTTAGACACCTGCAACTGGATAGCATACCAAGGCAGCGAAGACAATCTGTCCCAAAACTTCTTCACCGTCGTCGACAACATTGTCCAAACCACTGCTGCAGCCAACGGCAAGACCCTCTCCGTGGGTACCACAGCAAGTACAACCAACAATGCGTCCCCTCTTGTCATCGATGTAAAGGACAACGCAAAAGTAATATTTTTGGGGGACACCCTGCGCAATGGACACTACACACGCTCTTTCTACTCCGGCACCGTAGAGAACAAGAAAAAAGGGACAAGGACGGAATGGGGCATCACCATTTCCGACCAAAAGGACAATGACAAACACGACAATGCACGCGACTGGACCGGACTGAAGAAATACACCATCAGCGACCGTATCCATAACCAGTTCTATTTTGGCTCCAGTCTTTGGTTCACAAAAAAAGCCAATGCTCCCGATTTAACCAAAGGTCCTTTCTTTGGCAACACCAACTGGCAATTCAGCTACTCACTATACATGGACAACCATATTGCTGCCGGCATTGGCATACAATGGTCTCAAAGCCCATACACCTTCATCAAACCCAACGTGACAATCAACCGTTCAAACGGTGAACTCAATTTAGAATACCTCTCCTCCGACCTGCCCGGCACATGGAAAAGCGATATCTACACCTCCTCTATCGACTTCCCCCTCCACTTCACATTCTATCCCTATGCCAAAAAGCACACTTTCAACATGCAATTAGAACTGATACCACAACTCTACTTCGCCAGAACGCTCAACCGGACATACACGCACACCGAGAACGATGAATCCGTCAACACACGCTATTCCAAAGACATCCCCCCCCAACTATTCCAACTCAGAACGCGCTTCAGTGTCAACTTCGGTATGATTGGAGCATACGCAGAAACGGGACTCACACCCCTCTTCAAGAACCTCAACGTCCCCGACGAGAGTTCCATCACCCCTTACCACTTGGGATTCGGTGTTCGCTTAAACCTCTTTTAAAAGAGAATAAATATCTGGTAAGAATAGAAGAATGTCGGAATCCGACACTCTTCTACTTTTTTAATATCTTGAAGAATTCCCACAACACGATGGCGGCGGCACAACTCACATTCAGCGAATGTTTCGTACCCTGCTGGGGAATCTCAATGCTTCCATCGCATAGGGGCAGCAACTCCTCCTGCACTCCTTCCACCTCATTGCCAAAGACTATGGCAAACTTTGAATTGAGAGTTGAGAATTGAGAATTGAGAACGGAAAGATTGTCCAAAGAGATGCTGTCGTCCACCTGCTCTATGGCATAGACCTTATACCCCTGCTCCTTCAGCTCCCGCACACAGTCTATGCTCTCCTCATAATACTTCCAGTCCACACTCTCCTCGGCACCGAGGGCAGTCTTGTGTATGTCGCGATGAGGCGGAGTGGAACAGATACCACACAAGCAAATGCGCTCTACACGGAAGGCATCCCCTGTGCGGAACACCGAGCCGATATTATTCTGGCTGCGCACATTGTCCAACACCACCGTGAGGGGCAATTTCTCAGCCTCCTTAAACTCCTGCACCGAAATGCGGTGCAACTCTTCCATAGAAAGTTTACGTGCCATATCTCAACAACTATACGAAATGCAAAAATACAACTTTTTCACCATATATTGCCATATAATACATAAAAGTTTTACGATGTAAAAAAAAAGTTGTATCTTTGCATCCGTAAACATCCATCATCCGCAATATTATATGCAAACAATAAACACCCTTAATCCTGCACAAATCGAAGTGCTGAACATGATGTCTTTTATCAATACCGAAAGCTCATGGCAGCATTTGAAGGAGGCTCTTGCCAAATACTTTACCCAACAATTGGAAGACGAAATTGACAGCCTTTGGGAAGATGGAACTCTAACAGAACAGAAAGTTGAGGGGTTTCGCACATTACATGAACGAACCCCTTATGACAAGTAATCTTTTATGAACATCGTCCTCGACACCAACTGTCTGTTAATAGCCATCTCCGACCGCTCGCGTTTCCATCGTGTATGGCAAGCATTCACTCATGGAGATTATACCCTATGTGTGACCAACGAGATAATTTAGGAATACGCTGAGGTAATCAGCCGCAACATCAATGAAAGGGTTGCTCAGACTGTAATATATCTGATCATGACCCTAACGAATGTCAAATACATCGACCCTCATTTCCGTTTTCATCTTATTACAGCAGACCCTGACGACAACAAATTCGTCGACTGTGCAATCGCTGCCAACGCAAAATACATCGTTACAGAAGACCATCATTTCGATGTATTAAAAGAGATTCCTTTCCCTCACGTAGAAGTCATTTCCATTGAGCAATTCCTATCGGAAATCACCATCTAAGCCTCCTACCCATAGGCGGCTAACCGTCATCCGACAGACCCTTCCAGCGAGATGCTGAGCAGTTTCTGCGCCTCGACGGCAAACTCCATGGGCAGTTTCTTCAGCACATCCTTGGCGTAGCCGTTCACTATCAAGCCCACCGCACTTTCGGCACTGATACCGCGCTGCTGACAATAGAAGAGCTGGTCTTCCGAAATCTTCGACGTGGTGGCCTCGTGCTCCAGGATGGCACTGCTGTTATTGGCTTTGATATAGGGCCACGTGTGCGCTCCGCACTTGTCGCCCAGCAGCAGCGAGTCGCACTGCGAGAAATTGCGGGCGTTCTCCGCGCTCCTGTTTATCTGAACCAATCCGCGGTAGCTGTTCTGACTGTGTCCCGCGCTGATACCCTTCGACATGATAGTGCTATGGGTGTTCTTGCCCACATGTATCATCTTCGTGCCGGTGTCGGCTTGCTGATAGTTATTGGTGACAGCAACGCTATAGAATTCAGCAGTGCTGTCGTCGCCCTGCAGGATGCAGCTGGGATACTTCCACGTCACCGCGCTACCCGTCTCCACCTGCGTCCACGAAATCTTGCTGCGCGACCCTTTGCAGATGCCGCGTTTGGTAACAAAGTTATAGATACCGCCCTTGCCCTCCTTGTCGCCGGGATACCAGTTCTGCACGGTACTGTACTTCACTTCGGCATCCTTCAATGCGATGATTTCCACAATAGCGGCATGCAGCTGGTTCTCGTCGCGCTGCGGAGCTGTGCAGCCCTCCATGTAACTCACGTAGGCCTCTTCGTCGGCAATGATGAGTGTACGCTCAAACTGACCCGTACCCTTGGCGTTGATGCGGAAATAACTCGACAACTCGATGGGGCAACGCACCCCCTTGGGGATATAGCAGAACGACCCGTCGCTGAACACAGCCGAATTCAAAGCAGCAAAGAAATTGTCGCCGCTCGGCACCACCGACCCAAGGTATTGTTTCACAATGTCGGGATACTTCTGCACCGCCTCGCTGATGGGGCAGAACAAGATGCCCTTGTCCTCCAACATTTTCTGCGATGTAGTCTTCACCGACACCGAGTCCATGATGGCGTCGTATGCCACACCTGCCAACTCCTTTTGCTCCCGCAGGGGGATACCCAGTTTGTCGAAGGTGGCCAGCAGCTCCGGGTCCACCTCGTCGAGGCTCTTCTTCAGCTCTTTCTGCTTGGGAGCCGCATAATAGATAATATCCTGGTAGTCCACCTTGTCATACTTCAGATGACCCCAGTTAGGCTCCTCCATGGTCTGCCACTTGCGGAAAGCGTTCAGGCGGAACTCCAGCAGCCATTCCGGCTCGTTCTTTTTCTTCGATATGAGGCGTATCACATCTTCGTTAAGGCCCTTGCCGATGGTGTCTGTCTCGATATCGGTGACAAAACCCCATTTATACTCCTCGTTGGTAACCTCCTGTATGATACTATTATTGTCTTCTGCCATAGCAATGATTATTCTTTCTGTTTAGGTTGCAAAGATACGAAAAAAAATCATGATAACGGGATTTGATTTCATGACCGAAAACAAATCCCGTTAAAAACAATCTTTCACACATAGCCACATTCCCACAGCGACGTATTCACACACTCATTTAGCATACAATGTTGTGATGTTGTCCGACACCGAATCGCCCACAACCGTGTCGAAATCTTCAGGTCCTGCGCTGTCGGCTATCTTGATATTCACATGCTTGAACCCGAAAGCCATGAAGATGGAAGTCAGTTGCCGGATACCGTTCTCTTCGGCTGTGGCCAGCAGGTTGTCCTCCAGCACCAGCTCCAACAGTTTAGCGCGGGCGGCATTTTTGTCGGCAGTGACCCGCTCGTGCTTCCAATTGCCCTTCTCAACGAATGTCTTGGTATCATCTGGATTGGTGATGATGTCCAGCACCTTCGCTGGCGGCAGCGTCACATTGAGGGTGGTGTCGCCCACCAGTTCGGTCTGCATATTCGTCAGGTCAAACCCTGCACGTACCGTCCCCTTCATTATCAGCACGAGGACCTTATTCTTCAGGCCAACTTTCTCCTCGTCCTTAAACATCACCTCGCCCAAATATTGGGCAGTGCAAAACTCCGAAATCTGCTTCATCTCTGTAATCGTCTGACTCAGCGACTCATAGTAACTCTTCTTCTCGGTAATGTTGTTGTATATACGCAAGCCTATCACTACCAACAACACCAGCAGTGCGATGGCAATCAGCCGTCCCCAACGCATTTTAAGAATCTTACACACGAATTTCCACACCTTCAGCGCACAACTCTTCACACCCTCCCAGAAACGCCCCAAAGCACTGTCCGGCACCGCTGGCTCGGCCGGCTCAGCGTCAGCGTCGGTAGGCTCCTCAGCAGCCTCCACAACCGTCTCGGTGAGTGTTTTCTCATCCTCTTCGGCACCCTGGTTATCCACGCACTCGTCACTAGCAGTCACGGGCTCCTTTTCAGGATTCTCGGTGTTGCCGTTTGCCAGCCCGCAACCCTCGTTCAGTTTGTCGTCATTCAATTCCATGTCAGTCCTCCTCTTTAAATGTTATTTCTACATTGGTGAACCCGTTGCGGCGCAGCAACATCTCTACAAACGACTCGGCATTCAGCCGGGCGTCCCTCAATATCATTCCCGTCAACTCTTTGTCTGTCTTCAGCTCCCACAAGCCTTTCGCCACAATTTCGTCACGCTCTTTGTTGGAATATTCCGTGCGCAGCAACGACACCTCGCTGTAGAGCAGCTTCACGTCTTCGGGACGGACGTTGTAAGTGAAAATCTTGGGTTGAGGCAGTTCCAGCGAAATCTTTTTCGTCCCTTTGCGCTTGTTCTCGGATACCCTTACCGACTGGGAATCGAACTTCTCCATGTCAATGCCCGCCTTGATAACGGCTTTGAAGGAGAAGAGAATCTTCCTGTCGCCGAATATCTTCCACGACTCGTCGTTGTTGCTTACCACCTTCTGCACGGTATATTGCACCGTGCCCAGTTCGGCAGCCTGTTTCATCTTCTGCTGCCATGCGCTTTCGTCAACGGTCTTGCAACACGATGCCAGCAGCACCGTCGCCGCGACCATCGCCAGCCATCTCATCTTTTTTTTCATCTGTTTTTACTCTTTTAATTATCAATCCGACAGGTATCTTTCAACAAGTTACAAACTTCTCCCCCACACCAGGCAACTCCTGTCCATGCTGCAAATATACACATTTTTCCTCATTGTCAAGCACTTTTTTGTTGCAAAAACACTCACATAAATGTAATTCAACATCTTATACACCAACTTGCCAACACCGGCATACGTCCGAAATAACATCCATAAGCAGCAGCCTGTCCGTTTTTAGTCAATATTTACCTTGTTCCGATGGGGAAACTTATGGCACTCAAATGTTAATTTACGCCCTCCACATCACATTTCATCCACACCATTCAAAAAAAATTGCGTACCTTTGCCACATCAATTCAAACAACAAAAATTATGGGTATTTTCGACAAAATTCTTGGGAACAAGAACATTACCGAGCAAATCAGCAAGCTGGCAGGCAATCCTAACATCGCCTCCATCGTCTCGCAGCTGACCGCCAACAAGGATTTCATGAGCAAGCTCTCAACCGCCAAGGACGACAACGACATCCAGCACCTCATCGCCTCCGCCACCGATGCCTTCAAGGACATGAAGCTCACCGACGAGGAGAAGAAAGACCTTGCCAACCAGCTCAAGAACCTTGCCTCCGGCTTCATAGGCAAGAAATAGGCGTTTCCGCCTCCGCTCGTTGTATGGCACAATGCCATACCCTTTTGCCGCAACACCTCTTGCGGTGAAGGTGATGTAATGTGTGTCCCGTTCCACAGATTTGACACTATGCTGCAATCTGCCTAAAACCACATATTTACAACAAACATGTATCAACACAAACAAACCCGAACCACGGCGTTCCGTTTCCGTCGCTACTGTCGCGCGGCCTATGCCGCCTACAACTCCCTGCACCGGGTAGTGAACATCGGCCACCTGGCCACCTACATTGCCGACCGCCAGCTGCACAAGTCCGCAGCCATCGCCGCCCTCGGCATGCTCTTCCTCCCCCTGCAGGCCGCGGCACAAACCGACGACAACCCCGACGAACGCCTCCTGCCCGCCATCGACATCGTCGCTCAGGCGGACACCCTCTTCTGCTCTCCCGAGCCTGCGGCGGTGCTCACCGCGCAAGATTTCTCCAACACTTCCGTCCACTCCCTTGGTGACCTCGTAGCGATGTTGCCGGGGATAGACCTGCGCACACGCGGCGGCAACGATGTGCAAGGCGACCTTGCCATGCGTGGCGGCACCTTCGACCAAATCGTTTTGCTCATCAACGGTGTCAACCTCACCGATGCCCAGACCGGACACCATCTGCTCGACATGCCCGTCGACATCAGCATGGTGCAGCGCATCGAACTCCTCACCCCTGCCCAACTCATGGCGCGGGGCATCACCGCCTTCTGCGGCGGCATCAATATCGTAGTATGCGAGGAATACCGCGACCACCTGACGGCGGAACTCAGCGGCGGCAGCCACGCCCAGACAAAAGCGACCCTCCTCGGCACTAAAATGCTGGGGCCCTGGGCTGTGACCCTTGCCGGTGCCTACAACCGTTCCGACGGCTACATGCCCAACACCGACTACCGCCACGGCAGCCTCTTCCTCCAAGCCGCACGCCACAGCAGCTCCGACGACTGGCATCTGCAGCTGGGCGGGCAGGCCAAGGCCTTCGGCAGCCAGGCATTCTACAGCACCGCCTACCCCGACCAGTTCGAGGCCACCCGCACCCTCACCGCTTCGGCGTTCAACGTCCACCGCTGGCAGCACACACGGCTGGAGACCACTCTCTACAGCCGCCTGCACCGCGACCGTTTCGAGCTGTTCCGCGACGGCTACACTACGGCACCCGCCTGGTACAGCGGCCACAATCACCATCTCTCCTCCATCTGCGGCCTCCGCAGCCGGTTGTTGCGGCGTGTGGGCGCAGGCGAAGCGTTGCTGGGGGCGGAACTGCGCCGCGAGGGCATCCGAAGCAATGTGCTGGGCACACCGGACAGCCTGCTCCCCGCGCCCTACACCCACTCGGCCGCCCGGCTGTCGGCCACCCTTTACGGCGGCTACAGCATAGCTTACGGACGCTTCAACGCCGAGGTCACCGCCCTGGGCCTTTACAACACCGCCTTCGGCTTTAACTACGGCCTCGTGGCCATGTCGGGCTACCGACTGGCCAGCCAGCTGCATCTGCGCGCCGCCCTCAGCCGCACCTACCGCTTGCCCACCTTCACTGACCTCTACTATCAGAGTGTCAACCACATCGCCAACCCCGACCTGAACAGCGAACACAGCCTCTCCGCCGAGTTGTCGCTGCAGTATACCCCGCGGCCCTTGGCACTGCAGGCCACCCTCTACTACCGCGACGGACGGGACATTATCGACTGGATTCGCCAGCCTGACGAGGAGCTGTGGTATGCCATGAACCACACCGACGTGAGTGCCAAGGGAGCCGACCTCTCGTTCCTCTACCGTCCGCGCTATCACCTACAGCCCGTTGTAGGCGGCGGCTACTCGTTCTGCCACATCGACCGCGACCCGGGCAACATGATTTCCGCCTATGCCCTCGAATACCTGCGACACAAAGCCGACCTCTACGTTGCCTTCTCACCATGGCCGCGCCTGCGTCTCAAAGCCGACGCCTCCTACCGTTACCGCATAGGGCAATACTCCGACAGCCAGGGACAACTGCACACCTACGGCGGGGTGTTGCTGCTCAACGCCGCAGCCGAGTACGCCCTGCCCCTTGGCCGTCATGCCGACACGCTGCACGGCACGGTGCTGCACCTCTTTGTCGAAGGCCACAACCTGCTCGACACCCAATACCGCGACCACGGCGGGGTGCCTCAGCCCGGCCGCACATTCGTAGGCGGGGTACGCCTTAACCTCAATTCAAACCAACAATAACAAAGAAAACACAGAAACTTAACAACTACAGGCAGATTGAACCCCCATCGCTCATAAGGACGGATGATACAATCCATTACAATCATTTCCCTGCTGACCGATAAGGGTAGAAACGTCGCCCGCATAAGAGCCTTCTTGTGCGGGCGACGCATATTTCATTTCCATCCCCTGCCGACCCACTCGCGGGCACATGCAGGGTGGCAAATATCATTTTGACATGTCCTAAGTTCGTTCAATACTGCGTCCTTCAACCATCGTTTCAGGCTCGTTCCCCTTTATTATATCCTGTAACGATGCTGTAACAAAGCAGTAACGATGCAATATTGAACGAACCTGCGCTTTATCAACAGGGGAGCAGAGCGGCCACCTCTTGCAGAAAATGGCGGTCGGCGTAGTCGAATGTGGCGAGGTGCTGGCTGTCGATGTCCAGCACTGCCGTCACGAAACCGTTGTGCATGACGGGGACGACCACCTCGCTACGTGAAGCCGCGCTACAGGCTATATGGCCGGGAAATTGCTCGACATCGGGCACCAGCAGGGTGCGGCACTGCTGCCAGGCCGTTCCGCAAACGCCTTTGCCGTAGGCGATGTGCATACAGGCAACGGGACCTTGGAAAGGACCGAGCACCAGCTCGTCGCCCACCACGCGGTAGAACCCCGTCCACCAAAAGTGGAAGGTGTCGTGCAGCATAGCGGCGGCATTGGCCATGCAGGCGATGGGGTCCTTCTCGCCCTCGAGGAGGGACTGGAGCTGCTTGAGGAGCAGGCGGTATTTCTCGGCCTTCTGCAGGGTGGCAAGGTCGCGGGCGTCGCGAGCCTCCTGGAACAATGCGACGGGCAAGTGGCAGTAGCCGTCGGGATTGACATCGAGATAGTCCTGGTGGTAGTCCTCGGCACGGAAGAAGTTGTTGAGGGGCAGCACTTCCACCTGAAGGGGTTTGGAATGACGTGCGGCCTCGCGGGCCATGGCCTGACTGATGAAGGGGAGGTCGTCGGGATCGGTATAGTAAATGCCTGTGCGGTAGCGTGTACCGCGGTCTTCGCCTTGCTGGTTGAGGCTGGTCGGGTCGATAGCCCTGAAATACATCTGCAGGAGGAATGGGAGGCTGACACGGAGGGGGTCGTAGCTGAGACGGACCGTCTCGGCAAAGCCGGTGGGGTCGGTATAGACCTGCTCGTAGGGGAGGTTGTCGGTGTTGCCGTTGGCAAAGCCCACCTCGGTGAAGGTGACGCCGTCGATTTGTTTGAAGAAGTGCTCGGCGCCCCAGAAGCAGCCGGCTGCAAGATAGAGTTGCTTTTCCATTGGTTGATATGATGTTTTACCTGTTATTGTCGGGAGGGAGGGGTGTCTGGCCGCTGTCGGTCTTGAAATAGTCGTTGCATTTGGCTTGCGCCTTGGCCTTGATTTCGGGGGTGATACTGTCGTGCAACACCTTGACCACGTAGAGAAGCGCGAGAAGGTCGTCGGCAAAGCCGGTGCCGGGGATGAAGTCGGGGATGAGGTCGATGGGCAGGATGAAATAGCCCAGCACACCTATGATGAGGCGTTTGTGTCGGAGGGGGATGGTGGCGTCGGTGAGCATGTAGTAGAGCAGCAAAACATTGTAAATCACTTTGCGGCCCGCCTTGGCTGCGGCAGACTTGATTTTGCTCCAAAGCGAGTGGTCGTCGTAGTGGCGGCCATACTGCTCTATCTTTTGCGGTACGAGTGCGTTTTCTGACATGGTGCGAGCAATGGGTTTGTGATAACTCTTGTGATATGTCTTTTGCTATAACTGAAAAAAGCGCTTTTTAGTATGTGGCAGCGCAAAGGTTACCGGATGGGCCAGCAATTCTTTGCCCCAAAAACATCGTTTCGGGCATTCATGGCACCGACATGATTCTGACAAATACTGCGTCCTGACATAAGGCAGGTTCTGTTTTCGTTTCGCATCCCTGACGGAACGCATAATTTGGCTTCTGATAATCACCGCATTGTGCCTTAAGCTTGATAGGCAACGGCATCATTTCTTGTAGTGGGGATGGTAGGTGCTGATGGTGTCGCGCAGGTATTGGCGGGAGAGGTGGGTATATATCTCGGTGGTGGCAAGGCTTTCGTGACCGAGCATCTCCTGCACGGCACGGAGGTCGGCGCCGTTCTGCACCAGCTCGGTGGCGAAACTGTGGCGCAGGCTGTGCGGGGAGACATTCTTGTGGATGCCGGCCTCGATGGCGGCACGCTGTATGAATTGGAAGACGGCGATACGCGACAGGCGGTGCCCGCGAAGGTTGAGGAAGACATACACTTCCTCGCCGTGCTGGATGGAGAGCTGGCTGCGCTCGAAGAGGATGTAGTGCTGGAGGAGATTCAGTGCGCGGTCGTTGATGGGCACCCAGCGTTCCTTGTCGCCTTTGCCCACCACTTGCAGCATCCGCTCCTCGGCATAGATGTTGGAGAGCTTGAGGTTAACAAGCTCGGACACCCGAAGTCCACACCCATACAGTACTTCGATAATGACATAGTTGCGCGACGGGCCAGGGCGGCTGCGGTCGAAGGTGGCCTGCATGGCGGTGATGTCGGCATCGGTAAGCACGTCGGGAAGGTGCTTGGGGCGTGTGGGCATCTCGATATGTTCGGCGGGATTGTCGAGGACGACATCCTCGATGACAAGCATGCGGAAAAAGGCGCGCCACCCCGAGAGGATGCGGCACTGGGTGGTGGCAGAGACACTGATGTCGTTCAGCTGGGCGATGAGGCTGCGCAGCCCCTCGACGGAGACCTGGTCGGGGAGCAGCCCTTCGCCTTCGGCCCAGCGTCGCAGCAGCGCGACATCGTGGAGGTAGGCCTCGACGGTGTTGGCCGACAGGTTACGCTCCAGACGGAGGTGAACCTCGAAATGCTTGACGCTTAGGCTCCAGTCCATCGGCTAATCTTTGATGCCCATTTTTTGCTTCAGCATCCAGACGGTGAAGTCGAAGACATTCTCCTCCTCGACCATTTTCTTGTATTTGGGGTTCTTCCCCTCGGTCATGACGATTTTGCCGTCCTGAAGGGTGGCGGCGGTGCCGTAGAAGCCCATGCGGTGCTGGAGGGTGGAGGCACGGCGGGAGAGGTAGCGCGACGGACGGGCGGGGTTGCTTCGGAGGGGTGAGGGCAGACAGGCGGCAAGGAGTGCGGCCTCACGGCGGGTGAGCTTGCTGGCGGAATGGTGGAAATAGTGCTGTGAGGCGGCCTCGCATCCATAGATTCCGTTGCCGAACTCGATGATGTTGAGATAGCACTCCATGATACGCTTCTTGCCCCAGATTTTCTCGATGAGGATGGTGTAGTAGGCCTCGATGGCTTTGCGCCACATGCGGTGGGTATGCGGGAGGAAGCAGTTTTTGGCGGTCTGCTGGCTGATGGTGCTGCCGCCGGCACGGGTGCGCTTGGTGACGGAGTTGGTATAGGCCTTTTTCATGCGCTGGACGGCAAAGCCGTGGTGGTACATGTAGAGACCACCGTCCTCGGCAATGGCGACAGCGTTGATAAGGTTGGGCGAGATGTCGTCGATGGAGACGTAGTCGCGCTGGAAGACCACGGGACGCTCGCTATCGGACATCTGCTCGAAGAAGCGTTGAACCATGAGCGGGGTGAGCGGGGGATTGATGACAGCGCACACCAATACCTGGAAAATGGAGAACCCGAAGAGCGAGAGGAGGGTGACCCAGCACACACGCCACACCTTGCCCATAAAGGAGAGTTGTTTCCAACGTTTCAAGCCACGGCGCTTGCGAGCCTTATGTTTTTGCCTAGTTTTTTTTGCCATAATATCGTTATCGTGTGGGGATTGAGCACATTACCCCATTCGAAAAAAGTGCATTTATCCTAAAAAATTGGTGCAAAAGTACTATTTTTTTGCCAAATAGAGAAAAAAATGTATATTTGTAAAACGATTAATACAACAAAAATCCACATAAATACCTAAAAAGCAATACAATATGGCAAAAGTAGCAATCAACGGCTTCGGCCGTATCGGAAGAATGTCCTTCCGCGCCATGCTGGACCATCCCGAATTGGACATCGTGGCCGTTAACGACCTTACCAGTGCCGACACCCTGGCATACCTGTTCAAATACGATTCCGTGCACGACAACTTCGAAGGTGAAGTGCACGCCGAGGGCGACTGCATCGTAGTGAATGGCAAGAAGGTGAAAATCTATGCCGAACGCGACCCGCAGAACCTGCCTTGGAAAGAGCTGGGTGTTGACATCGTGGTTGAGTCGACCGGCCTGTTCAAGAAACGCGAGCAGATGATGAAGCACATCATCGCCGGTGCCAAAAAAGTTATCCTCACCGTCCCCGCCAGCAAAGCCGAGGATGTGGACGCTACCATTGTGATGGGTGTTAACGACAATGTGCTGACCAAAGAGATGCAGCTCGTCTCCAACGCCAGCTGCACCACCAACTGCCTGGCTCCTGTCGCCAAGGTGCTTAACGACACCTTCGGTATCAAACGCGGTTTGATGAACACCATCCACAGCTATACCAACGACCAGAAGATTCTGGACCAGCCGCACAGCGACCTGCGTCGTGCCCGTGCCGCCGCCGTCTCGATCATCCCCACTTCGAGCGGCGCCGCCAAGGCCGTGGGTCTGGTTATCCCCGAGATGAAAGGCAAACTGGACGGTTTCGCCATGCGCGTACCCACTCCCGACGGTTCTGTTGTGGACCTCACTGCTGAGCTGAACCGCAACGTCACCAAGGAAGAGATCAACGCTGCCATCAAGGCTGCCGCCGAAGGCCCCATGAAGGGTGTTCTGCAGTATACCGAGGACCCCGTGGTCAGCGTCGACATTATCGACAACACCCACAGTTCCATCTTCGACAGCCTGCTGACCCAGGTGATGGATGGCAACTTCGTGAAGGTTGTCAGCTGGTACGACAACGAGAAGGGTTACAGCACCCGTGTCGGCGACCTCGCCGCCAAGCTGGCCACCCTGCTCTAACAATGAGAGAGCGTTACCATAGTTAATGCAAAAAGAGAGTTGAGAGCGACACCATCACTTTCAACTCTCTTCGTATTTTAAACACAAGTGTAGCACACCGCTAACTAAAAACAAGTAACTAATCATGCTTCTAAAAGACAAAGTAGCCATTATCACCGGCGCCACCCGCGGCATAGGTCGCGCCATTGCCCTCCGCTTTGCCGAGGAGGGATGTAACATATCCTTCTGCGGACGCAGCCGCAACGCACAGATGGAATCGGTTGAAAAAGAGCTTGAAGCCCTCGGGGTGAAAGCCAAAGGGTATGCCGTTGATGTGGCAAACAAACAAAGCACTCAGCAGTTTGTGGCCGACACACTGCAGGATTTCGGCCATATCGACATACTTATCAACAACGCCGGTATCACCGACGACGCCGCCATCAAACGCATGACCGAGGCGCAGTGGGACAACGTCATCAACAACGACTTGAAGTCGGTATTCCTGATGACCCAGGCCGTACAGCCCTCCATGTGGAAACAGGGGTTTGGCAGTATTGTCAACATCAGTTCCGTGGTAGGCATCGGAGGCAACGCCGGTCAAGCCAATTATGCAGCTGCCAAAGCCGGCATCATCGGTTTCACCAAGAGTGCAGTGAAGGAACTGGGCGCGCGCAACATCCGTATGAATGTCGTTGCCCCCGGATTCATAGTCACTGAGATGACCGGCGAGATACCCGAGCAGATGAAGACCTACTGGCAGACACGTATCCCGCTACGCCGTCCGGGAACACCCCAAGAGGTGGCCAATGCATGCCTGTACTACGCATCAGAACTGGGCAGCTACAACACCGGCGACGTGATGCACCTTTGCGGAGGAATGGAAGACGCATAACTCATACGCTATGACAAACCCCAATCCCCGTACACGACACAGAATGTTCTTCATGCTCTGTGTGATAAGTCTATTCACGATGGTGACGGTGACGGTTTCGTGCAATGCCCCGTCCGGGTCTCCTTCGAACCAGGCGTACGTCACCTTTGTCGACGACTATCAGCGTACAGTGGAGGTGCCCACCAGCCCGAAACGGGTAGTGAGCACCTCTCCCGCTGTCACCGAGATTATTTTTGCACTGCATGCCGACTCGCTGCTTATCGGACGGACGGACTTCTGCTCCTACCCTCCCGAGGCAAAGAAGATTCCCTCAATCGGCGGCATAAGCAATCTGAATGTGGAGAAAATAGCCTCCCTCAATCCCGACCTGGTCATCAGTGGCTCGATGATACCGCAAAAGTGCCACCAACAACTGGAGAAGATGGGCATACCCATCGCCTGCGTGATTGAGAAACAACAATATGAAGGGTTGTATGAAAATATTGCCAAAATCGGGCAATTAGTAGGATGCACCCGACAGGCAGACAGCCTCATCGCCCACATGCGTTCCATGATGGGTACGCTTGGCGAGCGCCTTCCCACTAACGAAATTCCTCGTCCTAGCATTTATTATGTAGTCGGATTCGGTCCCTCGGGCAATTTCACCGCAGGGGGAAACTCTTTTATCAACGATATTATCGAGATGGCTGGAGGTCACAATGTGGCCGCCGACATCACCGGTTGGAGCTATAGCCTCGAGGCGTTGATGCAGGCCGATCCTGAATACATCATGATTCGCCGCGAGGACTCAGCCACGTTCTGCCGGACTAAGCCCTACAACCAACTCACCGCCGTGAAAACTGGTAAGGTGATAGCAATAGAGAGCGGGACTATCGACCTGCAGGTGCCGCGCAATCTACAGGCAATTCTCTATATCAGAGAGAAGTTGAACAAATAGGGAAGTCTATCAATGACCCACACGGATGAATCGGATGGCACGGTCCAACTGATTATCGGTGCCATCGTCTAGCCTATTGAGATTGAAACGAATCTCAATATCTGGTTGGACACCTACACCCTCCACATCGCCATAAGTGTTGTCGACCATGTGGAATGTACTGGTGTAGACATAGTAGGAGAAGTTATCGCGATACGGGTCGGGACCATTTTCAAAGTACTCGTAATCGCCAAAGCAACCAGAGTAGAACAGGTCGTGGTAGATGTTGGTGGAGCCACCGGAATAGAGACCACCGATAGCACCGTATGTCCTCTCACCGATAAATGTTCCGTTGGGGAGTGCCTTGATAAGCATCGTTGCCAACTCGGCACAGCTGACGGATGTGACATCAGCCAACACCACAATGGGCTTCTGCTTATTAAGATGCAGTGCGGGGCAGTTTACCACACTCTCCGACCAAGCACTGTAGTCCAGTCGGCCATAGCCCTCCTTTACTCGGGTGTAGCCTACGAGTGTGGGCGACTGGGAGAGTGAGCCAATAAGCGGTTCCAGATCTTCCACACTGCCACCACCGTTGCCACGCACATCGATGATGATACCCACCACCGAATCATTGTTGGCATAGCCTGCCTCGGTAGTGATGCCTTCATTATAGAGCGGGCCATAGAAGGCTCTGGCTGGAGCCTGTGCCTTCTGCGAGTCGGGAGAGTTGGGATACCACTGATACTTCTGATGCATCTGCACCATGAAGAAGTTGGTGAAACGGAAATAGGCAATCAACTCGCCATCGTTGGCACCAGGAATCAGGCAGAAATATGAGCCCGGGTTGCCATAATCATTATCGGGGCTGTATTCCACCAGCGTTCCCGGTATTGCCTTTTTGCGCAAAGCCTTTAGCTGCAAACGGAGGGCTTCGGAATTGGACACGCTATGATAGTAATCGTTTGTCCCAGGCGACACAAAAGCCTCACATTGCCCATGAGGTATGCCTTTGGCAGCATAAAAGCGACCGGCGAGGTGGTGGTCCAGCAGTCCTGCAA
>R21__coassemble_494_pt1 | contig 32160 bp, 22 predicted proteins | sample R21__metabat2_low_PE_009 | metagenome-assembled genome bin R21 | reverse complement strand
CGCCATAAGCCAGTTCGGAGGGCATGACGAGGGTGATGTCGCTGCCGACGGTCTTGCCAATGATGCATTCTTACCAACCCTTAATCATATGATGGGCACCAACGGTGTAGCTCATGGGTTCATACTTGCGGCCTTTGTCGGCCTTGTTGGCCTCTTTAGCGTCAGCCTCGCGGCTGGTGTCGAACAGGGTGCCATCCAGCAGACGGCCGGTGTAGTTGACGGTCACTTTCTTACCGGCGGCAACCTTGGGGCCGTTGCCTTTCTTGTTCACGATGATGTACAAGCCGCTCTTGGTGGGCTTCACGGTGATGTTGTTGTCGGCGATATACTTGGCCAGCGTGGCGGGCTCGTTTTCTTTGCGCTGGTTCATCTCCTCGATGAAGTTGGCCTGTTCCTGAGCCAGCTCGTCCTTGGTGACAAGGTCAATCAGTGCGATGTCATAGATAATGTACTGGCCGCTGCCTTTCTTGTACTGGGCAGGCATCTGGCTTTCCATCACAAAGTTGGCAATCGAGTCGGCGGGAATCTTGAATGCAGCTCTGTCGCCAACGTGCATCATCTGGAGACCTTCCACGATGTCGCCTTTGAACATGGGAGCCTCGGCTACCTGGAAGATGCGGTCGGGATTACCGGCGTTGGTGAACAGTGTGTCGCCATCCATCGTCAGAATCAGCTCGCCCACCAGCACATCGCCGGGCTGAGGTTGGGCACCCTCGGTATTCTGAGTCTCGAAACGGTACAGAAGACCGTTCTCGGATTGTTTGAAATTGTTAGAGTTACAAGCCGTCATAAGGGCGGTCATTGTCAGTGCCAAAGTGGCAAACAATAATGTTTTCTTCATTTTTTTGTGTGTTTATTATGTTGTTTTCTTTATTTCCTGAATGTCGTAGACGATTACTTCTCTCGAATTCACCCTGTCGCCGTCGCCTACCACCCCGTAGGCGCTGTTCGATGGTGCTATCATCCGTGCTGTGCTGCCGTAGGTGAGCTGCTGGAGCAGGTCGTCCAAAGCCACGGTGACATCCCTGCGGCCAACCGTCAGGGTGTCGGTCTGCTTGCGGTAGATGGGGCTGCCGTCCAGTCTCTCCAGCCGATAGGTGACAGTCACCTTATCTTCGGGTGCTATCTGTCCGCCATTGCCCATGGTGTTGACCATATAGCATGCGCCGCAAGGCAATGTGGTCATCTCCCATCCGCGACGCTGGATATAAGACGCTATCTGTGTGGCTTCCGACTGTATCACAACCCTGTTGGCATTAATCATATTCTCCTTCACGGCAGCGGTTTTGTCCGTCTCTACCTCGATGGTGGGGATTCGGTCGCGGCAGGCAGCCATCAGTGTCATCAGGGCGGCCAATGTCGATAATAATATAATGTGATGTTGAATGGCTCTCCTCATCTCTCGGCTCCAATTATCAAAGGTTCAACATTCTTGATGCCCAATAGCTGTTCCACGGCATCGAGGGTCTTGTCCAGGGGCATGATGCAGGTGGCACCTGCAGCCTTGGTGTGGCCGCCGCCCCCTAGTTGCCGGGCTATCATGTTCACATCCACGTCATATTTTGCCCGCAGCGACACCTTGGTTCTTCCGGGTTCCTCGCGCAGCAGTGCACCCACCTCCATCTCTTTCATCATCAAGGTGTAGTTCACCAGTCCCTCCATGTCTTCTCCTCCTACATCGAACCTTCGCTGGTCGTCAAGCGAAAAGACCATGATGGCCACATGCTGCGATGGGTAAATCTTAAGCCGCTCGTTCAGCGCAAAGCCGTAAAACTGCATCCTGTTTACCGAGAAGGTGTTCACAATCTTATTGTGAATCTCGGCAGGATGGATGTCGAACTTCACCAGCTTTGCAGCGGCTTCGAAACAGCTGGGCTGCTCGCAACTGAAGGCGAAACCGCCAGTGTCGGTGTTCAGTCCGGCATAGAGGCAAGTGGCTACCTCTCTATTCATAAAGCGTTCGTCCCACATGGCATACGACAACCAAAGCACCAGCTCGCAAGTGCTGGAGATAGCATAGTCGGAGAATATCAAGTCGAAATGCTCTTTGTCGGGAGAGTGGTGATGGTCTATCAGCACCTTGCGGCAACGTGCTTGGCTCAATTCCTCTGCAAGCATATCCGTTCTCGAAGCGGCGTTCAGGTCCAGACATATAATCATGTCTGCTTCTTTCAGCCTCTCCTGCCACAATGCGCGGTCCTTCTCGCCGCTCACGATGCGGTCGGCTCCGGGCAACCATGTAAAATTCTTGGGGCATCCGTTGGGCAGCACAGGCGTCACAAGGCCCTTGTCACCCTTGGCACAATCCAGCATCAGGGTCATACCCAAAAGGCTTCCGCAAGCGTCTCCGTCGGCGTTCATGTGCGATACCAATAGCACATTTCGCGTCTCGGCAATCCATTGCCGAAACTTCGCTACATCTTGGATATCAAATCCTTTTGTGTACATCAGACCCTTTTTGCAATCATTATTCCAAATTGCAAAAATACTACTTTTCTATGAAATCCCGTAAGTTTTTTTTCTCCATTCATGAAAAAAGTCGTACTTTTGCAAAAAATATATAATTGCATTAGCCTAATGAAAAAGACATTTATCCTTTTGGCAGTCGCATCGCTATTGGTCGTCGGCTGCAAAGAAAAGAAGCAAGAAAGCGTCTCGCTGATCGGCAAACCCCAGGTTACTGTCGAGAATGGACGTTTCACCCCCGAGATTATGTGGAAACTCGGTAAAATGGGCGAATTCGCCGTAAGTCCCGACGGTTCGCGTGTGGCCTATGCCAACACCTATTACGACATTGAGCAGAACAAAGGCAACGCCGAGCTCTATCTCATCCCCGTCGAAGGCGACGGGCAGGCCGTACGCATCACCAACACTGTCGAGAACGAGTTCAACCCCGTGTGGCTCAACGACAAAACCCTCCTCTTCGCCCGTGGCAACACCATCGTTTCCATGAACGTTGATGCGAAGAAAGAAACCGTTCTCGCCACCATCGATGCTGGTCTCGAAGGGTTCAAGATTTCTCCCAAAGGCGACAAGATTCTCTACATTAGCGACATCCCCGTCACTCGCCCCGACGATATCCAGAAACTCTACGTCGGTCTCGACAAGACTACCGGTCGTATCAACGAAGACCTCATGTACCGTCATTGGGACAGCTGGGTGGATGAGTATCCCCACATCTTCCTCGCCCCCCTTACCGACAAGGCTGTCGACCTTGGCAACGTGGTCGATGTCATCGGTTCCAAACCCTACGAGTGCCCCATGCGCCCCTGGGGCGGTGTCGAGCAGTTCAATTTCTCGCCCGACGGCAGTCGCATAGCCTACACCTGCCGTGCCAAGACCGGCATGGACTATGCCCTCAGCACCAACAGCGACATTTTCGTCTACAACATTGCCGACGGCTCAACCGTCAACATCAGCGAAGGCATTATGGGCTACGACCAGAACCCTGTCTTCAGCCACGATGGCAAGCGCATTGCCTGGGAAAGCATGGAGCATGATGGCTACGAGAGCGACAAGCTCCGCCTCATGGTCCTCGACTTTGCCACCAACGAGCGTACCGACTACACCGCCGACTTCGACTACGGCGTCAGCGGCATCTGCTGGAGCGACGACGACAGCCAGTTGGCTGCTGTTGTCATGTACCGCGGCATGAATGAGATTTTCGCCTTCGATGTCAACACCAAGGCCATCCGTCAGGTCACCAAAGCCTGCCACGACATCAATGGCTTCTCCCTCCACGGCAACAACATCTTCGCCAACGAAGTCTCCATGCAGCACCCCTCCGAAATCTTCTGCTACACCCTCTCCGGCGAGAACCAGACAGGCAAGCAGCTCACCTCCATCAATACCGAGGTTCTCTCGCAAGTGCGCATGGGTCGCACCGAAGAATGCTGGATACCCACCTCCGACGGCAAGCAGATGCTCGTGTGGCTCATCTATCCTTATGACTACGACAGCACTCGCACCTATCCCGCCCTCCTCTTCTGCGAAGGCGGTCCTCAGAGCATGGTCAGCCAGTTCTGGAGCACCCGCTGGAACTTCGAGGTCATGAGCGGCGCAGGCTACTTCGTCATCGCCCCCAACCGTCGCGGATGCCCCGGCTTCGGAACTGCCTGGTGTGAGGAGATCAGCGGCGATTACGGCGGACTCTGCATGAAGGACTACATGGCCGCCACCGACTATTTCGCCAAGAACATTCCCCAAATCGACGCCGAGCGCATTGGTGCCTGCGGTGCCTCCTTCGGTGCATACAGCATCTACTGGCTGGCAGGTCACAACGAGAACCACCGTTTCAAAGCCTTCCTCGCCCACAACGGCATGTTCAACTTCGAGCAACAGTGCCTCGAAACCGAGGAATACTGGTTCACCAATTGGGACCTCGGCGGCCCTTATTGGGTCAAAAATGCCAAGACTGCCCACTCCTATGCCAACTCTCCCCACCTCTTTGTCGACAAATGGAACACCCCGATATGCGTTGTCCACAGCGAGTTCGACTTCCGTATCGTAGCCTCCCAGGGCATGGCTGCCTACAACGCCGCCAAGCTCCGCGGCCTCGATGCCCGCTACCTCTACTTCCCCGACGAGACCCACTGGGTGCTCCATCCCCAGAACAGCCTCCTCTGGCACCGTAACTTCATCGACTGGTTCGACAAATACCTCAAGAAATAACCCCACGCCACAGTGGCAGATACTAAAAGCGGTGTCCCTTTCGGGCACCGTTTTTTTTATGGTTCCCTTTCAACAGGGTGGTGGGGAAATATCCCGTTGAGAGAGAGGGGGCGTTGTGGCGGATTACAAATCCGCCACAGCAGAAAAAAAGGCCTCTACAATGCGAACCCGTCAATTTACTTGAATGTAGGTCTCACCCAAGTGAACGTGACCCCTTCCTCGGGTGTGGGCAGTTCGGTGCCGTTTTGCAATTCTGTCTGCACTGTCTCCGTACAGGTGATCGTGCAATGTTTGGAATTCAAGGATAGATTGCTGCACATGTATCTCTTTTGGGTTACACTGCTCATGTCAAAGTTGGAGAGATCAAGGCTTGTCAAACTTCTGCAATCACTAAACATAAAGACCATCTCTGTCACATTCTCGGTGTTGAAGTGTGAGAGGTCAAGGCTTTTCAAGTCGTAGCAGTTACTAAACATACCGACCATATTTATCACATTCTTTGTGTTGAAGTGTGTGAGGTCAAGGCTTGTCAAGCGGTAGCAGTCACCAAACATATATTCCATACTTGTCACATTCTCGGTGTTGAACCCTTCACCAAAGTCAATCCGCGTAATGTAGGGGCGAGGTTGGTAATATTGGGAAGTAGTGTATGGGGTAAGGAACATCCCACTGCAATCAGAATTGGCATTTATCACGCTGGCACATGTGGAGACTCTCCATGTGTTGCCTACCAAATTGCCGTAGATTGGGTGGGGAGACTCTCTTGTGGAAAGCAGCGTGCCAGAAGAGACTGAGCTATTGTATTCAAATACCACTTCTTTGGTGCTAGTGGGGATAGCGCTATAGAAAGTTGTGCCTTTCACCAATTCGGCACCGATATGGTCTTTTTTGCAACCCGTGGCCAATAGCAATGAGGCGATGACTGTTGCAAGGAGATATTTTCTTTTCATGATGATATGGGTTTGCGTGTTAATATTGTGTTGTGTCTTTAGTTTTGGTCTGAGTCATGGCAGAATGTCGCATGCCTTTTTTAGTCGTGTTTCTCCGAGCAGCTTTCAAGGGGCTATTGAGATCATGCCACTCTGAAGCATCCTAATGTTGTATTAAGCGATTGCAAAATTACACATATTTTCGGACATAAAACAAAATGTTACTAAAAAAACTCAATATTGCGAAAAATCATTTGCCCGCAATTAATTCTTTTGGATTCAGTTTTTTGTATTCCTGCCAGTCGCTTCAGTGCCCACCCCCGTGGAGCGGTGGCCGCAAGGCTGGGGTGAGTTACACCCGCCCTAACAGATTCCCCTCGTGCCGCCGCAACCTCACCTCTCAAATATATTTTTTCTCAAAAAATCCACCAATTCAAAAAATATTCGTATTTTTGCCTGTTGAATATTTGGTTAAAATTTAATGTAACAACAGTAAAATGAAACGTTTTCTGATAGCTCTACTCGCTTGTACTCTGATATTTGGATACACCGATGTCCAGGCTCAGAGCAAAACGAAAAGCAGCACCAAAACTTCGAAATCCGCCAAAGACAAGAAGTCAAAGAAGGATAAAAAGGGCAAAAAGGGCAAGGCCGCCGCAGCCGAAGTGCCCCTTGTCCAGTTGCCATACAACAGCAACGACTGCCTTTTTGCCATTCCTCTAAGTGTGGACCATACCTTCGGTCCCACCACTGCCCCTCAGGGCGCAGGCCGTATCATGGAAGTAATGGCTGACAAGCGTCACCCCAATCTGCCCGAATTTGAGCATAACTCTGTGTGGTACAAATTCACAGTTCCCTATAACGGAAAACTTGACATCGCCGTCACCCAGCTGAACGTGGCCGACGACTACGATATGGTTGTATATAAATACACCGACGCCTACTTCAGCAACCACATCCAGTGCAACAAAGTCCTTCCAGTGGCCGTCAACCTTTCCTCCGTGGACAGCTCTCTCTTAGCCAACCCCAAGAAGGCCAAGACCGATGCCGCCGACGAGCCCAAGATGGATGCCAAAGCCAAGGCCGAAGCCGCCCGACAGGCCCGTCTGGCCTTGGAAAAAGAGGCTGCCAAAGGCACCATCGGCATGTATCATGAGGCCACCGACATCATGCTCACCAAAGCCTCCACCAAACGCCACATTCGCTCCATCGACGTGCGCAAAGGCGAGGTATACTACATTATGCTCGACAACAACAACCCCAAAGGCTCCGGCCACAGCATCAAGGTCTCCATCTTTGTCGAAGCCTTCGAAGTGCCCGTCTCCTTCTACGACCCCAAAATCCGCAAGAACATCGACGTCAACCTCACCATCCTCGAGAAGAACACCAACAACCGCGTCATCGTCCACAACGAGAACTTCCGCGGCGGCCGTGTCAAATTCGTTCCCGGCTTCAACTACACGCTTTATGCCAAGCGCGACGGCTACTTCTCCATCTTCTTCGACTTCAACGCCGACCGATTCAAGGAGGATACGCTCCTGCGCATGAAACTCTATCGTGCCGAGCGTGGTACCGTGTACCCCATCTCCGACATCTACTTCGGCAATGAATACGAACTACTGCCCGCCTCCGACTCCAACCTGATGAACTACGTCCAGATGTTCAAAAACCATCCCGATGTGGCCTTCACCATCAAAGGATGGGTGCAGACCTACGGCGTCGACCCCGAGCACGACCAGCTCGTCTCGCTCGAGCGTGCCAAGGCTGTCAAGGAGTTCTTTGTCAAGAACGGCGTCCCCGAGGGCAACATCAAGACCTCCGGCATGACCCCCACCGACATCAAGCGTGCCGCCACCGCCGCCTTCGACACCAAGAAGAAGAACGACAACGAGTTCGTCAAAGTGCAGCTCATCATTACCGGCATCAATCCCAAAGAGAACCCCTGATGCCCTGAAACGAAACATAGTATATCTCATATTAAAGGCTCTCCAAAACGGGGAGCCTTGTTCTTTTCCTGTCATCACCTCCGGCCAACCCCCTTCCTAGGCACTAACGTCGTTCAATATAGTATCGTTCCAGCATCCTTATCCTATCGTTATCCGTCATGGCTATAGAAAACGAACCTATAACTATGCGCTGTCGAACCGATATTGAAGGACGCAAGTGCGTAGAACTGTTTTTCGTGAGGCTTGGCGCAACGTATCATGCCGCACACTGTATACCATCGGGTGGGGATTATGATCCCAAATCGCTCATGGGTTTATGGCAGATTTGCATTTGTTCCGAGCCGATGGGCCGCCTGTCTGCGAAGAAGTGGCTCCGAGGTGGTGTAGAACCTTCTGTGTGGTTGTCCGCAACAAGGGATTACACCTTGTTGAAGAGATGGATGTAAGAACGCAGTTGGCAGGCGGTTGGATACTGATTTTGGCACTGACGAACAGGCCGGAAAGTACCCCGAAGGTATATTTTTTTTAAGAAGTAATGCTATGCAAACCGCTGGTGTATTTTATGTTAAGAGATGTTGATTTGTTAAAAAACGAAATGTGTGCTGTAATGATGTTTGATTATGGAAATAATTTCGTATCTTTGCATTTTCAATTAGAGTATATAAAAATCGATAGAGTATGACTAAATTTGTTTACACGTTTGGCGGCAAGACTGCCGAGGGTAAAGCCGACATGAAGAATCTGCTCGGCGGTAAAGGTGCCAACTTGGCAGAAATGTGCTTGCTGGGTCTTCCGGTCCCTGCTGGTTTGACTATTACTACAGAGTGCTGTACAGCTTATTATGACAACAATTGCCAGCTGCCCGCCGGCCTCATGGATGAGGTGTGGAAAGGCATGGCCAACGTGGAGAAACTGATGGGCATGAAGTACGACGATGCCGAGAACCCCCTGTTGGTGAGCTGCCGCTCCGGTGCCAGAAGCTCCATGCCCGGTATGATGGACACGGTGCTGAATATCGGCCTTTCGTCCAAGACCATCCCCGGTATGTTGAAGAAAACCAACAATCCCCGTTTCGTATATGATTCCTACCGTCGTTTGATTTTGATGTATGCCGATGTGGTGATGGAGAAGAGCGAGGGCATCGAGCCCGCCGACGGCAAGGGCATACGCAAACAGCTGGACGACATGCTGGACGAGTACAAAGCTCAGCATAATTATAAGAGCGACACCGACCTCACTGCCGAGGACCTGCAGAAACTGGCCGAGGCTTTCAAGCTGAAGGTGAAAGAGGTGTTGGGCGTTGAGTTCCCCGACGATGCCAAGGCTCAGATGGAAGGCGGTATCAAGGCCGTGTTCAAGAGCTGGAACGGCAAAAAGGCCGTGAGCTATCGTAAGATTGAGGGTATTCCCGACGACTGGGGTACCGCCGTCAACGTGCAGGCCATGGTGTTCGGCAACATGGGCGACAACAGCGCCACCGGCGTTGCTTTCACACGCAACCCCGCCACCGGCGACAACCAGTTCTACGGCGAATGGCTGATTAATGCCCAGGGCGAGGACGTGGTTGCCGGTATCCGCACCCCCAATCCCTTGAATGACGACACCAAGAACGAGCAGAACAAGCACATGCACTCGATGCAGGAGTTGATGCCCGAGACATATAAAGAATTGTGCGACATCCGTGCCACCTTGGAGAAGAATTTCCACGACATGCTGGATATCGAGTTCACCATCCAGGACGGCAAGCTGTATATGCTGCAGTGCCGCGTAGGTAAGCGTACCGGTGTGGCCGCTTTGACCATGGCCATGGATATGCTGAAAGAGGGTCTCATCGACGAGAGCGAGGTGGTGATGCGCATCAGCCCCGCCCAGTTGGACGAGTTACTGCACCCCATTCTGGACAGCACCGACGAGAAGAAGCATCCTGTCATCGCCAAGGGTCTGCCCGCAGGTCCCGGAGGCGCTGTGGGACGCATCGCTCTTTCCAGCGAGAAAGCCAAGGAGTATCAGGCTGCCGGCATCAAGAATATCCTCGTCCGTGAAGAGACCAACCCCGAGGACGTCGAGGGCATGCGTGCCGCCGACGGTATCCTTACCGCCTGCGGTGGTATGACCTCCCACGCTGCACTGGTTGCCCGCGGTTGGGGCAAGTGCTGCATTGTGGGCTGCGACGCCGTGGAGATTGGCAAGGAGCAGACCAACGTGACCACCGACGCTTACGGTAAAAAGCGTGTCAATGTGGTCGAGAGCAATGCAGTGACCATCAACGGCAAAGTGTACCACGAGGGCGACCTGCTGAGCCTGAACGGTTCCAAGGGCTGGGTGTATGACGAGGAGGTGAAGATGATCAACGCCACCGAGAATCCCCTGTTCCAGGAGCTGATGAAGATTGTCGACAAGTACCGCAAGATGGGTGTCCGCACCAATGCCGACAACCCCATCGACGCCCAGAAGGCTATCGATTTCGGTGCCGAGGGTATCGGTCTGTTCCGTATCGAGCACATGTTCTATGGCGAGAACAGCGAGGTTCCTTTGGAGAAACTGCGCAACATGATTCTGGCTGACACTCTCGAGGCCCGTGTCGCCGCTTTGGACGAGTTGGAGCCTTACATCAAGGAGAGCGCCAAGGGTACCCTGAAGGTGATGGACGGCAAGCCTCTTACCTTCCGTCTGATGGATCCCCCGCTGCACGAGTTCGTCCCCCAAAGCGAAGAGAAACAGCGCGAGGTGGCAAAAGCCCGCGGCATCAGCTACGAAGTCCTGCATGCACGCATTGAGAACATGCACGAGGTGAACCCGATGATGGGTCTGCGTGGTGTGCGTCTGGGTATTATCTATCCCGAAATCACTGCCACCCAGTTCCGTGCCCTGTTCAGCGCCACTGTTGAATTGATGAAGGAAGGCATGAACCCCATGCTTGAAATCATGGTTCCTCTGACCATCAACGCTGCCGAGTTGAAGCATCAGAAGGCTTTGGCCGACCGTGTGAAGAAAGAGGTTGAAGAGAAGTATGGCATTCAGTTCAACTATAAGTTCGGCACCATGATTGAGATTCCGCGTGCTGCCCTGGTTGCCAATCAGATTGCCGAGGTGGCCGAGTTCTTCAGCTTCGGTACCAACGACTTGACCCAGATGACCTTCGGCTTCAGCCGTGACGACGTCAACGCCATCGTGAAGACCTATGTCGACGAGAAGATTATCCCCGCCGACCCGTTCAACAACTTCGACCGCGAGTGCGTCGGTGAGTTGGTGAAGATTGGTATTGAGCGTGGCCGCAATACCCGTCCCAACCTGAAGTGCGGTGTGTGCGGTGAACATGGTGGTGACCCGACGGCTGCTGAGTTCTTCTATAAGAACGGTATGAACTATGTCAGCTGCAGCCCCTTCCGTGTACCCGTGGCACGTCTTGCCGCCGCCCAGGCAGCTATTAAAGAAGCCCGCGAGAAATAATATGCATAAAAAAAGGTCCTATAGGGCATTCGCCCCATAGGACCTATAAAAATAATTATCATGATTGACAAAATAAGACAAGATCTCGAGCGCCTTGGTATTACAGGCGTTAGCACTATTCATTATAACCCCTCGTATGAGGAGCTGTTCAAGATGGAGATGAATCCCAACTTGACAGGCTATGACAAGGGTCAGCTCACTGAGTTGGATGCCATCAATGTGATGACCGGTATCTATACCGGCCGCTCCCCCAAAGACAAGTACATTGTTATGGACAAAGAGTCCAAGAACACTGTATGGTGGACTACTCCCGAATACAAGAACGACAACCACCCGATGAGCGAAGAGGTGTGGGCTCAGATGAAAGACCTTGCTAAGAAAGAACTGTGCAACAAGGAACTCTATGTGGTGGATGCTTTCTGCGGTGCCAACAAGGACACCCGCATCGCTGTCCGCTTCATTATGGAGGTGGCTTGGCAGGCTCACTTTGTCCGCAACATGTTTATCAAGCCTACCGATGAAGAGCTGAAAGACTTTACCCCCAGTTTCACCGTTTACACCGCCAGCAAGGCCAAGGTGGAAAACTACAAGGAATTGGGTCTGAACAGCGAGACTTGTGTGGCATTCAATGTCACCACCCGCGAGCAGGTGATTCTCAACACTTGGTATGGCGGTGAGATGAAGAAGGGTATGTTCAGCATGATGAACTACTATCTGCCTTTGCAGGGTATCGCTGCCATGCACTGCTCCGCCAACACCGACATGGAGGGCAAGAACACCGCTATCTTCTTTGGACTGAGCGGTACGGGTAAAACCACCCTCTCCACTGACCCCAAACGTTTGCTCATTGGTGACGACGAGCATGGTTGGGATGACGAAGGTGTGTTCAATTTCGAGGGCGGCTGCTACGCCAAGGTAATCAACCTGGACAAGGACAGCGAGCCCGACATCTATAATGCTATCCGCCGCAACGCACTGCTGGAGAATGTGACCGTGGATGCCAATGGTAAGATTGATTTCGCCGACAAGAGCGTTACCGAGAATACCCGTGTGAGCTATCCGATTGACCACATTGAGAAGATTGTGCGTCCCATCTCTGCCGCTCCTGCTGCCAAGAACGTCATTTTCCTTAGCGCCGATGCTTTCGGTGTGCTGCCTCCTGTCAGCATCCTGACTCCTGATCAATGCAAATACTACTTCCTGAGTGGCTTCACAGCCAAGTTGGCTGGTACAGAGCGTGGCATCACCGAGCCTACTCCTACCTTCAGCGCCTGCTTCGGTCAGGCATTCCTTGAGCTGCATCCCACCAAGTATGCCGAGGAACTGGTGAAACGTATGGAGAAGAGCGGTGCCAAGGCTTATCTGGTCAACACTGGCTGGAACGGCACGGGCAAGCGTATCTCCATCAAGGACACCCGTGGTATTATCGACGCTATCCTCGACGGTTCGATTGAGAAGGCCCCGACCAAGAAGATTCCGTACTTTGACTTTGAGGTTCCCACCGCTCTGCCCGGCGTGGACCCCAAGATTCTCGATCCTCGCGACACCTATGGTTGCGCTTGCGAATGGGAAACCAAAGCCAAGGATCTCGCTTCTCGCTTTATCAAGAATTTCGAGAAGTTCACCTACAACGAAGCTGGCAAGGCCCTTGTTTCTGCCGGCCCCAAACTCTAAAGATTATCAATCGCGAATTGTGGATTGCGGTAAGGGTCTCTTATGTACCATACCCGACAATTCACAATTCGCATATAACTAATTTATTATCTGGTATGAAGAAGTTTCTTGCTGTTATACTGACGTTGGCCACATTTTGTGGAACCGTTGCTGCTCAACCTACTAAAAAAATAACCCTCGAGGACATTTGGTCCAGAGCCACTTTCCGTCCAAGCGGTATATCGTCAATTCGTTCCATGCAGGACGGCGAGCATTATTGTGTGCTGACCCGTTCGGGAATAGAGAAGTATAACTACAAAACAGGGGAGAAGGTCGGTGTGGTTTGTGCGTTCAACGACCCCATGCGTAAAAAAGTACGTCCCATTCCCCCCATCGAGTCGTATGAGTTTTCCGCCGATGAGCAGAAAATCCTGCTTAGCGCCGAGTTCGAGCCCATTTACCGTCACAGTGGTGTGAGCACCTACTATATCTATAATGTTGCCGACGGCAGTATGGAGTGCTTGACACGCGAGGGGAAACAGCGGCTCACCACTTTCTCGCCCGACGGCAAGATGGTTGCCTTTGTACGTGATAACAACCTCTATGTGATGGCTCTCAATTCATTGAAAGAGACTGCCGTCACTACCGATGGCAAGTTTAACGAGGTGATTAACGGCACCACCGACTGGGTATACGAAGAGGAGTTTGGTATCACCCAGGGGTTCTATTGGTCGCCTGATAGCAAGAAGATTGCCTTCTACCGTTTCGACGAGAGTCGTGTGAAACAGTATTCCATGCAGATGTGGGGAGAGCTTTACCCTGAGAATTATACCTATAAGTACCCCAAGGCTGGCGAGGACAATTCGGTGGTGGATGTGTTGATTTATGACCTTGAGTCGCAGAAGACACTGAAACTCGACATCGGCAGCCAGAATGATCAGTATATGCCCCGCATCCAATGGACACAGAATCCAAACACCTTGGCCTTGATGCGTATGAACCGCCTTCAGGACAAGATGGAATTGCTGTTGGCTGATGCCACGACCGGTGCTATCCGTCCTTTGTATGTTGAAGAGGATGAGGCTTATGTCGAGGTGCCTGAGACTTGGATGTTCCTCAAAGACGGCAAGCACATGCTCATTACCAGCGAAAAGAACGGCTATAACCACATTTATATGTACGACCTGAATGGCAAGCTGGTGAAACAGATTACCGACGGTATGTACGATGTGGTTTCGATTTGCTCGGTAAATGAGAAAGACGGGCTGATTTATTACCTCTCGCACGAGTCGTCGCCCATCAATCGCGAGCTTTATTGCATTGACTTTAAAGGAAAGAAGAAAAAGAAACTGAGTGACAAGCCGGGTTGGTACAGCGCCAGTTTCAGTGCATCAAGCAAATATTATATCAGCACCTTTACCGATGCCAATACCCCACCAGTGTATACATTGCATACCAGCAACGGCAAATTGTTGAAGACCCTTCAGGATAATGCCGACCTTCAGGAACGCATGAAAGAGTATGGTGTCGGCCACAAGACTTTCGGCACCTTGACCACCACATTGGGTACAGAGTTGAACTACTATATTATTCTCCCTCCGGACTTTGATTCCACCAAGAGCTATCCATTGTTCTTCTATGTATATGGTGGCCCGGGTAACCAGCAGGTGACAAATAGCTATGGCTATAGTGACTATTATTGGTTCCACATGCTTGCACAGCATGGCTATGTGGTGGCTTGTTTCGATGGCCGTGGTACTGGCGGACGTGGCGCTCATTTCAAGAAGATGACCTATAAGAATCTCGGCAGGATGGAATGCGAGGATGCAGTCGAAGTTGCACGTTGGTTTGGCAAGAAGAAGTGGATTGATGAATCCCGCATCGGCATTTTCGGCTGGAGCTTTGGCGGCTATCTTTCGACCCTGTCTATCCTGAAAGGACACGATGTCTTTAAGAGCGCCATTGCTGTGGCTCCTGTCATCACTTGGCGTTATTATGACAATATCTACACCGAGCGATTCCTGCAGCGGCCTCAGGATAATCCACGCGGATATGACGACAACTCTCCGCTCAACTATGCCAATCTCCTGAAAGGCAACTACCTCTTGGTGCATGGCACTGGCGATGACAATGTCCATTTCCAAAACGCCGTAGACATGGTTACCGCCCTCGAGGCTGCCGGGAAACAGTTCGAGTTCCGTATCTATCCCAATAAAAACCACAGCATTTATGGTGGCAACACACGCCTGAACCTGTATGAATTGATGACGGACTTTATCTATCGCAAATTGTAATCGTCATACTCCCAATGGTAATAAATATAATTAGTTAGAAAAACAATGAATTCAAGAAATATGAAAAGGATTTTGATATTATTGACTATTGTCACAGCCTTTGCTACCTCGACTCAAGCACAGTTCCTTAATTACGGTGTACGTGCAGGTGTTGGTTTTGCCACACATGTGGATGATTTAGCAGACAATTCGCCCATACTGGCAGCCAACATTGGAGGATTCGTCACCTATGGTTTCACGCAGTCGGCGTCGCTGATGGCTGAGGTTTTCCGCTTGCAGTCGGGTATCAACATTGTCCGTCGCGGTTGTAATTACAAAGAGGTTCTTGAAGTGCCCATGTCCATCCGTGAGGGCTCTTATGATGTTTGGTACGCTCAGATACCCATTCTGGCATCCTTCCGATATGAGTTGCCTATCCGAATGCCTGGCCACTTTGCCCTCCTCTCCGTGGGTCCGGCCGTCAATATCGGTTTAATCGGTTCTTATGGCGACAGGAAGTTTACACGTGGATTGCCGCAGAGCGATCAGAATTATAAGATGAAAGTGTCGGCTTTCGATGTGATGAATCGTCTGGATATCGGTTTCCTCTTGGGAGTGGGCTATGAATATCAAGACCTTTCTGTCATGTTGCAGCTTGACTATGGATTCATGGCAGTCAACACTGCTCCTGACGTGTTGAAGATTATCGAGAACAACAATTCAAATGCGACAGTCCCCCTAGGCAACAACTTTGCATTGTTGCTGACTGTGGGCTATCAAATCCCCTTCAGATAGTCTTTACGCAACATAGGTGAGCATCACCCTAGCGAGGGAGACAGGTGGCTATCGTGGCATCTGTCTCCTTCTCTTTTTCACTTTACGCTAAACTCTTACATGCTAAGGAGTATCCGTCCATTGGAAATGGACGGAAAGAAGTGATAGTGGAGAACTTGTTTGTCTATTAGTGGGCAATCCTGAATAACCCAGCGGGACCTTTTGTGCTTTATTCGCTCTACTTCTCATAAGTGGATGCACATGTGAAAAGTGCTGGAATGGAGTGTTGTTGTTGAAAAATAGTGCAAAAAAACTATATATAAAGTCAAAGTTTCAGAAAAAAATCGTATATTTGCAGAATCTGCGAAATGTGGTATCATGAATTAAAGATGCTGCAATATAGCTTACAACAACTAATTAAGGTATATGACACAAATAAACGATAATCTAAAAACGACTGTAAATGTGTCGAGCGAGTATGGACGGCTTAATGCTGTGCTGTTGCATCGGCCAGGAATAGAGATTGAGCGGATGACCCCCGATAACGCCAACGAGGCGCTTTATAGCGATATCCTCAGTAAACATATTGTTGACAAGGAATATTCTTCTTTCTGCGGAGTATTTGAGAAATGGACAAAGGTGTATTACGTAGAGGATATACTGGCTGACCTGATGGAAAACGACGATGTGCGTCAGGTGATTGTAACGAAGAGCTGCCAGTTGGATGGTTGTGAACACATTATCGACGAGTTGATGTGTCATCCGAGTGACCAATTGGCCAAAGAGTTGATTGAAGGCGTGCCTTTCCATGCTGATACAGACCCCCAATCTTTCAAGGATTCGCGTTACACTCTTAAACCACTTTACAATCTTTTCTTCACTCGCGATGCCTCTTCGTCGGTCTACAATGAAGTGTTGATTAATTCAATGTCCTTCAAAGTCCGCGAGCGCGAGACGCTCATCTATAAGTTTATCTTTGAGGACTATTTCCGTGCCAATACTTTCTGTGCTCAGGATAAGAACCCTAATGCTCGGACAGAAGGCGGTGATGTACAGATTGCCAGTCCCGACTTGATGTGCATCGGTCTGGGTATTCGTACCAATTACAAAGGAATCAAATTCCTGGCTGACAAGTTTGCCCAAGAGCGCAAGCATTTCCGTATCCTTGTTCAGGAATTGCCCCACAAACCGGATTCGTTCATTCATCTCGACATGGTTCATACATTCTTGGGCAGCCACCAGTGTATGGTATATCAACCCATGCTGGATAAGGTAGGCCGTTTTGCCGGCAAGTCCACCACACTTATCGAGTTGGACAACGGAAAGATGAAAGTGTCCGAATGTGACAATATTCTCCAAGGCCTCAAACTTTGCGGAATGGACATGGAACCTGTCTTCTGCGGTGGTTACGATTCGTGGTATCAGGACCGTGAGCAGTGGCACAGCGGCGCTAACTTCTTCGCTTTGGGCGACGGGAAGGTGATAGGCTATGAGCGTAATCTTTATACTATCGAGAACCTGAACAATGCCGGTTTCAGTGTGTTGGATGCCGACGACGTGTGCAGTGGCAAGGTCAACTTGAATGACTATGAGAAGTTTGTGGTCACCGTCAAGGCAAGTGAGCTGCCCCGTGCAGGTGGTGGTGCCCGTTGTATGACGATGCCTATCAATCGCGATTGAATAAATAGTTAGAAAACAATCAGAATTACAAATTATTCTACCTTTTAAAACTATGAAAAGATACCATCTGATGAACAACATCATAGGCTGGGTGATATGCATCATCGCCTGTGCTGTTTACATCCTCACTGCTGAAGCTACTGCGTCGTGGTGGGATTGTGGCGAGTACATTGCCACTGCAAATAAACTTCAAGTGGGACACCCTCCGGGAGCACCTTCGTTCCAGTTGATTGGACGAATGTTCTCCATGTTTTCCACACCCGAGAATGTGGCGCACGCTGTCAATGTGATGTCGGCAGTATGCAGTGGCTTTACAATTCTGTTCCTGTTCTGGAGCATCACTTTGTTGGCTAAGCATTTGCTTCCCGACCCCAAGAATCCCGATTTGAAGGATGTCCGCACCTGGGCAGTATTTGCTGCCGGTATTGTGGGCTCACTGGCTTATACCTTCAGCGACACATTCTGGTTCTCCGCCGTGGAAGGTGAGGTTTATGCCATGTCGTCATTCTTCACTTCCATCGTTTTCTGGGCTATCCTTAAGTGGGAGGAACAGGCTGACGATCCCCGCTCTTTGCGTTGGCTGGTATTGGTCTGCCTCTTGGTAGGCATCGCTAGCGGTGTCCACCTGTTGAACCTCCTTACGGTTCCGGCCATCGTTTATGTGGTCTACTTCCGTAAATGGCCCAAGACCACTGTCAAGGGTTTCATCTGGAGTGGTGTAATCTCCGTGGTGTTGCTTGCGTTGATTCTGTGGGGCATCATCCCCGGCATAGTGAATGTCGATTCCGCTTTCGACGTCTTCTTTGTCAATACACTGCATCTGCCTTTCAACACAGGTACGATTGTCTTCTTCCTGTTGCTCTCGGCTTTGGTTGTGTGGGGTCTCTGGTATACCTCCGCCAAGAAGAAGAACAGACCGGTTATCAACTCCGCCATCCTCGGATTCTTAATGCTTGTCATTGGATATTCGACTTTCTTCCTTTTGGTGATTCGTGCCAACACAAACACACCCCTCAACGAGAACGCCCCCAAGGATGCCGTAGCCATGCGTGCATATCTGGGACGTGAGCAGTATGGCGACACCCCGCTCTTCACAGGTCAGTACTACACCGCTGGCAAACCGATTGATGCCAAGGAAGGCTACACCAAATATGTGCGTGGAAAGGATGAGCAGGGTCGTGACCGTTACATCCCTGCCTCCCACCAGCAGAAATTCATCTATCGTCAGAATCACACTGGTGTATTCCCCCGCATGTGGAGCGACGACAACTCCCGCCGTCATCCTCAATTCTACGAGTACTGGGCAGGTAAATGTCGTGGAGACCATAAACCCACCGCTGCACAGAACTTCAAATTCTTCCATGGCTACCAGATGGGCTTCATGTATTGGCGCTATTTCATGTGGAACTTTGCAGGCCGCCAGAACGATATTCAAGGTCATTATTTCAACGATAATGGTACTCGCGATTATGTCAACGGCAACTGGATTTGTGGCATCAAGGCTATCGATGAGGCCCGTTTAGGTCCTCAAGATAATCTGCCCGACCACATGAAGAACAACAAGGCGCGCAATGTCTATTACCTCCTTCCGCTGTTGCTTGGCTTGTGTGGACTGGTTTACCATATCATGCGCAACAAAAAGGATGCTTTCATCGTCTTCATCATGTTCTTCATGACGGGTATTGCCATCGGTATCTATCTGAACATGCCTCCCCGTCAGCCGCGCGAACGTGACTACGCCTTTGTGGGTTCATTCAGTTTCTTTGCCATCTGGATAGGTTTGGCAGTGATGGCTCTTGCCGACTGGATTACACGCCTGCTGAAGAAAGAACAGATGTATAAGTTTGTTATGCCTGTGGTATTCCTCCTCTGCCTGTTCGCGGCCCCCATTTTGATGGCTTCTGAAAACTGGGATGACCACGACCGTTCGGAGAAATACGCCGCTCGCGACTTTGCCAAGAACTATCTGGCATCCGTCGACAAGAATGGCGTACTGATAACCTTCGGCGATAACGACACCTTCCCCCTTTGGTACGCCCAGGAGGTTGAAGGCTTCCGCACCGATGTCCGTATCCTCAACTATACCCTCTCGGGCATGCACTGGTATGTGGAGCAGCTCTTCAACAAACTGTATGAGTCCGAAGCCATGCCCTTCACCCTAACGAAGGACTTCTATGGGTTGGGTAAGGATATTATCTATCTGCAGGATAAGACAAACGACTATTTCGAGGTGACCGATGTGCTGGCTTTGTTGCGCGATAATCCCGAGAAGTTCACTTCCCGCGATGCACGAGGCGAGCAGGCGATTGTGCTGCCCACCACCCGATTCAAAATCACCCTCGATGTCCCCGCCTTGGTTGAGAAGGGTATCATCCCCGCCGCTATTGCCGACAAGGTCGATCCCGTCATCAAGTGGCAGATTAACAAAGGCAGCCTCTTCCGCCACGAGCTCATGATGCTTGATATCATCGGAACCAACAAGTTCGTGCGTGATATCAATATTATGAACCCCAGCTATATTCAAGATGTGTTCCCCGTTATCCGCAACTATATTGTTCAAGATGGTATGAATTACAAACTCATTCCGTTTGATGCAAAAGTGTCGCAGCCCGTACTCTTCGACAAGCGCGACAATCAGTACCACCTCCAGAGCTTCACCGAAGAGACCTACGACTACTTCATCGACGGCTACAAGGATGACCAGGGTGTTCTCCATCCTTTGGAATGGGGCAACCTCAATGCCGACATTTATGTCGATCCTGTCAGCATCAATATGGGTACCGTGCAACGTCAAACCTTCAGCATCGCTGCTCGCGAACTGTTGGAGAAAGGCGACACCGTGCGCGCCCGCAAGCTGCTTGAGATTAGCGACGCCAACTTCCCCGAGTCCAACTTCGCCTACGACAAGTACAGCGTAATCCTCATCGACCTGTATTACGATGTCTATGGGGCTGACCGTGCCTCCGCTATTTGGGATAGCATCTATAAGTACTATGATCAGAACTTGAACTACTATTCCCAGTATAACGGTACGCCCAAAGCGCCCGGAGTCAAGTCCAACATCGAGGAATCTTGCCAGATTCTATACACCCTCAGCCGTTTGGCCACCGAGATTCTCCATGACAACACCCGTGCCGAACAGGCTAAGCAAGCACTTGCTCAGCAAGGGTACACCTTCTAATAATACCTATGAAAACCACCTCACAGGTCAAAAAGGCCAAAGTAAAGAAAGCGAAAAAGATCAGCATCACCCTCCCGCAGAGGGAGGGTGAGGTGCTGAAACTCTATGCCAAAGAGTTTCACGTCAGCTGTCCTGAGGCCGTCAGGCGGATGGTTCGCGAGGCCTTGAAGCAGTACAAGTCGGTCTCTTCAAAAACCGAGCCGCTGAACCAACTGGGTCTTTTCGACACCGTGCAGGTGGATATTTTCAACAATACATCCAAGTCCATAGATTAAACACACTCAAAACCTAATACAATGAAGAAGTATTTCACATTCCTGTTTTTCCTGGCTTTCCTTTTCGGAATGCAAGCCTTTGCTCAGGAGCCGGTACCTGCGGCAACAGAAGAAGCAGCGGAAGGAAATGATGCCGGTTTCAATCCTGGCTCTACTATTATCGGCCATGTCACCGATGCACATTCCTGGCACATGTTCGACTTTTTCGACAAGTCCGGTGTCGAACATGCCGTAGCCATTCCCTTGCCTGTGATATTGATTAATGATGGTCATCTCGACATTTTCATGTCCTCCAAGTTCCATCATGGTCATGCCGACTACAAAGGCTATCGTCTCGTCGGTGGAGGTATCGAAAAGGAGGAAGTGATATGTGTCGACGAGAACGGGCAACCTCGTCTCGACGCTGCCGGCAATGTTGTCAAGCCGCTTGATCTCTCCATCACCAAAGTGTCCGCAGCCATCATGATAATCGTGTTGTTGCTTATCATTATTGTCATGGTCGCCAAAAAGGGATACAAAAAACGCGAGAACCAAGCTCCCAAAGGTCTCCAGTCGTTGGTCGAGATGCTTGTCGTATTTGTACGCGACAGCATAGTGCGTCCTATGATAGGAGAGAAGCACTATGAGAAATATCTTCCCTACATGCTCACACTCTTCTTCTTCATTTTCTTCTCCAACTGCATGGGTCTCATACCCTTCTTCCCGGCGGGTGCCAATGTCACCGGCAATCTGGCTGTCACCGCCACCCTTGCCGTCATCACTTTCCTTATCACCAACCTCAGTGGCAACAAACATTATTGGATTGATATATTCAACACTCCGGGTGTCCCTGCATGGCTGAAGATCTTCCCCCTCATGCCCATTGTCGAGCTTGTGGGTGTGTTCACCAAGCCTATCGTGCTGATGATTCGTCTATTTGCCAACATGACAGCTGGCCATATCGTCATCCTGGGTTTTGTGGTCATCATCTTCATCATCAGTAACACCCTCTCCATGGGTGTGGGTGCGGGTGTCTCCGTCATCTCGGTTGTGTTCAGTGTGTTTATCAGTGTGCTGGAGTGTCTTGTGGCTTACATCCAGGCTTTCGTCTTCACCATGCTTTCTGCACTGTATATCGGCATGGCCGTTCACGAACCCCATCATGCCGAAGCTTAGTTCACGATAATTATTAACCTAAAATATAGTTGCTTATGAAGTCAATAAAAGATGTAAACTTTAAAGGACGCAAAGTCCTGCTCCGTGTGGATTTCAATGTCCCCATGGACGATAATAAGAATATCACCGACGACACTCGCATGCGCGAGTCTCTTCCCACCATCCAGAAACTTCTTCAGGATGGTGCCGCCATCATCATCATGGCTCACTTCGGCCGTCCCAAGAAAGGCGGTTTCGAGCCCGAGTTCACCCTTGCACCTGTCGCCAAGCATCTTGAGCGTCTGATCAACCGTCCTGTTCATTTCACACAGGAACTCCTTGGCAGCGGCCGTCCCGAAGCCATGGCAAAAGAGTTGAAAGAAGGCGAAGTGATGTTGCTCGAAAACATCCGTTTCTATCCCGAGGAGACCAAGGGCGGCGAGGAATTCGCCCGTCAGCTTGCCTCTCTCGGCGACTGCTATATCAACGACGCTTTCGGTGCTGCCCACCGCGAGCACAGCTCCACCGCAGTCATTGCCAAGTTTTTCCCGGAAGACAAGTACTTCGGCTTCCTCATGGAGAACGAGGTCCGCAACCTCGAGAAACTGATGCACAATGCACCTCGTCCCTTTACCGCCATCATCGGTGGCAGTAAGGTCAGCAGCAAAATCGGCATCCTCGAGAATCTGCTCGACAAGGTGGACAACATGATTATCATCGGTGGCATGCGTTACACCTTCACCAAAGCCCTCGGTGGCAAGATTGGTAATTCCATCTGCGAGGACGACAAGCTCGACCTTGCCCGCGAACTCATTAGCCGCATGGAGGCCAAGGGTGTAAAATACACCCTGCCTATCGATAGTGTTATTGGCGACAAGTTCGGCAACGATGCCAAAACCCGTGTCGTCCCCTCCGGTGAAGTCCCCGATGGTTGGGAAAGCATGGACTGCGGTCCCGAGAGCTGCAAGACCATCCACGACATCATCATGAACAGCAAGACCATCCTTTGGAACGGCCCTGCCGGCGTCTTCGAACTCAGCAACTTCGCCAAAGGCACCAACAGCATCGCCAAGAGTGTTGCCGAAGCTTGCAAGCACGGTTGCTTTGCTGCTGTAGGTGGTGGCGACAGTGTCGCTGCTGTCAAGCAGATGGGTCTCGCCGACCAGATGAGCTATGTCTCCACCGGCGGTGGCGCTATGCTCGAGTACCTCGAAGGCAAAGTCCTCCCCGGTATCAAAGCCATCCAAGACTAAGTGCCTGTTTTCATAAGTGCAGCCGGAATCCCACCGGCTGCACTTTTTTTACATACATTCTTCCAGAGCGAACCTTCTCCTAAATCGTTCTAAAAATCAAACATTATTCACTATTTGCAATGAAACGTATATTAATTCTTCTTTTCCTCTGTCTCCTGCAGCAAATGGCTGTAGCCCAGTGGTCCGTAGGCGTCCGTGGCGGAGCGAACAGCACCTCCATCAGTCGTTCACATGCCGACCGGGTCGACGAGACCTACAGCAGTCTGTGCAGCTATGATTTCGGCATAGATGGCCGTTATTCCATCAATCCGTGGCTCTCCATTCGTGCCGACCTCAGCCTCATGCAGCGCAACCACCGCTTGCAGCGCCACCTCAACTACATCTCTCCCGTCTACACCAATCATCACAATACCTATCTCACCCTTCCCGTCATGTCCGACTTTTCTTTCGGTGGTTCCAAGCTCAAGGGGCATCTCCTGCTGGGAGGCTACTGTGGCTATTGGATGGGGCAGCGTGTCAGTGGCACCACCTACGTCATGACCGACTACAGTGTCTTCTTTGTCGATTTCAACGAGCGTCGTGACTTCACCCGCGAGGACAGCCGCTTCGATGCAGGCCTCTCCGGTGGTGTGGCACTCAGCTATGCACTCCCTAACAACATCGTCCTCAGTCTCGACGCGCTCTATTACTACGACCTCCTCAGTCATCACAAGGGATACCCCAATCTTCAGGATTACCGCTATCTCAACACACTTTCCGTCACTCTTGGCATTTCATATCAATTCACCCAAAAAGAACAACAATGAAAAAGACACTCCTTTTATCAGCCGCCATTGTCCTGCTGTTTTGTTCCTGTCGCAAAGAGTCGGACTATGTCCCCTATATCGGCGAGAGCCATAAACTGGCCTACAACACTTACGAGGAGCAGTTCACCTTCATCTGGAAGAGCATCAGCACAGGCTATGCCTTCTGGGATGTCGACTCCACCGACTGGGATGCTGTCTACAGTAATTATCTTCCCTGTTTCCGTGCCCTCGACCAGCGTCAAGCCAAAGGCGACAGCGTCCGATTCAACGACCTCTACGACCTTTACTACGGCATCTTCAGCAACATGACGGACCACCACATGTCCGTCGTCATCCAGAACATCCATCCCCATCCTGCCGACTCTGGTAAATTGGTAGTCATCTATCCGGGTAGGGTAGAGGTCGGCCAGCGCGACTATTTCATCGAGTACCACCCCAGCGAGCGTCCCGCCATCCTTGCATTCCTCAACGGCATCGAGTCCGAAGGCTATACCATCCTCGCCCACGAGTTCGGTACCTTCTCCTTCAGCGAGGAGGCCATCTCATCCAACGTCACCTACCAGTACATCCTCTTCCAGTTGCCCGATGGGCGTCGTGTGCCCTACCTCTGGCAGTCCATGGCCGCCTTCACCCCAATCATCCGCAGCCTTGGCAACGGCACCTCGGCAAGTTACGGCGCGCTGATTCTCGACCACTGGCTTCGTGCCATCACCGACACTCCTCGCGACCAACTGGCAGGTATCATCCTCGACAACCGTTGCAACACAGGCGGCTATCAGGACGACCTCGACTACCTCATCGGCTCCTTCCTCCACCAACCTGTCGAAGTCATGCAGACCCGCTACAAAGAAGGTCCCGGACGTCTCGAATACTCCCAGTGGGCTCCCTACTACGTCAATCCCAACAAGAAATACTACCGCGACATCACCTCCGAGCGCATCCCCTACGTCATTCTCTGCGACATCAACTCCATCAGCATGGGCGAGATAGAACCCTTCTGTGCCAAAGCCGCCCTCCCGACGGTCTACACCATTGGCGAGCGCACATACGGTGCCAACAGTCCCCTGCAGCCGTATACCGACATCAACCTCAACTACGGCGGACCCTTTGGCGACGGTAATACCCACAGGGGACATTACATCTACACCTCCACCTTCGAAGCCCGTATCAATGGACAAATCACTGAGGGCATTGGCCATATCCCCGACCAGCAAGTCCTCCGTAAAGACCACGGCGGCAGCTTCCGGCCCCAGCTCGACGCCGCACTCAGCTACATCTCCAAATTCTGATGGAGCACGGGCGTCTCGCCCGTTTGGAGTACGGGCGTCTCGCCCGTTTGGGGAGCACGGGCATCTTGCCCGTTTGGAGCACGGTCGCCTCGCCCGTAGTACAGGCTAGGAGCCTGTACCCCTAGACAGGCTAGGAGCCTGTACCCCCCCCAACACCAATTCGTGGAGAAATGCATTTTCCGTGCCATCATGCTGAATCATAGCGTGAATTGTCATCTTTTGATGCCGGATTGTTTGCTGCTAAATACGTGATTATTCGTGCAGTATATTCTTTTTTGTCATTTGTTTGTGTGTATGTCTAAAAAAATATGTAAATTTGCACACCAATCTAAAAAACTACACTACTATGAAGCAAACTAGTATGATTCGAGTGGTTTTACCGCTGTTGCTCACCACATTGTTCGGCTCATGTGTTATCTACCACCCACACAATGTCGACATCCCGCTATTGCACGAGGAGGGCCAGATGGCGGTTGATGCCACGTTTTCCACGACAGCACCATTGATGGGAGCTCCCGCGTTCAATGCCACCTTCTCTTATGCTCCCTTCAACCATGTCGGGCTACAGGTCGCTGCCAATCTCTCCAACACCAATGCCTACCATGTGCAGGGTGCGGGTGGCGGATTCCTTACTATGGGCGAAAATGCTGTGCTTGAGGGTTATGTAGGCTATGGCTACGGCTCATCGGTACATGACTCGCCCATCAAGGATGACTCGTACTATAGGGTGAATGGCCACTACAACCTGTATTTTGGTCAGGTGAACCTAGGTTGGGTGAATCTGCTTGGCGGCCTGTTCGATTTCGGCTTCGGCTTTAAAGGCGGCATGTTGTACCCGAATTTCGAGAGGAACTATATGCAAGCTGACGGTGAGAAGAAGTTTGACCAGCGTTTAAACAGCTCCCATCTGCTCCTCCAGCCCCAATGTGTGGTACGTGTCGGATGGCAATCGGTGAAAATCTCGTTCAATGCAGGCTATGCCTTTCTTAACGACTGGCCAGATAACAACTATTTCAACTACGAGAAATTAAGTGTCGGTCTAGGTGTTCATTTCGACCTTTAGTTGAAGTACTGGATGAGTCATTTCTTGCCCATAACGTTGGAGGAGGTAAAGCGCCTAGGATGGGAGACGGTGGACGTGGTGCTTGTCACCGGCGATGCCTATGTCGACCACCCTGCTTTTGGCACCGCTGTTATAGGCAGGACCTTGGAGGCCGCGGGCTACCGTGTGGCGGTCATCCCGCAGCCCAACTGGCGCGACGACCTGCGCGACTTCCGCAAGTTCGGCCGGCCGCGGCTTTTCTTCGGTGTCACCAGCGGAGCGATGGACAGCATGGTGAACCATTACACCGCCGCCCGTCGCCTGCGCCACGACGATGCCTACACCCCCGGTGGCCAGGCGGGTTTCAGACCCGACCGCGCCACCTATGTCTACAGTCGCATCCTCAAGCAGTTATATCCCGATGTGCCTGTAATCATTGCCGGTATCGAAGCCTCAATGCGCCGTCTAGCCCACTACGACTATTGGGACGACCGACTGTTCCCCAGTATCCTGATGGACACCCCCGCCGACCTGCTCAACTACGGCATGGGCGAGCGCACCACCCTCAAGATTGCCCGCCTGCTAGACGAAGGCCAACCCATTGAAGCCCTCTACCGCCTTCCACAGGTGGCCTATCGAACCAAGCTTGACATGCTGAATAATCAGAGTAATCAGAGTAATCGGAGTACTCAGAATAATCAGAATAGTCGGAGTACTCAGAATAATCCGAGTACTCCGATAGCTGCTGTAGGCCAGATTATCGAGTTGCATTCCTTTGAGGAGTGCCAGCGCAGCAAGCGCGCCGAGGCTGACAACTACCGCATCATCGAGCTGGAGAGCAACAAGATAGAATGCGCCACCCTTGTCCAGCGGCACGGCAACAGCCTTGTTGTCGTCAATCCGCCCGAGCCTCCCATGACCACCGACGAGATTGATGCCAGCTTCGACTTGCCTTATCTCCGCCTGCCGCACCCCAAGTACAAAAAACGCGGCACCATCCCAGCGTATGAGATGATTAAGAACTCTGTGAACATCCACCGCGGATGCTTTGGCGGTTGTTCCTTCTGCACCATTTCGGCGCACCAAGGCAAGCAGATAGCCAGTCGCAGCGAGGCCTCCATCCTCCGTGAGGTGAAGGCCATCGTGGAGCGCGACGACTTCAACGGCGTCATCACCGACCTTGGCGGCCCATCGGCCAACATGTGGCGCATGAAAGGGGAGAACCCCAACCTCTGCCGCCGTTGTTCGCGCTACAGTTGCTCGATGCCTACCCTCTGCCGCAACCTACATGCCGACCATCGTCCGCTCGTCGACCTCTACCGCAAGGTCGCCGCCCTGCCCGGCATCAAGCATGTATATATAGGCAGCGGCATACGCTGCGACCTCTTCACCGAGCAGAACGGCGGCTGGGATTATTTCCGCCATGTGGTGCTGCACCACGTCAGCGGGCGACTTAAAGTGGCACCTGAGCATACAAGCGATAAGGTGTTGTCGCTCATGCGTAAGCCGAAGTTCAATCTCTTCCTCGAAACCAAGAGCCGTTTCGATGCTGTCTGTCGCCAGGCGGGTCTGAAGTACCAGCTCATCCCTTACTTCATCAGCTCCCACCCGGGCTGTCAGTTGAAGGACATGGCCGACCTCGCCGTCGAGATGAAGCGGTTGGGCTACCGACTGGAACAGATACAGGACTTCACCCCGACCCCCATGACGCTCAGCACCGAGATGTACTACACCGGCATCGACCCTACCACCATGCAGCCCGTCTATGTTGCCACAGCCCCCGACGAGAAGAAAGCCCAGAACCTGATGTTCTTCTACTACAAAAAGGAGTGTCAGGCGGCCATCCGTCAGGCATTGCACAACCATCATCTCGACGCCTATATCCCGAAACTGCTTGGTTTCACCAAGCCAGTGCCCGGCCGTCCTCCCCGCCGTTGACGGTCATCGATCTCGATTACCGTCGGAAGACAATTCGCGCTTCAGACCCAGAAACGTCGTTCAATATCCGCTCCTTTTTGCATCCTTATAGCATCGTTATCCGTCAAGGTAACGGAAAACGAGGGTGGAATTATATTTACTCGATACGGTATTGAAGGGCGTTAGTGGTGTGTTGCACACAGCGAGTGGTAAGAGTTGTGGATGAGTGCGTTGTGTCGTGGTGTGAGTAAAGTTGTTTATAATTTGTCGACTCACAGGGCGAGAATGTCGGAAATAATATGTATCTTTGCATTTTAAAAGTGTATTATGGACGAAGAGCATCTGACCCCTGAAGAACAGGAGAATACTGCTGAAAGCAGTGAGCTACAAGATATTGAAGCTGACGAGACAGCGCAGCCCCCCGCCTCCGAGGCCGACGAGCCTGCCGGTGAGGGCACGACATTGTCGCTCAACGGTATGTTCCACGACTACTGGATTGACTATGCCTCCGATGTCATCCTCGACCGCTCGGTGCCTGACATCGACGACGGCCTGAAGCCGGTGCAGCGTCGTATTCTCCACGCCATGAAAGAGACCGACGACGGGCGTTTCACCAAGGTGGCGAACATCGTGGGTACGACGATGCTGTACCATCCCCACGGTGACGGTTCCATCAACGACGCGCTGGTGAAGATGGGGCAGAAGAACCTGCTGGTGGACTGCCAGGGTAACTGGGGCAACATCCTGACGGGCGACGGCGCCGCCGCCGGCCGTTATATCGAGGCTCGCCTCTCCAAGTTCGCCAAGGAGGTGGTGTTCAATCCCAAAACCACACAATGGAAGCCGAGTTACGACGGCCGCAAACAGGAACCGGTGACGCTGCCTATCAAGTTCCCGCTGCTGTTGTCGCAGGGCACCAAGGGCATCGCCGTCACACTCACCTCGAATATACTGCCTTACAACTTCTGCGAGCTGATAGAAGCCTCGATATGCGTGTTGAAAGACGAGCCGTTTGAGATATACCCCGACTTCCCCACGGGCGGCCTTATCGACGTGTCGAAATATAACGACGGCGCACTGGGCGGTCGTCTGCGTATACGTGCCAAGATGCACTACGACGAGAAGCGGAAGGCCATCGTCATTACCGAGATACCATATTCGGTGACCACCGATGTGTTGATAGACAGTATTCTGAAGGCCAACGAAAAAGAGAAAATCAAGATAAAGAAGGTAGACGACAACACCGCCGCCGAGGTGGAGATAGTGTGCTACCTGCCCTCGGGCATATCGCCCGACCAGATGATGGATGCCCTGTATGCGTTCACCAACTGCCAGATAACCTTCTCGCCGCAGACGTGCGTGATTGTGGACAACAAGCCCGTCTTCATGACCGCGAGCGACATCCTGCGGCATTCCACCCTCCGCACCAAGGACCTCCTTCGTCAGGAGTTGGAGATACTGCTGGCCGAGTTGGAAGACCGCTGGCACTGGGTGTCGTTGGAGAAGATATTCTTCGAGAAGGGCATATACAAGGTGTTGGAGCGTCGCGACTTCGACACGTGGGAGGACCAGGTGACGGGCATCGAGCGCGGATTCGACCCCTACCGGTCGCTGTTCCGCAAGGAGATAACCCGCGACCATGTGCTGAAACTGTGCGAAAAGCCTGTGCGCAAAATCTCCAAGTTCGACATCAAGAAGGCCGAACAGGAGATTGCCAACATCGACATGGACATCGAGGAGACCAAGAACCATTTGGCACACCTCACCGAGTACGCCATCCACTACTTCCAGCATATTCTCGAGACCTACGGCAAGGGCCGCGAACGGAAGACCGAGATACGCAATTTCGAGGACATCCAGGCCGCCAATGTGGCTGTGGCCAACGAGAAACTGTATGTCAACATGGCCACAGGCTTTGTAGGCACGGGAATGAAGAAGGACGAGGGGGCCGAGTATGCCTTCGACTGCTCCATGATGGACGACATCATCGTGTTCCGCACCGACGGCACCATGCTGGTCACCAAGGTGCAGGAAAAGGCCTTTGTGGGGTCGCCCCAATGCAAGGAGTTGCTGCATATCGGCCTGTTCCGCAAGAGGGACGACCGCACGGTGTACAACATGGTGTACCGCGACGGAGCCATGGGCTACGCTTTTGTCAAGCGTTTCGCCGTGGTAGGTGTGACGCGCGACACCGAGTACAACCTGACGCAGGGCACCAAGGGCACCAAGATACTCTATTTCACCGCCAACCCCAATGGCGAGGCGGAGGTCATCACGGTGCATCATGCCACCAAGGCGAAACTGAAAAAGGTTAGCTTCGACTTCGACTTCGCCAAGCTTGCCATCAAGGGACGCAAAGCCATGGGCAATATATTGACACGCAACGCTGTGCGTAACATCACCAAGAAAGGGGAGGGGGTATCCACCCTCGAAGCCCGCGAAATATGGTTCGACCCCACGGTGAGACGGCTGAATGTGAACGGCGCAGGCAACTCGCTTGGGCGTTTCTCTGGCAGAGACAGGGTGTTCACCCTCACCCAGTCGGGCTATATGCGCCTCACGGGACAGGATTTGAGTACCCACTTCGACGATGATATGATTGAGATACGCAAGTTCAACACCCGTATGATTGTCACCGCGTTGTATCGCGAGGGGGAGACGGGCAGCTACTACCTGAAGCGTTTCCAACCCGAGGACAGCGACAAAAAGCTGCCTTTCATCGACGAGGGCGACCAGCTGGTGTCCTACAGCCTCGACACCTACCCCAATCTGCATGTCAGCTACGACGAGGCGTCGGGCAAGAAGATTCTGGAAGAGGACATCAATGTGGACGAGTTTATTGCGGTGAAGGGCTACAAGGCCAAGGGCAAACGTGTGACCACCAGCATGGTGAAGGAGTTCAAGTGGTTGGAGCCCGGAGCCGAGCCTGAACCTGAGCCCGAGGAGGAGCCGACAGCCGAGGAGCTGAATGAGGTGGAGGAGGAGCGCGAAGGCTTTGCCGAAGGCACCCAGACATCGCTGTTTTAGTATTATGAATTAATGAGGTATTTTATATACTCTTGAATAATTAGTTGATATTTGATATTATGAAGATATTGGTTGTATTGCCCCGATTCCCTTACCCGCTTGAGAAAGGCGACAAGCTGCGCGCCTATCATCAAATCAAGGAGTTGGCCAAACATAATGAGGTATACCTTTTCTGCGTGTCGCATACCAAGGTGTTGCCTGAACATATCGAGCAGCTGAAGCCATTCTGCCGCGACATCAGGGTGGTGCATTCCCCCCGCCTGGTCAATTACAAGAATGTCGTGCGGAACTACCTGTACACCAAGTCGCTGCAGATAGGCTACTGGGATTCGCTCAAGGCCCGTCGCAGCTACAAGAAGTTCGAACGGCAGGTGATGCCCGATGTGCTTTTCAGCCAGATGGTGCGTACGATGACACTGGTGAGCCGTTCGCCGATTCCAAAGGTGATGGACTTTCAGGATGCCCTGTCGATGAATACCGAACGGCGTATGGACCAGTCGCACGGGCTGTGGCATTATATCCTCCATTTCGAGTTCAAAATGCTGCGCTCGACGGAGTATAACTCGTTCAGGATTTTCGATGCCCTCACCATCATCTCCGAGACCGACAGCGAGGCCATCCCTCATCGCAAGAACGGCGACATACATATTATCCCCAACGGGGTTGATTTCGAGTATTTCCACCCCATCGAGTGCGAAAAGAAATACGACATCGTGTTCTGTGGCAATATGCGCTACGAGCCTAATGTGCATGCCTCGCGGTACTTGGTGGACCAGGTGATGCCGCTGGTGTGGAAGGAGTTCCCGAATGCCACGCTGTTGCTGGCCGGTGCCTACCCCAAACACAAGGTCAGTCAGTTG
>R21__coassemble_452_pt1 | contig 34188 bp, 27 predicted proteins | sample R21__metabat2_low_PE_009 | metagenome-assembled genome bin R21 | reverse complement strand
TGAGCGGGTTTATAGCATTGTAAAATAAATAAATACATTAATAAAACACATAAAAAACACAACTATGTCATTACTCATTTTATTACAAGCCGCTGCCCAGATAGCCTGGGGTTATTTCGGAGCAGCCGTCGGAGCAGGTCTGGCAACTATCGGTGCCGGTCTTGGCATTGGTAAAATCGGTCAGGGTGCTATGGAAGGTATGGCCCGTCAGCCCGAGGCTGGTGGCGACATCCGTTCCACCATGATTATTGCCGCCGCACTGGTTGAAGGTGTTGCCTTCTTCGCAGTGGTTGTCTGCTTGCTGGTAGTCCTCAAGTAGTCCCCGACGCAAAAGCAGTGAAGGGATGCTGGCGCGATTGGCATCAACATCCCTTCCTATTCACTATTTTGTCAGAATCATTTTAGAACAAGAATATAATGAATAATCCGTTAATCAATCCCGGTTTAGGTACATTCTTCTGGATGCTGATTTCGTTTGGAGTTCTGGCGTTCATTCTTGGCAAGTGGGGATGGCCGATGCTGCTCAAGGCGTTGAAGAAACGCGAGCAGGCCATCGCAGACTCGTTGAATGCCGCAGAGAAAGCCCGCGAAGAGATGAAGCACTTGGTGGCTCATAACGAGGAATTGCTGAGACAGGCCAAGGTGGAGCGCGACGAGATGCTGCGCAACGCCCGCATGACAAGCGAGAAAATCGTCGAGGATGCCCGTCTGAAGGCTACCGAAGAGGCCGACCGCATCGTAGAGAATGCCCGCGAGAGCATTAATTACGAGAAACTGAAAGCCATGCACGACCTGAAGAACCAGATTGCCTCGCTGTCGATAGACATCGCCGAGAAGCTGATGAAGGCCGAGCTGTCCAACAAACAGAACGCCGATGCCCTTATCCAGCGAGAGCTTGAAAATGTGCATCTGAATTAATACAAATTCCTTTTGTTTTAAATCATTAATCTGTCACCGTGCAAGACTATAGAATCAATATCAATTATGCAAAGGCGCTCTTTATGCTGGCCGACGAACTGGGCGAGCAGGAGAGGGTGTCCGAGGACATGAGGCTGGTGAATGCGGTCAGTTTGGAGAATAGGATTTTCAGCACCGTGTTCCGCAACCCCGAGATAAAGGTGTCGAAAAAGATTGCCATCGTGCAGGACATCTTTGCCCAGTATGTCTGCAAGACCACTATGGCTTTTCTCGAGTTTGTGGTGCGTAAAAGCCGTTCGGTGAACCTGAGCGGTATCAGTGCCTCGTATCTCGACCTTTACCGCGACAGCCATAACATCGTGTTGTCGAAGTTCACCACGGCGGCCGAGGTGGATTCTTCAATCACCGAGATTGTGAGCCAGACGGTTGCCCGTCACACAGGCAAGACAGTTGAGTTGGTGGCGAAGACCGACCCCAAGATTATAGGCGGTTTTGCTATCGAATACGACAACAATATCTTTGACGCCCGCCTGAGCACCAAGCTGGTAAAACTCCGTCAGCAGTTTGATAAGAATGTGTACGAGAGTAAATTGTAAGAAATAAACTAATACATTATAATATATGTCAGAAATTAAACCTGCCGAAGTATCGGCGATTCTGAAGAAACAATTGGCCGATGTCAATCTGGATGTGGCTTTGGAAGAGGTGGGCACAGTTCTTACTGTGGGTGATGGAATTGCCCGTGTGTTTGGCCTCAACAATGCCCAGGCTGGTGAGTTGGTCGAGTTCTCGTCCGGAGAGCAAGGCATTGTCCAGAATCTGGAAGAAGACAATGTCGGCGTGGTGATGTTGGCCGAAGCCAGCACCATCAACGAGGGCGACACCGTTAAGCGCACCAAGCGTATTGCCTCGATACGTGTGGGTGAGGGTCTTGTGGGCCGTGTCATCAACACTATCGGCGAGCCTATCGACGGCAAGGGCGTTATCGAAGGTGAGCTCTTTGAGATGCCCATCGAGCGCAAAGCTCCCGGTGTTATTTTCCGTCAGCCTGTCGAACAGCCTCTGCAAACGGGTATCAAGGCCATCGACTCCATGATTCCCATCGGACGCGGACAGCGTGAGCTTATTATCGGCGACCGTCAGACCGGTAAAACGGCTATCGCTATCGACACCATTATCAATCAGAAGAATTTCTATGATGCAGGCGACCCTGTCTATTGTATCTATGTAGCTTGTGGTCAGAAAGGTTCCACGGTCGCCAATATGGTAAAGAATCTTGAGGAGAAGGGTGCCATGGCCTACACTATCGTTGTGGCCGCCACGGCTTCCGATCCTGCCGCCATGCAGTTCTATGCACCCTTTGCAGGTGCAGCCATCGGCGAGTACTTCCGCGACACAGGACGCAACGCCCTGGTCATCTACGACGACCTTAGCAAGCAGGCTGTGGCATACCGCGAAGTCTCGCTGCTGCTCCGTCGCCCGCCGGGACGTGAGGCTTACCCTGGCGATGTGTTCTACCTCCACAGCCGTCTGCTGGAGCGTGCCGCACGCATCATCCAGAGCGACGACATCGCCCGTCAGATGAACGACCTCCCTGCTTGCCTGAAGGACAAGGTGAAGGGTGGCGGTTCGCTCACTGCTCTGCCTATCATCGAAACACAGGCAGGCGACGTGTCGGCTTATATCCCCACCAATGTGATTTCCATCACCGACGGACAGATATTCTTGGAGACCAACCTCTTCAACGCCGGTATCCGTCCGGCCATCAATGTGGGTATCTCGGTGTCGCGTGTGGGTGGTAAAGCACAAATCAAGTCGATGAAGAAGATTGCCGGTACATTGAAACTCGACCAGGCTCAATACCGCGAGCTGGAGGCCTTCTCCAAGTTCGGTTCCGACCTCGATGCCGCCACCAAGGCTGTGCTTGACAAGGGTGCCCGCAATGTGGAAATCCTGAAGCAGCCGCAGTATAGCCCCATGGCTGTTGAAGACCAGGTGGCCATCATCTTCTGCGGTACCAAAGGTCTGCTGCAGAAGGTTCCTACCGACAAGATTCGCAATTTCGAGAGCGAATATCTCTTCTTCCTCCATCAGAACCATGCAGGGATACTCGAGAATCTCCATAACGGCAAACTTGTCGACGAAGACCTCGAGACGTTGAAGAATGTTGCCCTCGACATGGCTGAGAAATATGCAAAATAATCTGTTATGGCTAATTTAAAAGAAGTCAGAACCCGTATCGCCTCGGTCAGCTCCACGCAGCAAATCACTTCTGCCATGAAGATGGTTTCTGCGGCGAAGTTCCGCCGTGCGCAGAACGCCATAGTGGGCATGCGGCCCTATGCCAACCAGCTGGGCCAGATTGCCGCGGATATCGATACAGGTGACGGCATACAGACCCCCTACCACGAAGTGCGTAAGCTAGAGAATGTGCTGCTGGTGGTGGTGACTTCCAACAAGGGGTTGTGCGGTGCATTCAATAGCAATGTCATCAAGCAAGCCCAGGCAAGGATCGACCACTACCGTTCGATTGCCACGTCCGAGCAGCCTGCCCGTTTGGCCATGATTACTATTGGCAAGCGTTGCAGCGATTTCTTCGGCAAGCGTTTCGACAATGTGGTGGGCTCTTATGACGAGTTGCTCGACGGAGTGTCGTTTGATGCTGTCGCCACACTTTCCGACAACATCATGCAGCAGTTCTGCGACAAGAAGTACGACCGTGTAGAGTTTGTTTATAATCAGTTCAAGAACTCGCTGGTGCAAATTCTCAGCACAGAGCAGTTCCTGCCCATCCAGTCAGGTGCAGCCCCCAAGAAAGGAGACCAGGCCATGGCCAACGATTATATCTACGAGCCTTCGAAGGAGGAGATTCTCCGTGAGATGATACCGCTCACACTCAGGTCTCATTTCTATCGTGTCATACTCGATTCACTGGCTTCCGAGCATGGAGCACGCATGAATGCCATGCAGAAAGCCACCGACAACGCCACCGAACTCCTCAAGGAATTGCGCCTCAGCTACAACAAGGCCCGTCAGGCAGCAATCACCAACGAGATTATCGAGATTGTCAGCGGCTCCGAAGCTCTGAAAGGTTAAACCATGCATACAGTGTGCATCTTTTTCTGGCGCATGAGGACAATAATCCCCATGCGCCTTTTATTTGTATAACCAATCAAAACACTCACTTATGGAAAAGAAACAAAACTACACCATTCCCATTATTGTGATGATCCTGCTTTTCGGCATGATCTCTTTTGTCACCAACCTCGCCTCCCCCATGGGCGACATTCTTAAGAACCAGTTTACCATCCCCAACTGGCAGGGTACGTTGGGCGTTTTCGCCAATTTCATTGCCTATGCTATCATGGGTATCCCTGCCGGCAACCTCTTGCAGAAACGAGGTTATAAAACCACTGCTCTCATTGCTGTGGCTGTCGGTTTTGTGGGTGTGGCCATCCAGTTGTGCTCAGGACTTGTAGGCAGTTTTGCTGTGTATCTCATCGGTGCTTTTGTCGCCGGCTTCAGCATGTGCCTTCTCAACACTGTGGTCAACCCCATGCTCAACCGTCTGGGTGGCGGTGGCAACAAAGGCAACCAGCTCATCCAGTTCGGCGGTACGTTCAACTCTCTTTGCGGCACCGCTGTTATCGTCATCACCGGTCTGCTTATCCCGAACATTGTGGATGCTAAAATTAGTGACACGTTCCCGCTCATGTACACGGCTCTGGCCATTTTTGCCGTGGCTTTTGTGGTCATCATGCTCACCAAGATACCCGAGACCGAGGGCGTGAAAAAAACGACCTCATCCGATGTGCCCCTCAAGGGGATCTTCCAGTTCCGTCATTTTGTCCTCGGCGCCATTGCCATCTTTATTTATGTCGGTGTCGAGGTGGGTGTTCCCAATGTGCTGAACAAATGGCTGCAGAATCCCGAGATGCATTTCTTTGCCGAAGACGTCAGCGCCGAGGCTGTTGCTGGTTCCGTGACGGCATTCTACTGGCTGCTAATGCTGGCGGGACGACTGGTCGGCGGTCTCGTAGGCAGCAAGGTCTCTGCCCGCAAGATGATTGCCGTGGTGGCTTCTGCTGCTGTCGCGTTGGTGGTTCTTGCCATCTTCATCCCTGCCACATCCATGGTCAGTTTCCCCGGATTCAACGGTGCCCGTGGTTTCGGCATGAACCTTATCCCCCTCAGTGCGGCATTGCTCGTATGTGTGGGACTTTGTACCTCGGTAATGTGGGGTGGCATCTTCAACCTTGCTGTTGAAGATCTTGGCAAATATACCGAGCGTGCCTCCGGCCTCTTCATGGCGTTGGTGTGCGGCGGTGGTATCCTGCCGTTGCTCATGAATGCCGTCGTCGACATATTCGGTCCTTCCGGCTATCAACCCAGCTACTGGATTGCCGTTGCCGGATTCGCCTACATCCTGTTCTATGCTCTTTGGGGCAGCAGGAATGTCAACAAGGACATCCCCACCGAATAACTCCTGGCTATTGCCGTCGAACTAAAGCCTCTGATTGTTGTTGGGATCTTTCCTGCGCAGCGTCGGAGGCTTATGTTCGTTATATGAATTGCGCAACTCGCGATTTTGGCGGTGAAACTCTTCGCGGCTGGCCCATTCCTCATCGCTCACCTTCAAAGCCCTCTCAATAATCTCTTGGTATGACAGCTTGGGCCTCCGTTTCATGTAGTGGTGCTCATGGCGTTTCATGGCACTGGGATAAAGTTCCCAAAGCCGCATGTATTCAGGGCTCTGCAGCCGTGCTTGGTGCATTTTCTCCTCGCGCAGCTCTTCAAAAAGCTTTTTCCACAGGTCCACATATTTCGAGGCAAAGAATATCCAGATTATTGTGCCAATGGCCCAGACAAGCCCTGAAACCACGATGATAATCTTGATGGTTTGCGTCTGGAACATGTGCTGCACTATATAAATCGGAATAGCACCCAGAATTCCGATGATGATAAAAGACGCTGTAAGCCATGCCAATTTGATAGGCGTTCGGTTCAAGAATTTGATGATGTCCATTGTTAGTTATTATTTGATGTTTCTTTTCAAACGTTGCTATACAAACGTGATTCTTTTCTGCATATTGTGTACGCATTAACGTTTTTTTTCCTTTGAGGATACAGAAGGGTCAGCTACCCGCTTGCTGGATGATGGTTGTATTCACTGCACTCCCTCTCGGCAAAGTGCCAATAAAAATACATCCAATTATTTGTAATTCAAAAAAAAACCGTATCTTTGCTTCTCACAACCGAGGGTGCGTATTCCTGCCAATACGATAGCCCTCAGTGTGTTATCTTATGTTTCACCCGACCGGCAGGGGTCACAAATTACAAAAAACGCACACATGGATTATAAAAATGTGCAGCCGATAGCAGATTTTGACTGGAGTGCTATCGATAAAAAAGAAGAAGTCAACAACGAACAGGTCAAAAAAATGACCGAACAGTACGAGCAGACCTTCAAATCCTTCACCGAGCAGGAGGTAATTGAGGGTACTATCGTCAGCATCAGCGACCGTGAGGCCGTTGTCAACATCGGATTCAAGAGCGACGGTGTCATCCCCGCTTCCGAACTGCGTTACAATCCCGATTTCAAAGTCGGCGACAAGATTGAGGTCTATGTCGAGAGTCAGGAAGACTCCAACGGTCAGCTGCTTCTCTCCCACAAGAAAGCCCGCATCCTCAAGAGCTGGGAGCGCGTCAACCAGGCCTACGAGAATCAGGAAATCATCACCGGTTACGTCAAGAGCCGTACCAAAGGCGGTCTCATCGTCACCGTTTTCGACAACATCGAAGCCTTCCTCCCCGGTTCGCAAATCGATGTCAAGCCCATCCGCGACTACGATGTCTTTGTTGACAAGACCATGGAATTCAAAGTTGTCAAGATCAACCACGAATATAAGAATGTCGTTGTCTCCCACAAAGCCCTTATCGAGGACGAGATCGAAGCCCAGAAGGCCGAAATCATCAGCCATCTCGAAAAAGGCCAGGTGCTCGAAGGCACTGTCAAGAACATCACACCCTACGGTGTCTTCATCGACCTGGGTGGTGTCGACGGTCTTATCCACATCACCGACCTCAGCTGGGGCCGTGTTTCCGATCCTAAGGACATTGTCGAGCTCGACCAGAAAATCAACGTCGTTATCCTCGACTTTGACGAGGCCAAGCATCGCATTGCCCTCGGTCTCAAGCAGCTCACTCCTCATCCTTGGGATGCCCTTGATCCCAACCTCAAGGAGGGTGACCATGTCCACGGTAAAGTGGTCGTCATTGCCGACTACGGTGCTTTCGTCGAGGTTGTCCCCGGTGTCGAAGGCCTTATCCATGTCAGCGAGATGAGCTGGAGCCAGCATCTCCGCAGCGCTCAGGACTTCCTCAAAGTTGGTCAGGAGGTCGAAGCTGTCGTCCTCACCCTCGACCGCGAGCAGCGCAAGATGAGCCTCGGTCTCAAGCAGCTCATGCCCGATCCTTGGCTGACCATCACCGAGAAATATCCTGTCGGCAGCAAGCACACCGCTGTTGTCCGCAACTTCACCAACTTCGGCATCTTTGTCGAGCTTGAGGAAGGTGTTGACGGTCTTATCCACATCAGCGACCTCAGCTGGAGCAAGAAGATCAAGCACCCCGCCGAGTTCACCAAGATTGGCGACAGCATCGAGGTCGTCGTTCTCGAAGTCGATGCCGAAAACCGTCGTCTCAGCCTCGGTCACAAGCAGCTCGAAGAGAATCCTTGGGATGTTTACGAGTCCCTCTTTGGTGTAGGCACTGTCCATCAGGGCACCATCACCAACCTCAACGACAAGGGCGCTACCGTCGCTCTGCCTTACGGCGTTGAAGGCTTCGCTCCCATGCGTCATCTTGAGAAGGAAGACAAATCCAAAGCTCGTCAGGGTGAAACCCTCGACTTCAAAGTCATCGAATTCTCCAAGGAGAACAAGAAAATCATCGTCTCTCACACCCGCGTCTTCCAGGACAACATCGAGACCGAGCGTCAGAAGAGTGAGAACGAGGAGGCAAAGAAAGAGCGCGCCACCAAGAAGACCGTTAAGAAAATCAACGAGACTCTTGAGAAGACCACTCTTGGCGACCTCAGCGTACTCGCCAGCCTGAAAGAGGAAATCGAGAAAGAGCAGAAAGGCGAATAAGGATTTTTCTTAAGCACAATTAAGGCTCTATTTATAGGCCGGGATTTGAAAAAGTCCCGGCCTAATTGTTTCCCATTATCCCAAATCGGTCATTAGGGTTTATGACAGACTAGTATTTGTTTCGAGCAGATTGGCCGCATCGCTGGCGAACAAAATAACGTCGCGACCGAATGGGAGCAACGTTTTTTTCGAGAGCAGAGGAAGCTTGCTTGCTCTGTCGAGCCCAAGTAACGTCATGGGACATAAAGAAATGCTGATATGGCATAAACAGACCTGAAAAAGAGAGAATGATTGAAAAATCGGCCTAATGACCGATTTGGGTTAACCCCACTTGGGTCGTTCAATCTCGGCTCGATGTTGCCTGCTTCTCGGCTTGTTTTCCGTTATCCTGTCGAGTAACGATGCTATAACGATACTGTAACGATGCAGGATTGAACGGCCCCTCTCCGTAGCGAGGGGAAATTGTTGCCGTTCCACGGCGCAGGGCAGGTAGGCAGAACAAGGATATGGGGCAGGGCTAATCCCTGTGCGTTGCACGATTCGGCAATTACTACGGAGTTTTCGGTTTCCTAATGTCCGATTTGGGTTTAACGTAAATAATAGGTATATGATAGATGTGAAGCGAATGAAGAACCAATCAAGAGGTAGGGATTGATGAGTAAGGAACTGAGAAAAAAATAAAGGGTGCCGTGAAAGGCACCCTTATTTTGTTGTGTGAATAAATTATTCAGCGAGTCTGACCAAACGGATGGCGGCATTTCCCATAGTGCTCATGATCTGGTCGGAAGCCCAAGGACAGCTTTGCGTGGTAAAGCGCATGTAGTGGGCTTGTCTGTTGTATGTTTGATCTCTGGGAGTAGTGGTCCAATAAACGCCCCAAGTAGGATTAGAAATAGTTGAAGATGTGCTGGGGCCGTTGGCAGTGCGCATTCCGGTAGCAGGCAGGAATGCACAGCCTGCATACTCAAGGGTGAGCCATTGGTCGTAGGTGAGGGTGATGCCATCGTAGTCTTCGGAGCGAGAGTAACTGTCGAAGTGGATGTTGTCGGCAATAGATTGCTCGAGGGGCCAGCTGAACTGGTCGGGGAACAGGAGCATACCGCCGACGGTGGTGGTGCTGTTCTCTTTGGTAACGCGAACAAGGCAGTATTTATGGAAGGAGACTGTTCGGCTGTTGGTAAGATAACGCCATTGGGTTCTGGTCAGAGTGAACCAGCCTTGGTTGGCGCCACCGCCGTTGGTGATAGCCAGATTGCCTCTCTCGTAGTAGTTGGTGGTTTCGTAGGTGCCGTTGGCCCAGTCATACAGATAGGTGTAGCCAGACTCGGATTTGTTGTATTGTTTGTCGGCGAATTTGTAGGTGCTGCCGCTCTGGAGAAGGTTGCCTTTGGAGAAAGAGACTTTCTCGGTGGCGGAGATAGAGAATTTGCCAATCAGGTCGCCGGGTTTGAAGTTGATGGCGGAAGTGGGGATGGTGAGGTAGTTGTATTCGCTGCGGTTAAAGGTCAGACCAGAGGTGGTGGTGCGGGTGAACATGTTGCCGTTCTGGTCGTACACTTTGATTTGGAAATAGTCGTAGGTGTTGGCGGGGAGGTAGATGTAGAAGTCGTGGCTGTTGGAGATGCTGACAGGACCGTTGCTGAATGTCAGGGTGGTGACTTTCTTGTGGTTGTTCTGTCCGTTATCATTGTGGTAGGCAAGTGTGTTGGTGCTGCCGTCTATTTCGAAGTCGCCGTTGATGTATTGGTCGGTGATAATCTGAATCTTGGAGACTTGGGCACCTTCTTTCTGCATGGTGATCTTAAGTACACTGCAGAGGTTTTTGAAATGCAGGAAAGTGGAGTTGGTTTCGGGGGCATACATGGGGTAGCCGGTGAGTTCGCCGCTCACAGAGGCCTGAGTGGCGGGCAGGGTGATGATTTCGGTGTTGGTAGCAGGGGCTATAGCTGCGGGATAGATGGCGGTGTAGGAGGGGTTGCCAGGGGCTGTTTCGTCAGCGGCCATTTGGAGTTTGGCGTTGGTGGTAGGAGTGCTTCCCGTGAGAATAACATTGTAAACGCTGCGGCCGTCGGTGCCGTAGATGGCCACTTGGTCGTTCTCTGACCAGTAGAGGTTGCTTCCGTCGAATTGGGTCTTTTCGTTGTTTTCCAAAGTTGCGGTGAAGGTGGGAGCGTCGCCGTTGAACTCTTTTTTGCAGGATGTGAGGGCGGCTGCGCCCAGAGTGACTAATGCAATAATATAAATTGATATTCTTTTCATGTTTGTATTGTCTTTTTGTGTGTTAATTGCCTTTTTTTATTGCCAACGAATCAATGCATTGGGGTCGTCGTCGTTGCCTGAGATGTCTTGACCTTCATCGATGTTTTCAAAGACATCGCCAGACATTTGGAAACCTTTTTCCACAATGAATGCCACAACCTTCACGGTCGGTTCTGTGTACTCTTGCTGTTTGATTTTTACCATTTTTTTTGTTTTTTTATTTATTAATAATGTATTGATTTCCGATACCAATTGATCTTTTTCTGTTCTCTGGCCAATCAAATGGAGTTTTTCCACTAGCCACGTATTGAGGTGTAGTTAAATAAAGTGTTGGGGGAAAGTGTGTTATATAGATGTTTGATAGTGTGATGGGCCTCTTTTCAAAATGCAAAGATAGATTTTTTTTTTGAATTAGATAGAAATATTTTTTCTATGTGGTTTTTGCTATCTGTTGCAGGTGGATGGAGTGCTGTATGCACGTTCATGGAATGGCTATCGGCGCGGGGGTGACGACGTGCTTAATGGAATGACTGCATCTCTACAAGGCGCTTGTAGAGGCCGTCGTGGCCGATGAGTTCCTGATGGGTGCCGCGTTCCACGATGCGGCCTTGCTCCATCACGATGATGTGGTCGGCGTGGCGTATGGTGGAGAGCCGATGGGCGATGATGATACAGGTGCGGCCTTGCATGAGGTGGTTTAGTGCTTGCTGAACTGCCAGTTCGCTCTCGGTGTCGAGGGCGGAGGTAGCTTCGTCAAGGATAAGGATTGGCGGGTTCTTCAGCACGGCGCGGGCAATACTGAGGCGTTGCCGCTGTCCTCCGCTGAGGGTGATACCGCTGTCGCCGATATTTGTGTCGTAGCCTTCGTGCAGCTGGGTGATAAACTCGTCGGCGTGGGCGATGGTGGCAGCGCGCTTTACGTCGTCGATACTATAGTCCGTGCGCCCGAATGCGATATTGTTGGCCACTGTGTCGTTAAAAAGTATGCAGTCCTGCGACACCAAGCCGATATGGGCGCGGAGGCTATTGATGTTAAGGTCGGTAATGGGTGTCCCGTCGATAAGTATCTTCCCTTCTGTGCTGTCGTAGAAACGCGGCAGGAGGTCGACAAGGGTGGTCTTACCGGCACCCGAAGGACCGACAATGGCAATGGTTTTGCCACAAGGGATGGTGAGGTCGATATTGCGGAGCACATACACGGGCTCCGATAGGGTGTCGGTACGGTAGGCGAACGACACTCCGCGGTACTCTATGTTATTGTTAAAGCCTTGCAGGGAAATGGCATCGGGTCGTTCGAGGATGGTCTCGTCGGCATCCATAATCTCAAAGATGCGGGCAGCGGCGGCATTGGCTTTCTGCAGGTTGTTGTAGACACGCACGATGGATTGTACCGGCGGAATCAGACGGGCGAAAAGGATGATGAAGAGGATGAATACAGAGGAGAGTATCTCGCCCTGCAGCACGGCAAGCCCGCCGAGGATAAGGATGATGGCCAGACCGATGGTGAGGAGCACCTCGGAGAGGGGGCTGCTGAGTTCACGGCGGCGGGTCACCTGGACCACGCGGCGCGAGTAGATGTCGTTGGCTTTGTCGAAGGTGTGTGCGCTATGGTCTTCGCGGCTGAAGGATTTGATGGTTCTAATGCCTGTAAGCGATTCTTCAAGGAGGGAAAAGAGGTGCCCCAGTTCAGTCTGTCCCTTGGTGGAGGTGCGGCGCAGACTTCGCCCGATACGTCCTATCAGCCACACCGCCAAAGGCATGATGACAAGGAAATACAGGAACAGTCGCGGACTGATGAAGATAAGCACGGCGGCAAAGACAATGATGTTGACAGGGTCTTTGCCCAACGAGATAATGGAGGTGAGCACGCCCCACTCGATGTCGGAGAGGTCGTTGGACATGCGGCTGATGATGTCGCCACGGCGGCGCGAATTGAAGTAGGAGACGGGCAGGATGGTAATCCGATGGTAGAGGTCGTTGCGTAACCGCATCACAATGCCGTTGCGCATCGGACTGATGACATACTGCGCAGCATAGCGGCACAGGTTGGAGAGAAACGAGAAAACCAGATAAGTAAGTGCAAAACCCACCAGACAGGTCCACAAGCCGTAACGGACTTTGAGCGTGGCAAGGGAGTGGGTCATGAAAAGCGAGAGATACTCTTGGTTAAGGGCAAAAGGGGGTAACTCGCCAGCAGGCTGCGAGGAGCCGAAAAGCAACTCCACAAAAGGCACGATGGTGATGAAGGTGAAGAGATTGAAGAATACAGCCAACATATTGAAGACTAGGTTGGCTCCGATGTTCCAGGGGTAGAACTTGATGTAACGGAATACTCTCCAAATATCGTGCATGAGGGTGCGGATTGATTGGCGTATAGGGCGCTATTGTTTATGCAGGGTGATGGTGGAAGGTAGTGCGGTCGTGTTGCCGTTGCAGGGCGGCAGATTGAGGGTGGCAGAGCGGTGCCCGGGAGCGGCAACGGTAAGGGTGTTGGCTCTGGAGGTGGACAGAAGGATGGTGCAGCGGCCTTGGTTGTCGGCACGATACAGGGCAGGGGAGGGCGAACCGTGGTTCACCTCGATGGTGCCCTCCAGCGGTTTGCCGTCGGGACCGACGATGGTCACTGTCCGCAGGGCCATTCCTTCGGGTCGAGCGGTGGCGTAGAGGTCGAACATCAGCACGTCGGCGCCGCCCATTCGGTCGGGTCCTGAGGTGCGGCCGGCATAATAGGCATGAGTGCCGTCGGGGGTGACCCCGAAAGCGATGTCATCCTCCTCGGTGTTGATGGGCAGGCCAAGGTTGATAGGCTTGGTCTGCTCCTGCTTGTCGAGGTCGATAAAATACATGTCGTAGCCGCCGAATCCCTGCCATCCGTTGGAAGAGAAATACTTTGTGTGGCCGTCGGCATGGATAAAAGGGCAGCGTTCGTTGCCGGGGGTGTTTACCGCTGACCCCAGATTCTGGGCCTTGCCCCAGGTGCCGTCGGCCTTGCGGTGGCAGCGCCAGATGTCAGTGCCGCCCAGTCCGCCCTTGCGATTGGAGGCAAAGTAGAGCCATTGCCCGTCGGGGGTGATGGAGGGCTGCGACTCCCAGGTGTCGGCCCCGTTCACATTCTCGCCGGCGTTGACGATGGGCCGCCATCCGTTGCTGTCGGGACAGGTGAAATAGATGTCGCTGTTGTTGTAGCCACGGAAACGACGTATCACGGGGTAGTACAGCTCCCTGTTGTCCGCCGTCAGGGTGACACCCCCTTCGGGGTCGCCTTGGTTGAAAGGGGCTTTCAGCAGGCTTCCTGTGCCGAAAAGCGTGTCCTTGCGGTCGCAGACATAGAGCTGCAGACGCTTCTCTTCTATCTCGCGGCTGTAGTATGCGGTGCGTGATGCTGACGAGGTGGAGCGCAGCAGGTAGCAGTGCTGTCCGTCGACGGTGATGAAGGGCATAGCCTCCTCCTCGGGGGTCGAGAGGCCTGCCACCACATGCGGGTCGAAGGGGGCAAGGTTGCGGTAGGCTTCGGCCAGGAACTGCGACCAATACAAGTAGTTCGATGCCTCCATGTAGATGGCATCGCTCTCAGGGGTACCGGAGTTGTTGGCAATCTCGAAGTATCGCTTGAAATCCTCCTCGGCCTTGTCGTACTCCATGTCGGTATAGTGGATAAGTCCCACATAGTAGTGTGCCACGGCATCGGGATAATTGGGGTTGAGCTTCAGCACCTGGGGGAAATACCGTCGGATGCCTGTCACGTTGAAGTTGCGTTTCACAGCGTTCAGCCCCAGATAGAAATAGATGTCGGGATTGTCGGGATAGAGGGCGGCAAGCTTGCGCAGCTCCTCCGTCGACGGACGGTAGCGTCCCTTCTGGTAGTCTTTCACCGCACGTTCCATCCTGCTCGTCTCCGCCGAAGGCATCTTGTAGGTCAGACGGCTCTGGCTCAACGCCGACGGCATTGCCAGCAATAGTGCGGAGAGGAGTAGAACGACGTGTCGCATGGTGCTGTTAAAGTTTGGAGGGGTCGATATAGAAGTTGGCTTCGGGACCGTTGCATGGCGAGCCGCAGTGCAGGGCGCAGTCCGAGCAGAGGGTCAACTCGCCGTGCAGGCGTTTCTTCACCATGTCCACCAGGTTGTCGCGCAGGGGCTCGAAGGCTATCTGCTGCAACACCTCGTCGCAGAAAGCGTAAAGCAGCAGTGTTTGGGCAGAGCGCTCGCTCACTCCGCGCGAACGGATGTAGAACAGTGCCTGCTCGTCCAGCTGGCCGATGGTGCTGCCGTGCGAGCATTTCACATCGTCGTTGTAAATTTCGAGGAACGGCTTGGTGTTGATGACGGCCTTGTCGGTGAGCAGGATGTTGTTGTTCGACTGGTAGGCCTCGGTCTTCACGGCGCCGTCGCGCACCAGCACGTGCCCGTTGAATGTGCCGCGTGCCGAGTCGTCGAGTATCCCTTTGAACAGCTCGCGGCTGTGGCAGTTGGGGCAGGCGTGGTCGACAAAGATGTAGTTGTCCACCTGCTGCTCCTGGTCGTTGAGGAAAAGGCCGTGGGCCTGCACCTCGCAGTGCTCGCCCATCATGCGTATCTCCGTATGGTTGCGGATGTGTCCGCCGTTCAGCGTCACCACCACCGAGCGCAGTGTGGCTCCTTGCTGCAGGGTGGCGTAGGTGTGGTTCAGCAGTCCCGTCTGGTTGTTGAGGTTCTGCATCTTGTAATGCTCCACATACGAGTCGGCACCCACATACACCTCGGTCACGTTGTTGGCAAAGGCCGGGGCGTTGTCGTACGAGTCGTCGCAGTGTATCAGTCTCACATGGCTGCCTTTGCCCACCACTACCAGGTTGCGCACCTGGAGGAAGAGGCCGTGCCCTGCGTTGATTACCGATTGCAACTGGATGGGTTGCTCCACCTGCACCCCGTCGGGCACGTAAATAAACACCCCGTCGGTGTAGTGGTCGCTGTTCAGCTGCAGGTAAGGGTTCTCTTTTGGGCAGCACTTGCCGAAATACTGTCTCACAAACTCCGCCCGCTTGCCGCAGACCTCGCGCAGGCTGCCGCAGGTCAGCCCTTGGGCATCCACGCGCAGAGCCTCATGGCAATATCCGTTCTCCACCACCAGGCGGTCGGCCTCGAGATTGGGGATATTGCAGCGGTATTCAGCCGTCTGGCGTTCGCCCTGCGACAGGCTCAGCTCGTCCGTCAGCAGTGCCGTGAAGTCCACGTTGCGCCACACCTCGTTCTTCCGCATCCGGGGCTGGATATCGCGTAAGTCTTTTACTAACTTCTCCATAGCACTTACTTTCCGCTTTCCAGTTCTTCTTTAATCCATTCGTAGCCTTTCTGCTCCAGCTCCAGGGCCAGCTCCTTGGGTCCCGTCTTCACGATGCGACCCTCGTACAGCACATGCACAAAGTCTGGCACGATATAGTCCAGCAGTCGCTGATAGTGCGTGATGACCACTGTGGCGTTGTCCGGTCGGCGCAGCTTGTTCACGCCGCTGGCCACGATGCGCAGGGCGTCGATGTCCAAGCCGGAGTCTGTCTCGTCCAGTATGGCCAGCGTGGGGTCAAGCATTGCCATCTGGAATATCTCGTTCTTCTTCTTCTCGCCGCCGCTGAAGCCCTCGTTCACCGAGCGGTTGGCCAGCTTGGTGGTCATCTCCACCACCTGCTTCTTCTCCTCCATCAGTTTGAGGAACTCCGCACCCGACAGCGGGTCAAGGCCGCGGTACTTGCGCTGCTCGTTCACTGCCGTGCGCATGAAGTTGGTGATGCTTACGCCGGGGATTTCCACCGGGTATTGGAACCCTAGGAAGATGCCCTCGCAAGCACGCACATCCACGGGCATATCCAGGATGTTCTTGCCCTTGTATATCACCTCTCCCTCGGTGACGGTATACTTGGTGTTGCCTGCAATCACACCCGCCAGGGTGCTTTTGCCGTTGCCGTTGGGACCCATGATAGAGTGTACCTCGCCGGCGTTGATTTCAAGGTTCACCCCTTTCAGGATTTCCCTGTCGCCGATTGAGGCGTGCAAATTGCGTATAGATAATAAAGCCATAACTTCAGTTAACTGTCTGATTGTTTTATATATTAGTTCTTATTGTTCCATTTGGTTCAAACTACAAAGATACATTTTTTTTGTGATATAACCGCAATCTCACTGCACACACTCCAACAAAATTGCACTTTCTACAGAATGAAATGATGTGTTCTTATATATGTAAAATGTGTCGACCGACACGGACGGTTTCGAATTCCCCGAGGTGGAAGGCTTTGCCTTTGCCGGTTTGAACGCGGGCTACCCGACGCTGGAATGAGACGCCGAAGCCGTACACCGTCGCTACCAGATAGCGATAGTGGAGTGACCACAGGGCGTAGTCCGCCAAGTGCCGGGTTGGCCTGCCCGCTGGCTGTCATGACCCTCCTGGTTGTTGTGGCTGATAGTGGACAAGTGCATGTGGCTGCGGCTGTTTCAGCACCCGTGCATAAATAATTTCTGCAATCCCGTCCGATATTCAAATTATTTTGTATCTTTGCATCGGCAACATGAAACAGGGGCCGCAACATAATAATCACATTATCCATGGGTTCAACTATTGTCACATTAACCACCGACTGGGGCTATGCCGACTTCTTTGCCGGTAGCGTCAAGGGCAAACTCTACTCCTACATCCCCGGGGTGCAGGTGGTGGACATTACCCATGGCATCCCCCCGTTCCAGATTCCCCGTGCCGCCTTTGTGGTGAAGCACGGCTGCCTTGGTTTTCCTCCTGGCACCATCCACATCATCGACGTCTGCTCGTCGCAGACAACCGACCATCCTTTCATCGTTGTAGAACATAACGGGCAGTACTTCATCTGCACCGACAACGGCCTTCCCGCCTCCCTTTTCGGTGCCACGGGGGTCAACGCCGTGGTCATCGACGGCATCCGCCAGGAGACCGATTACTACAACTTCGCCGCCAGCGATCTTTTCTGCAAGGTGGCCGCTCTGCTGGCACAAGGCACCCCGATGGACGAACTCGGTTTCCGTGTCGACAGCCTTTGCCCCTCCACTCCGTTCACCACCGCCGTTTTCGGAGACAGCATCAAGGTGCATGTGGTCTATATCGACGAGTATGGCAACTGCTACCTCAATGTCACCGTCGACGAATTTGAGCAGTACCGCCAAGGCCGCAAGTTCGAGATGATGGTTCGCGAGGTGCGCATCAACAAAATACTCACCTCCTATATTGAGACCGACCCGCAGAACCCGCGCCGCGCACCGCTGATGCTCACGGTCTCCTCCACCGGCCACCTCGAGCTGGCCATCCCCTACGAGAACGCCGCCGAGATGTTCAACCTCCAATACCGCGACAGCATCGCCGTCCGCTTCCTCTGACCTTTTGTTTCCTTTCCCGTTGCCTCCCGCCGGTAGATTTTGGGCCACTACGGGTTCGTAGAGCCATATAGTTATTCCTTACGTATACTTTCTATTTACTTTCTATTTATTTTCTCTTTTATTTGAGTAAGACAAACAAAATGATGTTGAAACGCACTCAAAGTGGAGAGAGAAAGGGGAGGGTGGCCGGACGGTTCAAAGGGCGGACATGCTGCTGACGCGGTGGCAGGGGATGGCGGACAGGGGAGCTTTGTGACACAAAAAAAGAAGCCCCGGCGGTGGACCGGGGAGAATGAAGTGGTGAACAATATCAACTAGCCGGTAAGTGAACCGGCACGACAGGGTTCGGTGTTAGGTGCAGAGGGCTACTCGGCGTTGTAGTTCTCCTCAATCATCGACTGGATGACGGGCGATTCGTATCCACGCGAGGCCAGGAAGGTTACCAGCTTGGAGCGGCGCTTGGCGTTGGGCTCGGTGGCGGGGTAGGTGTCCCACTTGGTCTTGGCTACGTCGAGGAGGATATTGCGGTATTCCTCTTCGGGGATTTCGGCCAAAGCCTCGGTGATGAATTTGGGCGGCACCTGCTTCGAGCGGAGCTGGTAGATGACTTTCAGGCGGCCCCATTTCTGGTTGCGCAGCTTGGCGGAGACGTAGGCACGGGCGTACCGGCGCTCGTCAATGAATCCCTGGTCGATGAGACGGGTGACAATCTTGCTCGACGAGTCGGGGGTGGCACCCCAGTCGCACAGCTTTTTTCTGACGGAAGTGCGGCATTGCTCCTCATTGGCACAGTAGCGTTCTGCTCTGGCTAACAGCGACATTTCTTCTTCTGACAAATTCTGAACCATGTTGCAAAAATAGTAAAAAAACGCTTGCGGCAGATGGTTTTAACATTATTATTTATTAACAATCTGTTAATAAACGTCATTTGTGCAAATGGTAAAACGTTTCGCCGGATGCTGGCCGAGGGCGCCGGGGGGATGGTTTGGGGATTATTTTTTCATGATAATCAAAAAAAAAAGCGTATCTTTGCATACTGAATTCTTTGTATCAAAAATTATGGCAAAGGGAAGAATTTTATATATAAATCAGGGTGTTACTCCTTTTTCGGAAGAGAGCGATGCTACGGTGATGAACCGTTATCTGCCTCAGTATACCCAAGATTTGGGACGTGAGATTAGGGTGTTTGTGCCCCGTTTTACCGACATCAACGAGCGCAAGCACCAGTTGCACGAGGTTATCCGCCTGTCGGGGATGAACCTGATTGTGAACAACTGCGACCATCAGCTGATTATCAAGGTGGGTTCCATCCCCACGGCACGTCTGCAGGTGTATTTTATCGACAATGAAGAGTATTTTGCCAAGTTTGGCGACACGTTCGACAGCAAGGGCGTGCTGGTGCCGTCCAACGACGAGCGTATTCTTTTCTTCGGGCGCGGCACCCTCGAGGCTGTGCGCAAACTGGCTTGGCAGCCCCATTTGATTCATTTCTCGGGCTGGTTCAGCGGCATGGTGCCTTTCTATCTGCGCCGAATCAACAAGGAGAATGCTTTCTTCTCCGGCACACGCACGGTCTTTTCGCTCGAGGCGGACTCGTTCAAGGGCAAATTCGCCGAGGAGATGGAACGCAAGATGCGTGCCGACGGCGCCACGGCCAAGGACCTGCGGCTGTACCAGAATCTGGATTACATGACGCTGATGAAGGCCGCCATCACCTATGCCAACGCTATCGTGATCTCGTCGCCCAACGTTGACCCCGAGCTGGTGCAGTTTGCCAAAGAGAACAAGCGCCATGTGCTGGATTATATGCCTGACAGGACAGAATTTTATGCTAAAATCAACAAGTTGTACGAGACACTGTGCGGCAGCTCGCTGAATAATTGATTCGTTTGCCCGGCATGAGGCGCTCCCCGTTGCCCGGGATGCCCCGGCTTCATATTTTTTAACCCGAAACACTTAAATAGTAGAAATGTTGAAACGTTTGGCTTTACCCCTGGGTCTGCTCTTGTTGCTGATGGTGCCTATGGCTTGCACCGAGAAGGAACAAACCTCCCTGGGCATGGACTTGCAGGACCCTTTCACACTGTATGAAGGCATCCGCGACACGGCTTATATGACCGCGTGTACGATATACGACGACTCGCTCTGGACGGCGGGTTATGAATACGGCATTTTCGGCGATTACGAGGATGCTGTTTTCGGCAAGGCAGAGGCTGTGGTCTATTCGCAGATTGCCATCCCCACCACCACGGGTATCAACCTCAGCGACGAGGTGGTGATTGACTCGGTGGTGATGACATTGGTGATAGATACGCTCTATCCCTCGGTGCCCGATTCGACACCGGTGCCGCTGCATGTGATTATCAAGCAACTGGATGAGCCCATGATGGACTCATCCTACCGCATGACACTTTCTTCGCAGCATCTGAAGGAGAGCGATGTGTGCTTTTTCGATGGAGAAGTGACCTATTACGCCGACAGTCTGCGCCTGCGCATGAACGAGAGTATCTACCCCGTGTTGAAGCAGAAAGACTGCTCGACGGAGGAATTCCTCAAGATTGTGAAGGGTTTCAGCCTGCGTCTGGCTGAGCGGTCGGACCGCATGGTGACGGTGGATTTTTCGTCCAGCGAGACCCGCCTGACGCTGTATTACCACACCCCTATGGTCGAATCGTTGATTTATACCTTTGTCATCAACAGCGAGACGGGCCACTGCATGCATTTCAACCACGACTATTCGGGCACGGTGCTGGCATCGATAGCGGACGGCACGGCCGACTCGCTGGAAGGCAGCCAGTCGCTTTATCTAGAGCCGCTGGGTGGCACCCGTGTGCGCCTCAATCTGCAGCCGTTCCTCAACAATTTCCGAAAGGCACACCCTTGGGCAGTGGTGCATTATGCCGAGCTGCAGCTGCCGGTGAGCGATGTGGACGACACCAAGCGTCCGTTGAGGCTGCTGGCTGGCCGCAACCAAGCTCAGGACCCCATGACGATGGTCACTGATGCCGACTTTACGGTAAATCCCTATACCTATGGGGGCTTCGGAGGCTATTACAACAAGGAGAAAGGTTATTACTTGATGCGTGTTACACGCCATCTGCAGGAGTTGTTGCGCTCGGGTGTGGACTACGGCACAGAGCTTTATATTGACGCCCGCCGCTCGACAGCCTACCGCACGGTGCTGAACGGCACGGCAACCGCCAACCCTGTGAAGGTGGTCTTCGTCTATTCCGAAAAGAATGGACAGTAATTGCGTATTGTTGAACAACCAATTATAGAATACTGTTATGAAAAGAACTATCATCATCGCCATTATGAGCTTCTGCGCTATGACAGCGGCAGCCCAGATCCATTACGAGGAGACTTATCTCCTGCATCCCGATCAGATGTATGTGTCGGGGACGTTGAATGACGACAGTGTGCATATCGGCAACTGGACATGGTGGCACCCCAACGGACAGGTGTTCCGGCAGGGGAAATACGACAACCAGGGCCATAAGACCGGTGTGTGGCGCACGTTCTACAACGACGGCACGAAACATGAGGAGACGGTGATGAGCGGCAGCGGCACGAATCGCACATGGTATCCCAGCGGCAAGAAGCAGAGCGAGGTGAAGGTGGTGGACGGCAAGAAGGTGGGCATGTTTGTGTCGTGGTATGAGAACGGCCAGCAGAAGGACGAGGTGCCTTATGTGGACGGTGTGCGCGAGGGCAAGACCCGCGAGTGGCACGAGAACGGCCAGCTGAAGTTTGAAGGCACTTATGTCGACGACGAGCTTGAGGGCAATGCCATCTGGTGGACCCCCACAGGCAAGAAGGACCAGGAAGGCCAGCTGGTGCAGGGCGAGCAGGAGGGAGAATGGATTTTCTATTGGCGCACCAACGGCAACGTGGGCATCCGCGGCAGTTATGTCCACGGCGAAGAGTCCGGCACATGGACCTATTATTACGAGACCGGCGAGCGATGGCGCGAAGGCAGATATGAGAAAGGCTTCAAGCAGGGTTTATGGACCACCTGGTACGAGAGCGGCCGCAAACTGCACGAGGGCCAGTATGTGAATGACAAGGAGGAGGGCACCTGGACGGCTTGGTATGAAGACGGCAAGGTGGACTACACCGGCAGTTTCCATCAGGGCCGCAAAGAGGGTCTGTGGCGTGGGGTCTATGACGACGGCAGCGTGCGTTATGAAATGAACTATCACGACGACCTGCAGCACGGCAGGACTGTGCGCTACCACCCCAACGGCAAGGTGGAGATTTCGGAGAACTATGTGAATGGCGAACGCCATGGTAAATACGAACGTTTCAACACAGCAGGCATCCCCGAGGAGACTGGCAACTTTGTCCACGGCAAGAAGGAAGGCCGCTGGGTATGGTACGACAAGTATGGCAAAGAGGGCGTGGTGGCCGAATTTAAAGAGGGCCAGATGACCTCGATGCAGGACAATACCGTCAAGAAGGAACAGAAACGTTAAGCACCATGACAGAAGGTGTGAAGGAGCAGGAGGCAGGGGTAACGTGGCTGCAATGCAGGTTGCTGCTGGGGTCGAAATCGCCCCGTAGGCGCGAGTTGCTGAGTCGGCTGGGATTGCCGTGCAGTGTGGTGGAGATTGACGTGGAGGAATCGCTTTCGGGCAGTGTGGCGGTCGACAAGGTGGCCGAGACGCTGTCGCGGAAAAAGGCGGAGGCCTACCGTGGGCCGCTTGTTCCGGGTGACATATTGGTGACTGCGGACACCGTTGTGGTGCATGGCGGAGCAGTGTTGGGGAAACCCCACGACCGCCAACAGGCGCTGGAGATGCTGCGCTCGCTGTCGGATGAGGTTCATCAGGTTTATACAGGCGTGACGTTGCGGACGATGGACCGCATGAGGAGTTTCACAGAACGTACCGATGTGGTGTTTGGGGAGCTGTCGGAGGATGAGGTGCGCTACTATGTGGACTGTTACCGGCCTTACGACAAGGCAGGCGCGTATGGCATCCAGGAGTGGATAGGCATGATAGGAGTGAAAAGGATTGAGGGCTGTTTCTATAACGTGATGGGGCTGCCGGTGTCGCGGCTATACAAAGAATTGAAGGGATTGGTTGATTGACACGGTGCGCTCGTCGACAAGTGTGTGGAGTGTGTTGACGAGTGTGCTTTCTTCCACCCCGCTTATTTTTTCCAATAGTTCATCTACCCTTAGGGGCTGTTGCTGCAGATGCTTTAGTATGGCTGTGCGTAAATCGTTACGGACGGCAGGCTGGGGTGTGGTGCTGTGCGACTGTATACAGCGGTCGCAGATGCCACAAGGCTGTGAACTCTGTTCGCCGAAGTACTGGAGCAGATAGCTGCTGCGGCATTGGGTGGAGTCGACGTAGTGCAGCATGGCTTCGAGGCGTTCGGTGGCGTGTTGTTTGAGGGTGTTGTAGTTGCTTTCTGTCAGTGTGAGGCTTTCCACATTCACCCTCGGGGCAGTGAAGATGATTTGGGGTTTGGTAGTCTTGGCTTTGTAGTGGATGATTTTCAGGGCGTCCATGTGGTGAAGCATGTCCGTTACTTTCTTCTCGGTGAAGTTCAGCCTCCGTGCCATGGCGCGCTCGGAGATGGGAACGAAGTCGGAGAAGAATCCGCCGTACATGCGCAGCATGAGCGTCAGGAGGTCGGAATAGCGTCTGTCCTGCGACAGCTGGAACCGGTAGATGTCGTCGCGTGAGACAGGGATATGGACGCGCGATTCGGTCTCTTCGCGGTCGGGGATGGCGATGAGTCCTTCGCGCTCAAGGAACCGTGCTGCGCTGTAGAAGGCAACAGGGTTGAGGTTGTAGGCGTTGCATAGCTGTTCGATGTCGAAATCGAATTGGCAGTCCTCGCCCGAGCCAATGGGCAGTTGGTAGTAGTTGCAGATGGCTTTGTAGACACTGGCAATGAACTTGGGCGTGGGGTAATTGAGGTTGTGGGTGGTGTGGAGGCTTTCAATGTCGTTTTCGTCGTAGAGCATCACGGCATAGGCTTTCTGGCCGTCGCGTCCGGCACGGCCTGCCTCCTGGAAGTAGGCTTCGATGGAAGAGGGGATGTCGAGATGGACGACAAAGCGTACATCGGGTTTGTCGATCCCCATGCCGAAGGCATTGGTGGCCACCATGACAGATGTCTCTCCTTTTATCCAGCGCAGTTGTGCAATGTCGCGTTCCTTGGCACTGAGACCGGCGTGATAGTAGGTGGCGGTGATGCCGTTGGCCACAAGGAACTGTGCTACCTGTCCGGTGCGACGGCGGTTGCGTACATACACGATGCCGCTGCCGCCGGCGTGGTGCGCTATCCGCAGCAAGCGGCCTTCTTTGTCTCCTTCGCGGAAGACCATGTAGGCAAGGTTGGGACGGCCGAAACTGGATTGGTAGAGTTTATGGCCGGGACGGAACAGCAGTTGGTGCTGGATGTCGGTCACCACTCGGGGGGTGGCTGTGGCGGTGAGGGCTATGACGGGGACGTTGTTGTGGTAGATTCGGATGCGGGCGATTTCGAGATAGGGCGGACGAAAGTCGTAGCCCCATTGCGAGATGCAGTGTGCTTCGTCGACGGCAATGAAGGAGATTCTCATTTGCCGGAAGTGCTCGATGAATACACGTTGCTTCAGCCGCTCGGGCGAGACGTAGAGTATCTTAATCTTCCCGTGAATGCATTGGTTGAAGATGATTTCCTGTTCGGTAGCGGTGAGACCGGAAACGATGCAGGCACTCTTTATTCCACGTTCGTGCAACTGCTGCACCTGGTCTTTCATCAGTGAAATGAGAGGGGAGACCACAAGACACAGCCCATCCTGCATCAACGCTGGTATCTGGTAGCAGATGGATTTCCCTCCCCCCGTGGGGAGCAGGGCTAAAGTATCGTACCCCTGCAGTAAGGAGTTGATGATCTCTTCCTGCAGGGGTCGAAAGGTATTGTAGCCCCAGTACTTCTTCAGTATGTCGTGTGCTGTGATGACTGACGCTTTTTGGGTTGTGTGTAGGTGCTATCGGATGAGGGTGATGGTGCCCTTCTGGTTGACGATGTCCTCGGTGCCGGGGCGGCGGTAGTAGATGACGTATACATAGGTGCCTTGGGGGCATTTGATGCCACTGTCGGAGTTGCCGTCCCACTTGAAGTGGAGGTCTTCGGAGTGGTAGACCTGCCGCCCGTTGCGGTCGTAGATGAAGATGACGAAGTTCTCCTGCTCGTTGGCGGTGAAGATGCTGAAGGTGTTGTTGTCGGGCCGCTCGGGAGTGAAGGCGTTGGGAGCGTAGAAGGTGAACTGGGTGACGGGGAGAGAGAAGTTGAGGGTGTCGGAGCAGTCGAGGTCGTTGTAGGCGACGAGGGTGACATCGACGGAGTCGGCGGAGACTTCGCCGAAGTTGTGGCTGCAGGGCGAAGTGGTCTCGGTGAGGGGAGTGCCGTCATTGAAGTACCAGACGCGGCGGACGCTGTAGGGAGACTTGTCGGTGAGAGTGACTACGGGGTTGTCGGAGTCGACGAAGTAGGGACTGAAATCGACGGTGGCCTCGGGGATGGGATGGATGGTGATTTGCTCGGAGAGGGGAGAGGCGTTGCAGTCGTTGGTGCCGTGGCCCACGAGGGTGTATACGGTGGTCTGCTTGGGGCTGACGGTGATGGTGTTGGGGCCATGCCCGGTGGAGTCGAGGATGTCGAGGAGGGCGGAGTCGGGAGGCTGAGCGGACCAAGAGAAGCTGTAGGCCCTGTCGGCAGTGAGGGTGACATAGTCGCCCTCGCACATGTCGTGGCGGGAGATGGAGAGTGTCGGATTGACGCGGTAGGCGTTGACGCTGTCCCACGCCACGCACTGCTTGGTGCTGATGACCTTGACATAATATTTGCAGGTGTCGTCGTAGGGCATGACCTGTAGGTTGTTGCCCTCGGCAATCTGGTTGTTGTCGCCGATGTGGCGGTACCAGCGGTAGGTGCAGCCCGGTGTCTCGGTGGAGACGGTGATGTCGGTGGGTTGTCCGTTGCAGACTACGGTGTCGCCTTCGACAAGAAGCTCGGGATGCTGGAAGACCTCGATGACCACGGTATCGTAGGCAGTGCACCAGACAGTGTCTTCAGCATAGATTTCGCCTTCGGTATAGAGGCCGTTGTATGTACGCAGAACGACGGGGTTCTTGTAGAATCCATAGATATGGCTGAATTCGGCAAGGCTGCCGTTGCGGTCGCCTTCAAAAACCTCGTAGGGCACAGTGTCCGGAGCCACGGAGGTGTCGTTGAAGACAATCCAGTCGCGGCGGACGGAGCCTGGGATGTCGTCGCGGAGGACGACAACTTCGGAGTCGCAGACCTCTAAGGCGGAGGCAAGAATATGGTGGTTACGGGTGTCGGGAGAACCGAGTACGTTGACGGTATAAGTGCTGTCGCTGAAGCAGGAGTTGTCATCGCGGAAGAAGGAACGGCAGGTCACCTGGTAGGTGCCGATGGAGTCGAAGCGGTATGTGATGCTGTCGCCCATGACAGAGTCAACGACATCACCGTTGTGGAACCACCAGCGGGTCTGTGCAGTGTTGATGCCTTGGGGATTGTTGGGGACGTAGCTCCTGTTGAGGAACATAACCTCGTTATCGCAGTTCTTGAGTGTGTCGATGGACATAAGGGGCTTGGTGTTGATGACGCGTGAGTACAACCGTGAGATGAAGGGCTTGGCGGGGTCCATGGCAGAGGTCATGTCGCAGCGAAACACCATGTTGTTGGTGACGGTGCCTGCACCGGTGCCCTCGGAGACAGAGAAATGTTCGGCGGAAGCGAGGAAAGTGTTGTTGGTGCTGATGTTGGGGGTGAGTTGTGTGAATCCAATGGAGGGGTCGATGTTGGACAGGGAACTGATGTATTGGCCATCGACATTGCTCTTGTACCATACATAGTTATCCATGCCGGAAGGGGCTCTGAGCGTGTCGAGCACGGGGGAGGAACCTGCGGGGCAGCCCGAGGATTTGACATCCATTGCCTGGCAGTCGCCTGCCACGTAGCAGTAGCCGTAGTGGCCGCTAGCTGCGCAGTCGCCCATGTAGATTTCCACACGGACATCCTCGAAGAGATAATTGTTAAGGTTGATGGCTACCTTGTTCCAGTCGCGGTAGAAGCCGTTGCCACCGGAGCCGTTGTAGCTGTGCCAACCATTTACACCGTTTTGGACACCACTGCTGGATATAGCGTAGCAGAGTGTGTCGCTGATTTGCTGCCATTGGCCGGCAGTGTTCTGTCGAGCCACACGGATAACGAATGCAGGGTCGCCGTCGATACCATGACCAGGGGCCTGTACCACGATACTGTAGTAGATGAAGAGCAGTGCATTCTGGACTTTAACATTCATAGTATAGTACAGTGCTTCAGCTTCTCCTTGGGTACCACAGTTGCCCAAACGGATGGATTTGTTGATGGTGGGGTCGTAAGAGCTGGGGCAGTATGGGAGGTTATAGGAGACCAGCGGGTCTTTGCCAAGTTGTGAACCTGTACCGGGGCCGTCGGTGGAGGACATGATACGGAACCGTTTGGTGGGTTCCAAAGTGGTGCCACAATAGGAGGTTCCTCCGCTTCCGGTTGTGTTGGCCATCTGAGAAGCAGGAATAATAGGGCCGTTCATATTTACCCCGGTCTCGCCGGTCAAGGCGTTAGGAGCTACATAGTATTGTTGTTTAGTACCCGTTTGTCCGGAATAGTATCCGACAAATAGCCCTGAGGTGGAACCGGAGGTGAATGAGGCGGGGTTTTTCAATCCTGGGCAGGGCGAAAGCTGTGCATGTGACACAGCGGCCACTGTCATGAGGACGATAATTGTTGCTAACCTTTTCATAATTATAATAGTGTTTGATGATTATTGGAACAATGTTCTATCGGATGAGGGTGATGGTGCCCTTCTGGTTGACGATGTCCTGGGTGCCAGGGCGGCGGTAGTAGATGACGTATACATAGGTGCCTTGGGGGCATTTGATGCCGCTGTCGGAGTTGCCGTCCCACTTGAAGTGGAGGTCTTCGGAGTGGTAGACCTGCCGCCCGTTGCGGTCGTAGATGAAGATGACGAAGTTCTCCTGCTCGTTGGCGGTGAAGATGCTGAAGGTGTTGTTGTCGGGCCGCTCGGGAGTGAAGGCGTTGGGAGCGTAGAAGGTGAACTGGGTGACGGGGAGAGAGAAGTTGAGGGTGTCGGAGCAGTCGAGGTCGTTGTAGGCGACGAGGGTGACATCGACGGAGTCGGCGGAGACTTCGCCGAAGTTGTGGCTGCAGGGCGAAGTGGTCTCGGTGAGGGGAGTGCCGTCATTGAAGTACCAGACGCGGCGGACGCTGTAGGGAGACTTGTCGGTGAGAGTGACTACGGGGTTGTCGGAGTCGACGAAGTAGGGACTGAAATCGACGGTGGCCTCGGGGATGGGATGGATGGTGATTTGCTCGGAGAGGGGAGAGGCGTTGCAGTCGTTGGTGCCGTGGCCCACGAGGGTGTATACGGTGGTCTGCTTGGGGCTGACGGTGATGGTGTTGGGGCCATGCCCGGTGGAGTCGAGGATGTCGAGGAGGGCGGAGTCGGGAGGCTGAGCGGACCAAGAGAAGCTGTAGGCCCTGTCGGCAGTGAGGGTGACATAGTCGCCCTCGCACATGTCGTGGCGGGAGATGGAGAGTGTCGGATTGACGCGGTAGGCGTTGACGCTGTCCCACGCCACGCACTGCTTGGTGCTGATGACCTTGACATAATATTTGCAGGTGTCGTCGTAGGGCATGACCTGTAGGTTGTTGCCCTCGGCAATCTGGTTGTTGTCGCCGATGTGGCGGTACCAGCGGTAGGTGCAGCCCGGTGTCTCGGTGGAGACGGTGATGTCGGTGGGTTGTCCGTTGCAGACTACGGTGTCGCCTTCGACAAGAAGCTCGGGATGCTGGAAGACCTCGATGACCACGGTATCGTAGGCAGTGCACCAGACAGTGTCTTCAGCATAGATTTCGCCTTCGGTATAGAGGCCGTTGTATGTACGCAGAACGACGGGGTTCTTGTAGAATCCATAGATATGGCTGAATTCGGCAAGGCTGCCGTTGCGGTCGCCTTCAAAAACCTCGTAGGGCACAGTGTCCGGAGCCACGGAGGTGTCGTTGAAGACAATCCAGTCGCGGCGGACGGAGCCTGGGATGTCGTCGCGGAGGACGACAACTTCGGAGTCGCAGACCTCTAAGGCGGAGGCAAGAATATGGTGGTTACGGGTGTCGGGAGAACCGAGTACGTTGACGGTATAAGTGCTGTCGCTGAAGCAGGAGTTGTCATCGCGGAAGAAGGAACGGCAGGTCACCTGGTAGGTGCCGATGGAGTCGAAGCGGTATGTGATGCTGTCGCCCATGGCAGAGTCAACGACATCACCGTTGTGGAACCACCATTCTGTTTTCGGCTTTTCAACACCCTGAGGGATGTTGGGGATGAAACTCTTGTTGAGGAACATAACCTCGTTATCGCAGGTTTTGATGGTGTCAATGGACATTGAGGGCTTGGTGTTATTAACGCTTACGTACACTTTCGATATGATAGGAATGTCGGGGTTCATGTACGAAGTCATGTCGCAGCGGAATACCTGCAGATTGGTGTATTGGCCGGCCATGGAGCCTTCCGTCACGAGAAAGTCGTCGCTTTGGCAGAGGTATGTGTGGTTGGCGCTGTTGTCGGTGGTGAGCGGTGTGAACTGGACGGTCTCGGGAACATTCAGCAGGCTACTGATACCCTCCATGCCCGAGTTGCTTTTATACCACCTATAGCTGCTCAATCCTTTGGGAGCCCTTAGCGTGTCCACAACTTGAGTGGAACCAGCGGGACATCCAGAACTCTTAATTTCAATTGGCTGGCATTCACCAGCGATGTAGGCACAGGCGTAATGGACGCTCATACTGCAGTCGCCCGCACCAATCTTGATGCGTACACGCTCATACAGATAATTGTTCAAGTTGATGGCCACCTTGTTCCATGGCAGGTAGATGTTGCAACCATAGGAAGCCCCCGAGTTGTGCGAGCCAGTGCTGCCAACATAGAACGGAGACACATCGGAGCCCGAACCTGCAGGTGTGGGACGAATATAGCAAAGAGTGTCGCCACCGATGGATTGCCAAGTGCCCGAGAGGACGTTTTGGCGCTCAATTTGTATGGCGAACTCGGGATTCTCGGATACGGAGTGCTGCCCGTTCTGGAGAGAAAGGGCATACCAGATAAATATCAAGGCGTTCTGCGGAACGACATCAAATTCGTAGCAGAGCATTTCGGCTTCGTGTGTGCCTCCGCAGTTGTTGCCCAAACGGATAGAACTGGTGTACGACGAGTCTGGTGGGAGGTAAGACAGATGGTTATAGGTGAGGGGGTCGGTGCCGGAACCTTTGATAACGAATCGATTCATGTAGTCCGACTGGCCGTTGATGTTGACCGAATTGCCGTTTGTACAACTGCTGCCGGATGATGTTGTTGCCAACTGCGAAGCGGGGATAACTGTTCCCCACTGACGCATACCCCAGTCGTTGCATGTACTCGTATAGTTGTCCTTGCTCCCTGTGTAGCCATACCATAGGGCGTTGGCATTGTTGCCAGCGCTTGCGATTACAAATGAGGTGGGGTTCTTCAGCCCTTTACAATAGCTGACACCCTGTGCATTGGAGAAATTACACAATAACACAAACGGGACCATCAACAGTGTCCTTCCAATTTTGGTAGTGAGAAGATGTGTTTTCATGATATTTAGTTTTTATTTTTTCTGCCCTTATGACACACAAGGTCCAAATTGCTGCAATTTTTTAACGTTATTTATGATTTTTCTTTGTTGTGCAGTTGCTGTAGCCCTTGTATGTATAAAAAAACAGCAGAAGGACCCTCCTGCTGTTTGGCTTGTGGGAGTAATTGGATTCGAACCAATGACCCTCTGCTTGTAAGGCAGATGCTCTGAACCGACTGAGCTATACTCCCTTGTTTCGTTTTTTCAGCCTCCCGAGGGGCTTGAAATTGTTTGCAAAGATACGAACTTTTTGCGACATGGCAAATATTTTTTTGCCGTGAAGACAAAAAAATGTATTTTTGCAAATCAATTGGTACAACACTGTATAGCATGAATCAACTGAGATATACACTATTGGCAGCACTTTTTGCTGTTGCGGCGCTTGCTTCGGGCTGCCGTAGCGACCAGCAGCCTTCCGATGTCATGGGAGAAGAAAAGATGGCCGAATTCCTTCAGGAGGCCTATCTTTTGGAGGGATTTTATGGCATAGAGACAAGTTTCCAATACGACACCCTGTATCCCGAAATGTTGGCCTCTTACGACAGTCTACTGGCCAGCTACAGCCTCACCCGAGAGGATTTTGAGCGGAGCATTGACTGGTACACCCGCCATCCCCAAATCTATCAACGTATCCACGATACCGTTCTTGCGCGTTTCGACCGCCAGCTGGAAGAGCTCTCAACGGAATAGCATTGTTTAATTCACATCTTACTTTTTTTTGCATCGGGGGCAACCTGAAGGGTGATTGTTTCGTGGGTGGATGGCATCTTCGGGAGATCAAGTATTACATTAACGAGCCAGTCGCCATTTTCTTTAATTACTTGAATGCAATCGGTGAAATTTTTTATTGGTGTGGTCTTGGTATAATATACCCACGCGGTATCTGTCTCCACCGTAATGCTGTCGATGACGAAATGTGCTGGAGTGTCGGAGGCAATATAGGCCGAATCGACAAGTGGCATAAGTTTGTCACGCATAAAAGGGATGGTGACTTCTCGAGTCTCTTTTGTTGCAAAGGGAATGGCTTCGTCTACAAGATAGTTCCCAGTGGCATTGAGATAACCCATGGCTACATCGTGTATTTCCTTCCGGTCATGATTGCAGGAGAAAAAAAACAGTATTGAAGACAAGGCTACGAATGTAAATCTATATTTCATAAAAATGTTCTAACTGGTTAATTCGGAATGACAATTAATGAAAAAGGAGTTTGGGTATTTGCCCAAACTCCTTTTGTTTAGTTGCCAAAAAATTAGTTGGTTTTAATGGTGATACCACCGCCGCCGATAGTGGCGGAACCGCTATTGGTTTTGGCATTCATTTTGCTGGCATCCACTTTCGCTTCACCATTCTTAGTGTTGACGGTGGCACCGCCTTGCTTGTTGATGGTGATGGATGTGCCGGCAGTCTTTACGTTCATTTTGCTGGCATCGACTTGAACCGCGGTTTTAGGCTCTTCTTTTTTTACAGCCTTTTTCTTGGGGGTAGCCTTTTTGGCGGGTTCGGGAGCCACAACAGGAGTATCGATGACAGGAGTGGTGTCAACGACTACTTCAACGGGAGTGGTGTCGATAACAGGCATGGTGTCAATCACCTCCTCGGCGGGAGTGTTATTGTTGCAAGCAACGGTAAGACCAGCCACAACCACTGCCAATGATAATAACTTAACAGCTTTTTTCATGATAGGATATGTTTTTTGTGTTGGTTATTTCATCGTGATAGTAGCGGACATGGCAGTATTATGGTTGCCTTTGCTGGCACTAAGACCCACTTTGGTGTAGGTGGCAGTGAGGTCTTTGGAAGTTACAGAGTTGAAATCGAGAGTGGTTAATTGACCATTTTCGTTAACCATTTCAGTGACGTGTGCCATAGGAGCGTTGACAACAGCATCGAAGGTCATGGCAGTGAGGTCGATACCAGTGACATTAACGGTCAGATTTTTGGCCCACCAGTCGCCGGTTTGGAGAACTCCATTCCGGCCTTGTAAATCCCAAGAGCCGTTTTCATAATACCATAAATAAGCACACTGTTGTGCAAAACTGATGCTTACGTTACCATCGCCATCGGCCTTCATTGAGGGGTAGTCGGTATAGGTGCCGGTGGTGGGGGTGTTTTGGCCCCAGGTGAGGAAGAGGTTGATGATAGGATAGGCATTGGCACTGGTTTGAGCGGCGGCAACGTTCACTGTGTTGTTGGCATAAGTGCCGTTAACATACTGGGCAGCCCATGATGCAGTGCCGAAAGTAACATTTACACCGGAGATTTCCTCGAAGTTGGCGGTGTAGGTGGCATTGCTGGTAACGGTCACAATGCGGGGATTGTTGGCATTGCCATCAGCCCAGTTGACGAATTTGTAACCCTCGTTAGCGGTGGCGGTGAGGGTAGCGGTAGCAGCAGAGTCGTAAACGCCGCCGCCAGTCACTGTACCATAAGCATCGTTGTTGGCATTAACGGTGATGGTGTACTTGGGGGTCTGATGAGTGGGGGTGTTGTTGGGTTTGTCGCAGCTGACCATTACGGTACCTGCAACCAGCATCAGGCTAAACAGTTTGAAAATGTTCTTCATTTCTGTGTTGATTTTAAATTGTTTATAATGTGATTTGTTAATATGTTCTTTTACTATTCAAATTGCAAAAATACAACTTTTTTTTTGAATAGATTTTTTTTTTGTCTTTTTTATGTTTTTTAAGAATTCAATAAATGATGGTTCGATGATGGATGGCTTCTTCTTTGCTTTTTTTTGTCAATGGTTTTATCTGTTGCCATCATGGCAGGGGTGATTATAGGGCATGGATAAATGGATGTGTGGTCATGTTTTGATGTCGAGGGCGTCGCGGATGCCATTGCCAAGGAGCATGAACGCCAGTACGAGGAGCATGATGGCTGCGCCGGGCAGGAGGGGAAGGTAGGCACTGTCGAGCAGGATGTAGCTGTAGTTCTCTTTGACCATGGAGCCCCACGAGGGCATGGGGGGCTGCACACCGATGCCGAGGAAGCTGAGGCCGGCCTCGAGGAGGATGGCGCTGGCGAAGTTGGCGGCGGCTACGACGATGACGGCACCCGATATGTTGGGCAGTATGTGGCGGAAGATGGTGCGGAAGGGACTGATGCCGAGGGCGCGTGCGGCCTCGACGTATTCTTTCTCCTTGATGCTGTAGACTTGTCCGCGCACTACACGGGCGATGTCGACCCACATGGTGAGACCGACGGCGATGAACACCTGCCAGAATCCCTTGCCCAGCGCAAAGGTGATGGCGATGACCAGCAGCACCGTGGGGATGGACCACACGACGTTGATGAACCAGGTGATGAGATTGTCTACCCAGCCTCCGTAGTAAGCGGCCAGGGCGCCGAGGGTGATGCCGATGAGCAGGGCGATGAGTACGGCGATAAAGCCAACCGAGAGGCTGACACGGCTGCCGATGACTATCATGCTGAGCACGTCGCGGCCGTAGCCGTCGGTGCCGAAGGGAAAGGTGCGTGTGCGTTGTTGCACTATCTGTGAGGCTGCCACGCGGCGTACAGGGCCGTTGTTGGGCATGGAGCCGGTGTAGGCTTCGATGTCGACACTATCGCCTACGGGTGTGACGCTGTAGGTGGGTATGGCGGTGGCATCGAGTGGGCGACCGCTGAGCATTGTGCGTAGCCAGGACTGCTGCACGGGGGGCTGGCCGTCGTCGACGTAGGTGAACTGTATGCGCGAAAAGGGCTTGAGGGTGGCCAGCTCGAGGTATTGCTGGTTGCAGT
>R21__coassemble_446_pt1 | contig 34288 bp, 27 predicted proteins | sample R21__metabat2_low_PE_009 | metagenome-assembled genome bin R21 | reverse complement strand
GTCAGCCTGACGGGCTGCCGCCAGCGCACCCTTCTTATGGTACAGCCCCGGCACAAACTCGGCAGGGATTGTATAGCCCAACTCCCCGTCGCCAAGCATCTGTCCGGGCTTTGCATTGCGCGAATTCGGGTCTCCGCCCTGAATCATAAACTGATTGATAACTCGGTGGAAGAGCAAGTCATTATAAGTGCCGTCTTTCACCAATTTTAGAAAATTATCGCGGTGTTTTGGGGTCTCATTGTACAGTTTGACCACCATGTCGCCATACGAAGTTTCAATTTTTACATAATACACCTTCTCCCCTTTTCCGTTCTGTTTGTCAACAGTTTGCGCATTGATTCCTGCCAGAAAAGCGAGAAAAGCAACAAGAAAACAAATTTTTTTTGTCGTCATACCGTGTTTTTTTACTATCTTTGCAGATGCAAAAGTAATCAAAAAAATTCATATAAGCACAAAATAAAAGAAAAATTTATGAAGAAAAAAATTCTGCCTCTTTTCGGCCTTCTGTTAATCAGTGTATTATCCACCGTCGCTTTCACCTCCTGCGACAAGGACACATGGTGCTATCTTGAAGTCACCGTCTTGGATTCGAAGAACAACAACCAGCCCGCTGCGGGTGCATGGGTCAAAGTTCAATATGTTAAATACAACGAGGACGACCCCGCCAGCAGTGTAGTCGGAACCATCTCCGATACTACCCAGTGCGACAACAGCGGTGTGGCCAAAACCAAATTCGCCGCCCCTGCCATCTTCACCATCATGGCCCGTATCGACGAACCCGATACCCTCAACCACAAGTACTACTACCGCCAAGGCATGCGTACCGTACGCCTGAAAGAGGGTGAAGTAGTCACCAGCACCGTCAAAGTCACAGGCGACAAGACCCTCGGCCGCGCCGACTTCCAAGATATCTAAACCAACACTCCCACAACACCATGGCAACAACCTTCACCAACGAAGACCTCAAACAGATAGCCGCCCTTGGGCTGACCCAAGCCGACGTTGAGAAACAGATAGAGAACTTCCGCAAAGGGTTCCCCAAGACCCAGTTAATCCAAGCCGCCACCGTCGAGAACGGAGGCATCCTGCGTCTCGACGACGACCAGATAAACCACTATGCAGCCCTCTACCGCGAAGCATCCAAAGGCAAGAAAATCCTCAAATTCGTCCCTGCCTCGGGTGCTGCAACCCGCATGTTCAAAGACCTCTACTCTTTCACAGCCACCTACTTCGGCATCGACTACAAAATCGAGAAAGAGCACCCCTCCGTCAAAGAGTTCCTCGAAAAAATCCGCACTTTCGCCTTTTTCGACGACCTCGTGGCATGCATGGCCAAACACAAGGCTGACTTCAGCGACTACATGGACCGTGGCGACTTCTCCACCGTCATCAACTTCCTCCTCAAGGACCAGTACATGGGCTACGGCAACCTGCCCAAAGGCCTGCTCAAATTCCACAAATACGGCCATTTGCAGCGCACGCCCCTCGAAGAGCACATCGTCGAAGGTGCCGAGTATGCACGTATGAGCGACGACACCGTCAACCTCCACTTCACCGTGTCACCCGAACACCGCGCCCTCTTCCGCAAGAAAGTGGCCGAAGTGAAACGCTACTACGAGGATGCCTTCCATGTGAAACTGCACATCACCTTCTCCGAACAGAAACACTACACCGACATCATTGCCGTCGACGAACAGAACAACCCCGTACGCGACGACAACGGCCGGCTGGTGTTCCGTCCCGGCGGACACGGTGCACTCATCGAGAACCTCAACGAACAACGCGCCGACCTTATCTTTATCAAAAACATCGACAACGTGGTGCCCGACTGGATGAAGCACACCACCATCATCTACAAGAAAGTGCTTGCCGGACTGCTCCTCAAACTTCAGCAGCAATGCTTTGACAGCCTCCGCCTACTCGACAAAGGCGTCAAGCCCGCACAGCTCAAAGCCATCGAGGAATTCATCCAACGCGACCTCCATCTCGAGTTGCCCGCCGACTACAACGCCCTCGACAACAGCGAGAAGGCAGCCCGCCTCCACACCCTCCTCAACCGCCCCATGCGCATCTGCGGCATGGTACGCAATCAGGGCGAACCCGGCGGCGGTCCCTTCGTAACCTGCAACACACAAGGTGTCAACAGCCTACAGATTGTGGAGACCGCCCAAATCAACCGCAACGACCCCAAGCAGGAAGCAATCCTCGCCAGCGCCACCCACTTCAACCCCGTCGACCTTGTCTGCTCCACCAAGAACTACCGAGGCCGTTACTTCGACCTCCGTCAGTTCATCGACCCCGCCACTGGCTTTATCAGCAAGAAGAGCAAAGGCGCCACCGTGCTCAAATCGCAGGAGCTCCCTGGACTGTGGAACGGCGCCATGGCCCACTGGATCACCCTCTTCGTCGAGGTTCCGCTTGCCACCTTCAATCCCGTCAAAACCGTCAACGACCTGCTCCGCAAAGAGCATCTCGAAGCCTGACGCTCATTTTCATCACCATACAGCCGGCCAGCATACAATGCGGCCGGCTGTTTTTTTCCGCCCGTTTCATTCCCTCTGGAATGATGTGACGCCCTTCAATCCAGCATCCTTACAGCATCGTTCCCCTATCGTTATCCTTTACGGTAACGAGAAACGAGCGGATAACAAAGCTGTAAGGAGGCTTGATTGAACGAACTTACAGCCAAGCCGAACAGGTCGTTCGGCCAACGATTCTCTCCATCACGCTTGGGCATGGTCTGCTCGAGACATATCTGTATTCCCTTGTGCATCACGTCCACATTCCTGCATTGAAGTGGCCCCGCCATGCCTTCGACCAAACTGTACGGAACGAATACCAATCCTTCACAAACCCTAGCAGCCGATTGGGGATAAAAAAAAGACGGCCCTGAAGCCGTCGTCGAATACATAGGGGACATCCCACCGCTCAGAAGCGGCCATGGGCGCCGCCGCCGCCAAAGCTGCCGCCGCCAAAGCCGCCGAAACCTCCTGAGCCGCTGAAGCCGCCTGAGCCAAAGCCTCCGCCGCCCCACGAGCCTCCCCGCGGGAAGAAGATGCCGCCCCAATAAGGTCCCGAGCCGCGACCGGCACTGCCACTGAAATGGTCGCCGTGGTCGTCCTTATGGTGTTTCTTTTCGTAGCGGTGCGCCAGAACCAACACCACCACAATGATGAGCATAAACCCCAGCAGGAACCACAGGGCACGCTGCTCCTCCTTGCGGTAGTCGGCATAGCTGTACTCGCCCCTGCAAACAGGCTCTATCACATCCAGTGCCTGGGTGATGGCCTTGTAGTAGTCGCCGTCGCCCAACGGTTCAATCATCTGGTCGTCGATAATGTGTCGGCAGAAAGCATCGGGCAACGCTCCTTCCAAGCCATAGCCAGGCAGGAGGGCGACATCACCGTAAGGCTCTTCCTCGGTCTTGGACTTGATGAGTATGACCAAGCCATTCTTCAGGTCTTTCTGACCGACACCCCAAGTGGTGCCGATGCGTGTGCCAAGCTCCATAATCTCACATCCGTGGAGCGAGGGGGTGATGATGACCAATATCTGGTTGGAGGTGCTGTCGTCGAAAGCCACCAGCCGCTGTTCCAGGCTGTCGCACTGGCCGGCTGTAAGCATGCCGGAGTAGTCGTTCACCAGCCGGTTGGTGGGTTCGGGACACCACAAATCCTGTGCCGGCACGAGGAATGCCGGCAGCAGGAACAGGAATAGCAGGTGCTTTTTCATTCGGGTCAGAAGTCAAACTTCACCTCAACAGGTTCTTCGCTTCCCTCGGGGGCAGTGAAATAGCCCTTCTTCTCGAAACCGCAGATGCCAGCGATGATGTTGTTGGGGAAACGGCGCAGCATCTTGTTGTAGGCATTGACGGCATCGTTGAAACGCCCACGCTCGGTGGCGATGCGGTTCTCGGTGCCTTCGAGCTGCACCTGCAGGTCGCGGAAGCCTTGGGTGGCAGTGAGTTCAGGATAACGTTCAACCACCACGTTGATGGAACGGGTAAGGGCGCTGGAGAGAGCGTCCTGGGCTTTCTGGAACTGGGCCACATTGGCCTCGGTGAGGTTGTTGGCGTCGACCTGGACAGAACCGGCCTTGGCACGGGCTTCGATAACCTCGGTGAGTGTGCCTTTCTCGTAATTGGCGGCACCCTGAACGGTGGCCACGAGCTGCGGGATGAGGTCGGCACGACGCTTGTAGGCGTTCTCTACCTGCCCCCATGCAGAGGAGACATTCTCTTCGGTGTTGACAAGCTTGTTGTTGATGCCTACACCCCAAAGGAAGCAGACAGCAAGGAGACCGACAATGGCCAGAATCACAATAGCAGTTTTCTTCATAATTCTAAAATTTTATGATACTTTGATATATCGCATTTGCTGCGGAAAATTTCAAGATGCAAAGATATGTTTTTTTTTTCATATAGCAACCTTTTGAGAAAAAAACAGTCCTAGTGCAAAAAAAAGTTGGATATGTCAGAATATCTTCGTAATTTTGCAGAATCTTTTCGGAGGGTACAGAAGTGCTTTTGTACTCATTAAATCAAGAAGTTAAACATAAAAAATATTCAAAACTATGGGTATCAATGCCAATAAAAAAGTAAAAAGAAGAAAGGTCAGAATCAATGTGAACAAGAATTCCACCAACAATTGGGGCATTACCGCAGCTGGTTGGAACGCTGTCCACAAAGCCGTCATCAACGCCGAATAATCGCAGTTGTAACGGTACTGGCCGGGCAAACAGAGTGCCCTGCTTCGAACAATAAAAGGAGTCGCTTCGGCGGCTCTTTTTGTTTTTTATACCGGTTCATCTTCATAACCATGCGTTTACAATACGGGATGCTATAGAGGGGATAGATTTGATGGAGGGGATAGGTTGGTTCATCGTCATTGTCTCTGCTATTGCCCGTCTGGTAGGCAGGGATGACCTAATTGCAGAAAAAGGGGTGGCCCGAGCAATGGACCACCCCCGAAAGATGATGGATGAAACTTGTTATTTCACAATCAGCTTGCGTACACTGTTCACATTGTCGCCGACAATGCGCACATAGTATGCGCCCTGGCTCAGACCGGAGACGTCCATCTGCTTGTTGCAGTCGGAGGAGCACTCGAGGGTCTCGGAGGCCACGGTACGGCCGTTGATGTCGACAACAGAGATGGTGATGCGTCCGTCGACACCTGCCACATTGATGCTAACCATGTCTTTGGCAGGGTTGGGGTAGATGGAGCATTCGAAATTCTGGTCGGCATCGTCGATTCCGGTGCGCTCGCCAGTGGTGACAACCACCTCGGGGCCGGTCCAATCGCTGTTCCAGTTCAGGCCGCAGAGGGCACGGACACGGAACCCATAGGTGAAGTTGGGTACAAGATTGGTGATAAACGCATGGGTGTCGGGGACAAGGACAGTGCCGAGGACCTCGTTGGGGGCATAGCCTTGGCGGCCATACTGGACTTCCCAGAACTGGTTGTAGTCGCCGGGTACCCAGGTCAGCTTGACGGCATTGCCATGGGCTTCGGCAGTGACAGCACCTACAGCACCGCAGAAGAGGGTGCGGAACTCAACTGACTCGGTGAAATCGCCAACTACGCCGTGCAGGGGACCGCAGAGCGTGCGAACCTGGACGAGGTAGCGCTCGCTGGCAGTAAGACCAGTCACCTCGAAGGAGGTGGTGGTAGCACGGAAGGTCTGGTCGAAGGAGTTGTTGAACACTCTGACCTCCCACGCATCGTCGGTCGGAGCTGCAGTCCAAGAGATTGTGGCACGGGAGTTGGTGATGTTTGCCACCTGGACATTGGTGGGGACATTGCAGACATAGCCGGTGGTCTCGGAAGCGAATACCCAGTTGGAATAGCCAAGGCTGTCGGCATTACAGTTCTGACGGATACGGAACTGGTAGACGGTGGAATGATTGAGACCCGTCACCGTGTAGCTGTAGCCATCCACCTGGATGGGGTCGGACCAGTCGGACTCGGATTCTTGCTTGTAACAGATTTCGGCGTTGCGGCTGCCGGCATTCCAACCGAGGCTGACAGAGGAGGAGGTGGCAGAGGTGGATACGATTTCAGGATCTTCGCAGAAGGGTCCGCAGGAGAGGAAGACATAGTTGGGCGAAATCGTGTCGGATGTGCGAGTGTAGACGGGGAGAGAAGCGGCAGTGAATGGATTGATGGGACCGGAATAGTCCTGAGCGTAGAGGGTCTTGACACAGTTGTTTACATGGCCTTCAAAGGCTGCGTTAGAGCCATACATGCCATACTGTCCGCTGTAGCAACTGACGGCTACGACGAGGTTGCTGGTGCCATCATAGGCATAAGCGGTATCGAGACGGAAGTATTTCCAGCCTGTGGAAGCATAGTTGAGGCTGCCATGGAACACATGCACGAAGGTGCTGTCGAACTTAAAGTTGTTGAGCACTGTGTCGGTGGTGCTGCCAATATAAATGTCGGCATTGCCGTAGTGAGACCCTACATCAGTATTGGTGGGGTTGAAGCCGATGGCAATGATGTTGTCGAGACCGGCAAGGGTGGAGGCATCGACAATCACCTCGGAGTAGGTATACGGATAATAGCTATCGGACGGTGCGTAGTTGGACAAGGCAGGAACAGCCGTGGCGGGGTCGTAGTTATAGTGTACGATGGGATAGATGCAGGCATTGGTGACGAAGCTGACGTTGTCGCACCATTCACTGCGGTCATAGGCGGAACAGAGGGCACGTACACACACTTGGTAGTTGGAGAGGTTCTGCAGGTCGGTCAGGGTGACGCTATTGGTATGGACAATCGTTCTGTGCCAGGACCAACTGCCTTCAATTCTATATCTCACTTCGTAGGAAGGAGCGGAATTGTTCCAGGTAATGTCGGCAGTGCTGTTGGTTACAGCTGTGACTGTCAGGCCAGTGGGACGTGCACATGTGGGAGCAGCATGAACGCTGAGTTCGTCGATTTTAACACCGTTGCCCATGTTGGAGACACCAATGAGGGCTGTCTGGTAGTTGGCGTTGCCAGCCGAAGCAGGAAGCGACACATACTGACGAGTCCATGAGGTGATATTGTTGGTGAATGAATCAATCACAATCCAGTCGGTATTGTTGGAGAGGCGATAGGCAACATAGAGTTTATCCTGAGCATCGCCCGATGCCACCTGAGCCAGATAGAAAGTGAGCTCGGCGTTGGAGGTAAGTGCGGAGAAGTCGAAAGTGGGGAGGATGAGCATGCCTGACCCGGTACGAGAACCGCCATAGAACTGAGCGATATGACCGCCGCTATAGGCACCGGCAGGGTTGTAGGTGGTGGTAGCCCATTCCCAGTCGATACGGCCGTCGATACGTTCAATGTTCATGCAAGGATCAAGGTCAGGTTCAAAATCGTAATCATAGCTCACGGTGTCGTTCACAACAATGGGGAAACAACGGGTGTGGAAAGCGGGGAACTCCACAATAGAGCTATAAAGGCCCGCGCCGCAGTTAACACGCAACCAGGCATGGTATTCCGTGTCATGAGTAAGACTGTCGAGGGTATAGGGCGAGGAAGTGATATTTACTGAATCAGTGGCATCGGCAAGACTATCGGCAGTGCCATAGAAGACGGTATAGTTACCCACGTTATTGGTGTCGGTGAAAAAGAGCTCTATAGAATGGGTGGTTGCGTTGCTGGTGTAGAGATTGATGGGTTTCTTGCACGGGTTGACGTAATCGACACGGAGGTCGTCGAGATAGAATCCGTCGCTCTCATCCTCATCAGTGCGGATGCAGATAAAACGGCCGTTGCCGGTATAACGTGAAAGGTCGACCTCGACCAGTTGCCAATCGTAATCATTCATGCTGAAGGCTACACTATCAATTGCCACAAAGGTGGAAGGATTGTAGGGGTCGGTCTGGACACCGACTTTCAACTTATAGGTGTAGTATGAAGTGTAAGTGCCCATTATGTAGAAGGAGACCTGAAGTGTGTCGACTGGCACAGCCATCTCGGGGAGAATCAATTGGCTATAGTAGTTGTTGGCATAGCTGCCAAAGTACAATGAATAGCCGCTGCGTGCATAGCCCGAATAATCATAGATATAGGGGTAAAAGTAGGTAGAGTACTCCGAAGAATAGTTCGTGTAACGGCCCCAGCATCTCTGCATGGCGTCGGTACTGAAATCAGCAGTAAAATTGTCGAAATTCTCCACCAGAGGAATCATCGAAAGGGGAGCGCAAGCGGTGGTGGCCTCTACTGTTGTGTAGACCGTAGTATCGCCGCACAGACTGCCGATACGGAAGCGGTAAGCCGTTGCCGGCGTAAGGCCAGAGACAATAGCCGAGTCGAGAGAGGTGGCGGAGGTATGGAACTGCCAGTTAATATCGTCAACGGGGGTATATTCTACGCTCCACTCTGCCTCATAAAGACCAGGCACCCAAGCAAGTGAGACACTTGAAGAATCGACATTGGCAACTGTGACATTGGGAGCGACACAAGTGGCATCGACACAGGGTGTGATGAATATCATGTTGGTACGTTCGGAGATAATACCCCAACCCCAGACAGAACCGATGGTTGTGCTGTCGGACGGGTCGAAGTTGACATTATCAGCATAAGCATAGATGGACTTTGGTTCAGTAGTGCTATGAGACTGTGTACTATAGGATGTAACATAACTACCGGTATTGTCGTCGAATGTAACGATGATGTTACCATGTCCTGGGTAGACGTAAGCAGAATCAAACCTCAACTCGTTCCAGCCAGATGAAACAGTGAATGTTCCCGAGAAGTAACGGTTTGCCATTGTCTGAGGGACAAGATCTGTTGCAGCGCTATAACTGCTACGGCTTGTGGTGTCGATATACACATCTATCTGGCGGCTGGAAGAAAGACCAGACACCATGTTTATCTTCAGACCGAAGATAGAGTCGAAACCGGCGACCTCGGTGGAGTCGAAAATCTGTTGACTGTAGCTGTTGTTATAATAGGTGTAGTCCGGCAGATAAGCTGAGGAGGAGGTGGAGGTGGCATCGCCTATCAGCACTTCGCCGCCAGCAAGGCAGGGAGTGAGGAACGACAGAGATACATTCTCCGAAGTGTCACCGCCATCACAGGTGGCATGGATGTCGAGCAGATAATTGGTATTGTGATTGAGGCCGGTGAGCATCATGCTGCGGGCCGAGTCGGGAGCCACAAAAGTCAGGACGTTCTCGTTTGCAGTGTCGGTCAATATGATGTTGAACTCGGAAGGAGTGGTGTGATTGTCGTAGCTCCAACTGACAGTTGCCGATCGGGCACTGATATTGGACATGGCGACATTGTAAACGGGAGTACATGTGGCCAGCGGGACGCATTGAGTATAGAAAAGGAAGCCCTCATAGCTATAGTACGAAGTGTTCAAAACCAATGTGATGGGACCTACATACGAAACTGCTTGAACAATGCTGTTACTTCCAGTGAGATGAGCCAGCTGGCGGCCGTCGGTGCCGGCACCCTCGTAGATATCCAAAGTGCCGCCGCCTAAATTGACGAAACCCGAGAGTGATACAGACATCGTACTGTCATCGGGATAGACGATTAACGTGCTGTTGCAATAATAGGGGGCGTTGGCAGCCACTCCACCAGGGTCGGCGATGGCCATGCCACAAGTGAAAATGGTATCATTACCCGACTCGTGCATGTTGTAGACATTAGGCTGGGCAGTAACGGGGAGTGACCAATAGCCATTCTCCGTGCTGCAAACTGAACGGACATAGAAATCATACACCATGCTGTCCGACAAGCCTGTAATGGTAGTGGGGTTGGTGGTGACGGCTACACGGGTCGTGTCCTCGTCGGGATTAAAACCAGTGGGGCCATAAGCCACTTCCCAAGACGTGGCGGAGGGGCAAACCCAGCCCAGCGTCACTTGGTTGTGAGCAGATTCTACCACCGTGAGAGAATCCACCAACGGGCAGGACCTGCGCTGGCGGATGGTGATGTCGTCGAGATAGATATAGGTATAGGAGGGGTTGTTGGCCACCCTCAGCACCACATACACCGAATCGGTGGTGTTCACCGTATCAAAACTAACGGTGTACAATTGATATACATCACTCAGCGCCACATTCTCTACGGGGTGGAACACTGCCGTAGCCGAATCGTCGGTGAACGTATAACCCACCTGAATATAGCCATAGTTGCCATACGCCCAGAACGTCATCTCCACTTGGTTGGCCGGCAGAGGTACCAGCGGAGAGACAATGGAATTGGGGCCATAATCGCTATACAAATCCAAGCAATAATTACCTGAATGATTGTTATAGGAATTAATCTGAGGATAGTAATACATATATCCGTAGCTATCATAAGCAGTATGCTCCCACAATGTCCAGCAGGCGGGCATAGCGCCATAGTTTTCAAAGCCTTCGCTGAAAGGAACCGTCATCATTCCACACAGGGTGCGGAAAGTATGCAGTGCGATTGTCGAAGTGTCGTCAACGCCGCAATAAGTACGGACAAACAGATTGTATTCGGTATTGGCCGAAAGGTTTGTAAGCAGAATGGAGGTGTCAGTAGTAAACTCCCAGGTACCGGAAGGGTAGTTTCCTGTACGGCACTGGTAGAAATAGCCCGTCGCATCTTCGTTTAGCGACCATGAGACAATAGCACTATCCGACATGGGGGAAGAAGCAATATTCATTGGAGGCAAACACGACGGACAAGCAAAAGAGGTGGCAAAAGCGCCGGAAAGACCGGAAGCTGAAGTGCAGTTGTAGAGCACCACGCCCAGAGAGTCGGTGATGGTGAAAGAGCACTCGCTGTCATATAAGCCACCTGTCCACTCAAAACTGATGGGACCTGAGCAGGCAGGAAAGGTCTGTGTAAAATAGCTACCCGAGGTGAGCGTAAACGTCCCTCTGAGAATAGTATCCTGATAAATTGCCAAACTAGCTCCGTTCCAACCATCGGAATACTGGTCGTACCCGGTCACTGTGATAGAGCAGTCTGTCTGGCCTGGGTCACATTGTGCCCATGCAGTTGCCGACAATGCGACAACCAACAATATGATAGATAAGAATCTTTTCATGACTTAAAGGTATTAAGTTGTATAAAAACTGTCGATGAGTTACTTCACAACCACTGTCTGGGTGACGATGCCGTTGGTGGTGCTGATACGCAGGTAATACATGCCTGCAGCCATGCCTTCGGTATTGATGGCCACATGGTTGCCGCTGCATTGTGTGGCGAACACCTTCTGGCCTTTCACGCTGTACATCTCCACCTCTTTCAATCCCTCGGTGTCGATATTCAACAGGCCACTGGCGGGATTGGGGTAAATCTTCACCTCTTCCACACCGGCATTGTCGATGCCTACCACGGGGTGATTAATGGTGATGTTCACGGTAGCAGTGTCAGTGCTGCAGCCATAGCGGTCGGTAACAATTACCTTATACACCGAGTTCTCAGTGATAAAGGCATCTGTCTCGGGAGCATAGGGGTTATCCAGATTGTCGGCAGGAATCCACCTGTAGGTGAAAGGTTCCGTACCAGACTCCACTGTCACACCCACATGTGTGCAGAGATAGTCGGCCACGATATTGGTGTCGTGCACCGTCAGGCGAGCATTTGCAGTCATCACAAAATGCATGGTATCATACACCTTCAGAGCAGGGTACTCGGGACATACGCTTGTCTCGAGATAGAGTTCGATATATTTGGTACTGGAGAGATTGGCAGTGGGAAGGCCGGCTATCTCAAGGTAGTGCAACTGATTCTTGGCAATATAGAAGCTACGCGTGCCATCCATAACCACACCTGAATCGCTGACCACTTCGAAATCCACCCCATAGACAGCATTTCCTCCATAGGTCACATGCACCCAACCATCGTCGTAAGCCGTCTCGTTGATATCAAACGGGACTGTGGTGGGGCAGCCAATGCGCACCGTGTCTCTTACATCCTGCTCAAATCCGAGTTGAGTGCTGGGGCTGGTGAAACTGCCATACTCCAAAAATACGCCCGAGTCGTAAGCATTATCGCCTACATTACACACCGACAGATGCATGTGATACTCGGCACAAGGGACGATAGTGGCCTCAGCCATCAACTTTGCGGTGTAGCCGTCATACTGCACACCAGCCGTATCGCTGGAATTGGTGATATAGTACGAAGCATAATCATAGTAGCATCCTGAGCCACTGCCGCCAGAATAACCGGGGACTCCTGGATTGACCGAATTGATAGCCACGGCAATACCATTAGGGGTACTGTCGGTAACGGTACCTGGGATAATGGCCACATTCCACGTGCGTTCTTCCAAAGTCTCCGGGTCAGGACCTGTGATGAAGAAGGCAAATACATCATTGAAGTTCGAGCAGACATACTCGGGATACTCCTCCGAAGCAAATGTGTACATGAACGAAATATGGTCGGTCAAGCCGACAAAGTCAAAATCCAAAGTGGCACAGCCATTCACAGTGTTTGTGGCAAGCAGTTCCATCTGGGGGTCGGAGTAGAAACCGTTCACTGCTTGCGATGCACCGGAACTAGTGTTAGGACCAGGTGCCACATAAATTTCTCCCGTAGTCATTACGATCCCGGAGTCCATCTGGAAATCAGTGAAACCATTGCTCCTGAACACACCTATCTGGTTTGTGCTGATAGGGGAAGAGCTGTTACTGAACTTGGCATTGTACAGGTAAACGCCTTTGCCTGCCAACGCTCTGTTGACAAAGGCATTCGGAGTCTCACCTGCTGCCGAAATCACCGTGATGTTCTGTGCACAGAGCTGTACCACACAACTCATCAGAAACACGGAAAATAATACTTTTCTCGTCATAATCAGTTAGTTTAATATTAATAATTCATCTCATTAAAGTAGCAAATATACAGATATTTTTCCATATAGCACTATTTTATTCAAAAATAACACTTTTTAGCGTTTCCGATATGGGCATTTCTACAATGTCGGAGATACAGCGCTGCAGGAAGGACTATATTTTATATTGCCAAATTTATATTGCCAACGGACTACCGTCGAGTTTGGCAGCGACGAGGTCGTCTCCACGGTAGACAAGCTTCAGGGAGAAGAATGGTCTGTCGGAGTCCATCAGCAGACGGAGGAATATCTTGTCGCCCTCCCATAGGTTGAGGTCGAACAGACGGGTCTTATCCACCCATGCCAGATCGCCCTCATCACAGGGGCACTCTTCACCGCTCCAGTCGGAAGCGGTGAAGAGATGCATGTATTCACAGGGCCATATATCGCTGATAAAGGTGACTATCCCCCGGTAGCGCCAACGTTGTACCTGAAGTCCAGTTTCCTCCTTCACTTCACGCAACATGCATTCATCGGGGCTTTCGTCAGCCTCGCACTTGCCACCCACGCCTATCCATTTGTCGTGACTGGCATCGTTCTGCTTCTTAACGCGATGAAGCATCAGGTACTGTCCGTTGCGCTCCAGATAGCACAAAGTGGTCTGTTTCATGGTTGAAGTGATTTCTGTGTGCGTTTTACATACCATGCGTAGACGATGGGAATGACAAAGATATTGAGCATTGTGGAGGTGATAAGTCCACCCAGCACCACGACGGCCATGGGAGCCTGAATCTCGTTGCCGGGATGGTCGGCAGCCAAAATCATGGGGACAAGAGAGAGTGCGGTGGTGAGGGCTGTCATGATAATGGGGTTGAACCGGTCGGCAGAACCTTTTCGTATCACTTCGTTCAAGGGCAGTCCCTGCGCTGTGAGCGCCTGGTACTTGGCTACAAGGAGTATACCGTTACGTGTAGCTATTCCGAAGAGGGTGATGAAACCGATGATGGCCGGGATGCTCAGGCTGTCGGCACCCAGTTTGACGGCCAATACACCACCGATAAGAGCCAGAGGCAGATTGAGGAGCACGATGAGCGAAAGGGAGAGGTTTCGGAACTCGGTATAGAGAAGCAGATAGATGATGACCAGCGCAAGGATAAAGACCAGCACCAGCGTACGTGTGGCGGTGCGGGCACTCTCGAACTGCCCGCCGTACTCCACACGGTAGCCTTCGGGCAGCTGGATTTTCTCATTCACGGCTTTCTTGATGTCGTCCACAACACCTATGGCATCGCGACCACTGACATTGGCCGAGACGACAAGTTTACGCTGCACGTTCTCGCGCGAGACGGTGTTGGGACCGCCCACAGAGACCACGTCGGCCACTACACCAAGAGGAACCTTCCCGCCGTTGTAGGTGTCGATGAGGGCGTCCTTGACATCGTCGATGGTAAGTGTGTCGTTGACAAAACGCTGTTTGAGAACGAGGTCGAAACTGCGCTGCCCCTCATAGACATCGCCAATCTTTTCTCCATTGAAGGCAGTCTCGACGAAGCGGTTGAATTGTTCCATGGTGATGCCGTATTGGGCAAGCATGTCGCGGTTGGCACGCACTTGGAGCTGCGGCGTCTCGGTCTGTTGCTCGACACTGACGTCAACTAGTCCTTCGATGCCGTCCACAGCACCCTTGATTTGATTGCCCAGCATATAGAGATGACTAAGGTCGGGGCCAAACACCTTGATGGCAATGGTGGCTTGGGTACCGCTGACCATGTGGTCGATGCGGTGTCCGAGAGGCTGTCCCACGCTGGTGACGATGCCGGGTATCGCGGCCAATCGTGCCCGCACGTCGGAGAGGAAGGCCTCTTTGCTACGCTTGTCTAGGTTGAAATTGACATCTATCTCGGCACCATTGGTGGACTGAGAATGCTCATCCAGTTCTCCACGCCCAGTGCGACGCGAGGTGGCGGTCACCTCCGGGATGGAGAGGAGTTCCTGCTCAATCATCTTGCCTAATTTGTTGCTCTCTTCGAGCGAGATGCCTGGTTTGGCAACAGCCGCTATGGTCAACGAACCTTCATTAAAAGCAGGCAAGAAGTCGCGTCCCATGGTGAACAACATGACGACAGCAAAGACAAGCAGTACAGACGTAGAACCTACAACAGTTTTTTTGTGTGCCAGCGTCCAGTCGAGGGCCCGACGGTAGCCCTTGGTGAGCCACGCGGCCACGGGGCTGTCCTTCTGTCTCCGGTCGAGGTAGGCGTCGTTGGAAAGAAGCAGCTTGCAGAGGAGCGGTGTGAGGGTCATGGCCACCAACAGGGACATGAACAACGCCACAAGGTAGGCGATGCCGAGAGGCTTGAGCATACGGCCCTCCAACCCGTCAAGGAAGAAGAGCGGCACAAAGGTTATCATGATGATGAGGGTGGCATGGATGATGGAACTTCGTATTTCGGACGAGCCATGGAAGACCACACTGTATGCCGTGTCGCGCTGCTTGGGCGGCAACTGGTGGTTTTGACGAAGACGTTTGTAGACGTTCTCCACATCGATGATGGCATCGTCGACCAGCGAGCCGATGGCTATGCACATGCCGCCAAGGGTCATCGTGTTGATTTCGTACCCCATGAGATAGAGACACAGCACTGTGCCCAGCAATGACAGGGGGATGGAGATAATGGAGATGAGCGTGGTACGGAAACTGCCCAGGAAGAGGAAGAGGATGATGATGACGAACAGCGCCCCCTCGAGCAAGGCTTTTCCCACATTGCCCACCGACGACTGGATGAAATCGGCTTGGCGGAATATCTTCGTGTTCATCTTGACATCGGGCGGAAGCGTCTTCTGGATGTTCTCGAGGTTTGCCTCTATCTTCTCCGTAACACGTAGGGTATTGATGTTCGGCTGTTTGGAGATGGAGAGGATGACAGCAGGTGTGGCGTTGCACGAGGCATAGCCTTGCTTGGGGGCATTGCCTATGCGCACCTCCGCCACGTCGGAGAGGCGGACGGGATGGCCGTTGTGCATGGCGACAAAGGTACGGCCTAACTCATCCACGTCGCATGTGCGGCCAATACCACGCAGGGCATACTCGTTGCCATAGTCGCGGATGATGCCACCTGTGGAATTGCCGCTGAGACTACTGCCCAGCGACTCGATGTCGGCCATGGTAATGCCATAGGCCTGCATCCTGACAGGGTCGGCAAGAATCTGATATTGTTTATAATCGCCGCCGATGATGGTAACCTGAGACACACCGCCGGTACCAAGGATGGCGGGTTTAACCACCCATTCTGCCAAGGTGCGGAGTTCTTGCTGAGAGGTGGGGTGGTCGACGGCAGTACTGTCCACCTGCAGACTCACAAAGAGAATCTCACCCATGACGCTGCTCTGCGGCGCGAGAACAGGAGTGATGCCGTCGGGCAACTGCTCGGCCAAAGTGGTCATCTTCTCACTCACTATCTGACGGGCACGGAAGACATCCATACCCCAGTCGAACTCTACAAAAACAAAGCTGCACCCCTGCATGGAAGTGGAGCGTACACGGCGCACATTGGTGGCTCCGTTGACGGCGGTCTCGATGGGGAAGGTAACCAGGCGTTCCACCTCTTCGGCGGCCATGCCGTGAGCATCGGTCATGACCACCACCTGCGGAGCGGTGAGGTCGGGAAAGACATCGATGTCAGTGCGGTTGGCAGACCATAGACCGGCAACCATCAAGAGGATGGCAGCCAATATGATGAACAGCCTATGGTCAAGACTGAATTTGATTATCTTGTTTAACATACTATTCTTATTACTTGATGTTGTTTACACTGGATTAAAGTGTGATGGAGTAAAGGTGTAGATGCAACTGCTCCAATTCATGGGCAACGTCCCATATCTGCATCTCAATATTGTAGTAGTAGTCGGCTTCGAGCAGGTATTGCTCTAACGAGATTTCACCAGCATCCAGAGCCTTGTCAAGCAAATCGATGCTGTTGCACCGCTGGAATGCCTCTCTCAAGTTGCCGACATTGCGGATCAAAGCCTCGTGGCGGTGGAACATGCACTGCAGACGCGAGAACCACTCTGTCCTTTGCGAAGAGAGTTCCTCGGTAGCGGCAGCTTCGGCCAGCCGTGATGCCTTTACGGCACGCTGCTGACTCCATATCGGAAGGGAGAGCCCAACTTTTACGCCACGGAAAGACTGACCGACGACATTCTCGGAAGCATAGCCTACCGACATCTCTGGCAGCCACTGTGCACGGCTGAGCTGCCGCCGATAGCGGGCAGCCTCAACTTGGTTGTCGAGCAGACGCAAGGAGGGATTTTGCATCTCCAACTGCTCGTACCACGACTCGAAGGAGGTTTCGACCCTCACCTCTTCGTATTCACTCTGGTAGAATGGGTAGATCTCCCCTCCCACAAGCCGCTGCAAGTCGTGTACTGCATGGTCGCCCTGCAGGTTTATCTCAGCTGCACGGTTCTGGACATCGGCCAGGTTCATCTGTGCCCGGTTGTAGTCGAGGATGGAGCAGTCGCCCGCAGCATAACGCCGCTGATAGAGGTCGGCAATGCGGATGGCAGCCTGACAACGACGGGTATATATCATACCTAACGCCCTGTAATAAATTATGTCGGCACAGGTAAGCTGTGCTTCGAGAAGGGTAGCGTTTCGTACCACCTGATAGTCAAGGCCGGCTGCCTGTTCCTGCAAGTTGCGCAGACGGGCTCGGCGCACCATTACAGAGGGCATTTCAAAGGACTGGGAGATGCCCAGGTCCCACCGAATACCCACCGAGGATGGGTCGCCCCAAAAATAGGCTGCTTCGACCTCAGGGTTGGGCAGAAGCGCCCCAACGTGCGCTGCAGTCTGCTGCGCCTCCGCCCGCTTACGGGCGGCAAGGAGCACGGGATTGTTGGCTTCCACGTCTTTCAGTACTTGAGCATAATGGGTCTGTGCGTCGAGCCGGGCGGGCAAAGCCCATGCAATCAACAGCAATATTATAACTATCTTCTTCATTTCTAATACATATTAAAGGTTTGGTGAATGTGCAAGAGCGTTGACATGACTTACGAATTAACACATTAACGCATTAACACATTCATGTCACATTTAATGAACATGACCGGCATGAGGGTCGAGGGCTGCGGAATTCTGCGCCAGACGCACCATCGAGGCGCCACGGGAGACAATTGTTTCACCCGCAGAAAGCCCTGACGTTATCTCGGTGCGCACACCGTCGGTGGAGCCCAGCGTGACGAGACGTTTCTCATATTCCTCATCGCATACCTTGACAAAGACAAAGAAGTTGCCCATTTCCTCTACAAGTGCGGTTTGCGGCACAGTGATAACCTCCTGGTTGCCACGGGTGACAATGTAAGCCGTGACGAAACTGCCACTAAGAAGGTGACCCGTGTTGCGGACACGGAAGACGACCGGCACCAAAGGACAGTCGGTATCGGTGGCTTTGCCATACGAGATTAGTGCGCCGCCGAGTTCCTTGAGCGTATAGACATGGTTGTCGCCAGGTATTTGCACATTGACGGTTTCAATGTTCTTCAGACAGGAATAGTAGCGCGGCTGAACTTCGGCACGGAGCTGCAAATCTTTGTTCTGCGAGACCGTCACAACAGAATGCCCAGCCTCAACAAAGGCTCCGTTGCTGACATGAATCTGCTGCACATAGCCGCTGATGGGGGCACGCACCACAGCACCACGCTGGGAGAAATTGCCCTTCAAGTTGTCGTAGGCAGCCTTGGCGCTCTCATACGTTGCACGGGCTTGCTCCAGGTCGGCTTGCGACACAATCTTGTCCTCGGCCAACTGCCGTTTGCGCTCGTATGCAGTCTTGGCGGCATTGTACTGTGCCGTGACCTCCTGAAGCCTGACACTTACATTATTGTCCACCATTCCGCTGCTTTCAATCTCAAAGAGCGCCTGTCCCGCCTTGACGGCAGTGCCTTCCACCAGATTATGATTGGTGAATTTCACAATGCCCGAAGCAGTAGCCGCCGCCTCGCGCTCATCGCCCTGCGAGGGCATAACCTGAGCGGAAGACTTGATAACCTGCCCAAAGCAACGGGGTTCTATTTTCTCCAACGCCAAACCCACTTTCTTGGCCTGACTTTCGGAGAACTGTATCACATTGACCCCATGGTGGTCGTGATGATGATGCTCATGGTCGTGGTCATGGTTATGGTGATGGTCGTGGTCATGCTCATGCTCGTGATCATGACTATGGACGTGTTCATGGTCGTGATTATGTTCGTTGTGATGGCACGATGGCACAAGGCCTATCGTCAAGGCCAGTGCCAATAAATAAACTATCTTTTTCATCTTATTGATTCAAATTAAATGACAATATGGGGGAAAGAGTCCCTTTTCGAAAATAAAAACAGCCATTATGCGGAGAAACACTCTCCCGCACAGCTGCATACAATAGGCTGGACATACGTTAATCAGCCTTACGAAACATAAGGAGGGGCTCGCGAAGAAAGGGCACCCATAACGGGTGCTTCTACAAGCGGGACAGCACTTCGGCTCCACCACATCTGTCCCCCTGTTACAGCAAGAGTGCACATGTCGTCCACCACAGGCGGAACAGTCAGGATAAAACTGTTGTGCGCTTCTGCTTGAATATATGCCACATAGTTTGTCTCGTCGTATGTGGAAATCACCAAGTGCGACAACATTTCCTTCAGCCAACAGGTGTTGAAAGGATGGTGGGAATGGCGATGGTCGCACTCGTGGTGGTCGCACTCACAGTGACAGGCGACCTCGGTCTCAAAAACAAAACCCTTGGCTTCGCAACAGTCATGATGATGATGAGGCACAACGGCATGCAGCATGATAATTGCACATGCCAAAGAAATCATTGCCTTTTGCACCAAATGTTTCATATCAAAACTGTTGCATCATTGATTATGCTTTTTCCACGCATATCATCGACATTGCAAAGATACACAAAAAACTTGAATTACACATAAACACTTATGGTAACCTCTAAAAAAACCATCTAAAAGGGGCAATTATTACTGAATATTTAACCCAAACCTTCTAAAAGAGCATTACCATGAATTCTCATTGCAAAACAATGTTATATCTGAATAATAATTGGAGGTTGTCTTAAACCTAAACAGCTTCTAAGATAATAAAGTAGTCCCCTTCGCGCGGTAACAGCGCGAAGGGGCTTGTCAACCTCTTCCATCCCCTTCTCGTCAGAAGTAGGCAACAGCGATTTCTGTGCGGATGTTGCCATGCCGCAGGGTGCCACTGACGGGGCGTCCGTCTTCGTCACAGGAGTACTCTGCCGTGTACGACGCCCCCTCGTCGCAGACTGCCGCCACGGGACAACCCACGCTGAAATGCAGTGGAAGTATGTGGTAGTATTCCCCCATCACTCCCGTGCGGGTCAGGCTCCAGCAGGTGGACAGCTCCATGCCGAGGGGCAGGCGCAGGGGGTTGGGCGTATCGCCGTATCGGAATGCCGTGCGCTGCACCTCCGTGCCGTCCTCCCGGATGCTCTCTTCCGACACGTTGCCGCCCTGCCATGCAAAGCGGTGTTCGTAGTCGTGCTCCCTGCCGTCGGCGGCTTGGCGGCGGTAGCTGACGCTAACGGGATGCGCGCCGTCGTAGGCGAAAGTGCAGTCCGTCGTGCCGCCCTGCATCGTGAGGGTCTGCCGGGCCAGTTTGCCGTCAGAATAGGTGTAGGTCCAGCGTTCGCGCATTGTCCCGTCGGCGGTATATACGGCGGTCTCTGTCAGGCGTGTGCCAGAATAGCGGCACTCCATCCGTTCCGTGCGTCCGTCGGGCAGGAGGCATTTGACACCCTCCAGCAGCGTGTCCTGCCACGCGAAAGTGTATTCCAGCCTATAGGCCGTGTCGGGCGTGTGCTGTGTGACGGTTATATGCGCCACGCGTCCCGACGGTACATGACTGTTGTCCTTCTCCTTTCCGCACGACATAAGGGTCAATATCGCGGCAAGGACAATAAATGTGGTTCGAATTTCTGTTCTCATGATGGATGTTTTTTTTTGCAGTCCAGACGGATTGCCTTATGTTGTTTTCGCTTAAAACTGAGCATAGGGGGCGGGGAAATACCCGCATCCCTATAATAGATTTAGATTATCGGTGTGCTGTAAATGTGTGCCAGACAATTTATTTTCTCTGCTCCGAGATGATATAGTCCGTTTTCTACAGCGCACCTATGAAGGTAATTAGAACGGTTAAGGCTTTTGCTGCCGATAGTGTCATCGCTAGAGTGAATCATAATGGTGTCGTTGAGGGTGCAGCCTTGGTATTCTAAGTGAATAGGGATAACACTTGTTGCAACGTGAGTATCATCAACTTCGTACAGCATAAAATCAACATTTCCACATTGGGGTTGCCAGTCTTCGTGGATTGTCAAATCTATATCCCTATATTTTAACTCATTAATTTGTTTTCTTGACAATTCAAAATATTGTCTGTCTCTGTGAACCACTCCGTTTTTAGTGACATATACTGATACAAGACTGAAATCACTTCCACCGCACCACAAATAATCATAATGTGTTCCAGAACTGGTAAATCTGAATGCTCTGGCTTCATAAATAGTGTCAGTTCCGTCAATATTAACGTCCCATGGGAGCAAGTTATTATTATCCATCCATGGATTTGCCCATCGTGCACCGCCTTTTGCCCATACTCCATTCTTAAAATCAGGATAATCAGAGTATTTGTGCTCGCCAATTGCAATGACAATTGCCTTCTGTTGACCATCGTCGACTGCTTGGCTGTTGACGGTGGTCTGCTGAATTGTACCATTCACCATCACAAAGCCCGTAGTGGTCGACATGGACAGGTCGTCGGGTGAGTAGCACACTACGGGAGTTGTACCAGGTGTCCAATCATCGAGGTACGGCCAGTAAATCACGATGTCGCCGTAGTAGTCACCTGCAGTAAGGCCTAATCCCTGCAGGTACGTGGTGTTGAGTACACTGCTCAGGGACTGGAATGTTGTGCCGTTCGGAATGAAAACGGAGTTGGCCGTATTTGCAATGTCATATAGGTATACCTTTTCATCAAGGCCATAGTTTGTAACCATATTGATTGCGGACTTAAGTTCTGTTAAAACATTGGGGTCGGCATCTATCATTTCTGCCAGTTTCATGGCCACCTCTTTTTTCCCAAAGGATATCGCTTTACTGTCTGTCCCTGAAAGAACTGTCTGATTGTTTTGTGCAGTGCTATACTCTTTCTGACACGACACAAAAGCAACACTTCCAATTGTCATGATGGCTGCAATAGCCACTGCAAAAAATTTAATGTTCTTTTTCATTGTTTTAAAATTTAAATTGTTGATAAAAAAATGTTTTTTGATATTTGTTTTCATTGTTCTCGTCTTTCATTCATTTGGTTCAGTTGCTTGGTCTTGGGTCAGGTTTAACTGGTATCGTATATCATTGTTATTTACTTTTTTTGTTATACATACATTTTATTTACGTTAGAGCTCTTCAAATAATGTTATTTCTCTGTGCGCAACCGTGAGAACATCAGGCAGAATCCTTCGCTGCCATAAAGTGCAAGCGTTTCGTTCTCGGCGTTGTAGGAGAAGTTAAGGGTTTCGGTCATTCCGTCGGCTGAGAGGGTGATGGTGCCGTTGGGGCGCTTGTAGGTGTAGGTGAACGGAATGGTCTCCTCGTCGTTTCTGTCGGCGTTCACATATTTCGTTGTAAACTTACCACTTGCCGTACTCTCAAATTCAATAATGTCCGTCTCCACCGATTCCTGCATCACTCCGTTTTCGTCCTCGTAGGTGCCTCTCTCTTCATACAGCCACGAGGTCTGATACACATCGTTGATGAACTCGTCGCTCGGGGTGGGGAATTGGTCGTCGTTTGGGTCGCAGGCTGCCATCATCATTGTGGCTGCCACAAATAGAATGCTTGTGATTTTTCTAAATGTTTTCATTGTGTTTAAATTTTAAAGGTTGCACAATATTTGACTAAACTTACTTTGTCAGTATTATTGTCAGTATGTCGATTGCGATTATCACCGCCACGATACCGCCATAAAACAGCTTGGCCACTATCCTGTCCTTTCTGCTCGGCAGCACGTTTCTTCTGCCACTGACATCACAATTATGCATCGTTCTCATTTTTTCTCCTTTCTTTTTTGATATTTTTTGCCTTAATTGCTTGATTTCTTAATCATTTGTTGAAAACTTTTTGTTCTTGTTTTCTGATGCAAAAGTACATCCATTGCTGGGGTGTGGAGTTATTCAATTCTTCCCTTTCATGGTACTTTTCGAATTTCACCATCGAAAGGAGGGAATGTACCAGAAATCTGAAGTATAAAAAAAGATTTCTATATCATTGTTTTTTCGTATATTTGCATGGTGTATTCAAAGTTCTGACAAATGAAGAATCAACAGAATATCAATGAGATAAAAACAAACAATTTATTTCCCCAAGACCAAGAGATGGGGTTTACATTGTATAATTTAGAGGATGTACTGGGTAACAATCGCGAAGTGACGGTGCAGCCGTCGCGTAACGATTTCTACCAGGTGGCTTGGGTGTCGTCTGGCAACGGTATCACCGTAGTTGACGGAAAGAACTACCATTACGGGCCTAACACCGTCTTCATTGTACAGCCCGGACAGGTGATGTATATCGCCCATGACGAGGGAACTTGCGGCACTTCTATCTGTTTTAATGAAAGTTTCCTTATGGACGACACGCACAAGGAAAATCTTCTACTGAAATACAACATCCTTGATGCCGCCTATGCCCAGCCTTTCTACCAGCTGAGCAGTGTGGCAGCTCCAATCATACGTGACCTTATTGAAGATATTCGTACCGAGAGTGTCCAGCCTCCGAGTGCCTTTGGTCACCGCAGGGCTTTGCAATACTTGTTCCAACTCATCCTTATCATAGTGCAGCGCTCAATTCCAAACTTTGTAGGCTTGACGATGGACATTACAAATCCCAACCATGCATTGTACATCCGCTTCCGTCACCTGTTGGAAGAGCACTTCAAAGATGGTTGGTCTGTGTGGCAGTATGCCGAGAGTCTTGCTGTTTCCGAAAAAGCACTCGCCAGTGCTGTCCGCACAACAGCGAACAGCACTCCGGCTGCTATTGTCAAAGAACGTGTCCTCACAGAGGCCTGTCGTCTGCTGCAATATTCCGACCAGTCTATATTCTCCATAGCCCTCGAGCTCGGCGGCATGGACCAGAGCAACTTCAACAAATTCTTCCGCACAGGTACAGGTTTCACCCCTGCCGAATACCGCAAGCGGATGCAGACCAAAAGCTAAACCCCAACCCCACGGTAACCCGCCTTCTGTAAGACTACAACAGCCACGGCAAGCACACTCCGCTTGCCGTGGCTCATTTTTTATGACCTTGTACCTACAGCGAAGGAGACATCAGGACACCCTTATTTTAGATAGACGCCTCAATTCTCAACTATTTCCGCCTTGTACGGCTGTGCGGTATCGTATTCGCCGTACTCGCAGCCTACATTTTCAACACGAATGCGGTCGAGTAGTTTGCCACCGGCATATAGGCACACCGTGCCGTGTCCGTTGCCGCCGTTCCATAGGCGGTTGTGGCGTTTGAGGCCGTTGGGTGCTTCGTAGTTCACCAGCAGCATGTCGCTCTTGTCGCACACGATGTCCGTCACCATGCGGTTGCGCCATGTGCGCTGTTCCACATGCCAGACAATCTGCGTGTCGGTCTCGTAGCACTTGAACTTGGTGCGGCATCCTGTCCAGAACTTCGAGAAATTGAACTCGAAGGCTTTCCCCTCATACCAGAAGGCGGAGAGCAGCTGCCGCGGTAAGGCGACCGGCCCTACCTTGGGCCGTCCGCCGCCAATATCGAACACGCTGTTCGTCAGCTTACGCCCCGTCAGCTCGCTATTCAAATTACATGACGAGAGCCATACCCACGGGGAGGTGAAATCCTGCCCCCAGTTCTTGTCGGCGTAGCCGTAGCAGTCTTCCGGACGCACGACATAACGCCTGCCATTGAAGACAATCTCCCCTTCGTAGGCGGTCTTCATCCCTTCGGCATGCCAAAACATCTCAAACAGCTGCCAACGGCGCATCGGACTGCTGGCACCATACCCCACATTGAAGGCTACCTGCTTGCTGATGCTGAGTTTCCACGACATCTCGCCGCTATCGCACATCCATTCAGGATGAGCCTTGACCTGCTCGGGCGTGATGGATATTGACCCACAAATCTCAGTCTCGGACACATGGCAATCGGCTGCCTTGACAGAGAAGGGCACTCCCATCTCAACCTTCGTTTCCTTCCAGCCAAAGAAGCGGTGCAGCTGAGCCTTGTCTGAACCGCACCAAGCGCCAGCCTTCACCATCAGATACGACGGCTGCAACCCGGCAGTCCTGTTCTCAGGCAGTTGTCCCAGTTGAGGTGCAGTGCCTCCTTTGGCAGGATTGCACAGGAAGAACTCGATAAAGAAAGGGCGCGGAATGCCTGTCTCGACATCGTATGCCGTCAGGCTGTGCCACCACCAGTCGTAGCCGCAACGCGCCTGCTTACCATACAGCTGGCACGCATCGCGCGTTATATCATGTCTGTTGAAACTCATATCCTTATATCGAAATTAACACAATAGAAAAGCATCCGCTCGTAGCCGTATTTTGTCAAGAGATGGTCTGATTGATAGCCCAATGCGAGCAGACTGTGCACACTGGGTTTGTTATAAGGCGAAGCCGTAGCGCACAGCAGGTCAATACCCCTTGCGCGGGCTTCTCTGCCCAGATGCTTGCCCAGCAGCACCTGCAAGCCCCGTCCCCGCCATTGGGGGCGGACAATGCAAATTTTGAAATTGGCCGATGTATGGGTAGCTGCATCCACCTTCGTCAACAGGACTGAAAGGTCTTCGCCGTCGCCCGGCTGCGGCACATACAGCACCGCAAAACCGGCCAACTCCTTCCCTACCCATGCACCGAGACACAGGTGCGGGGGTTGAAGGCACTTGTGCCACATGTCGAGCGTATTACGTCGCAAAAGGTCAGGACGCTCCAGATTGTCAAGAGCCTCCTGTTCCAAAGCAAGAACCGCATCGAGTTGTGACAATTCTAAAGGATGGAACTCGAATTGCTGTGACCCATTGTTGCTCATTAATTATTATTCATATAGTTGACCATCCACTTGTCAATGTTCACCAACCAAACTGTACAGTCGTTGCGACCAGCCACATTGTCAACTACAACATCAACTGCTTTGGCTGACACTTTACGCAAAACATTACTCCAAAGAATCAGCACCGTGTAACGGCTTTGTGGCATAGGAACAGACAGATGGCGGCAATAATTGCTTAGCGTCATGTTTCCGTGCCAGTCAGGCACCACTGTCGGAGAGGGTGGGAAAGAGTCGAAAGAACCCTTGTTGTTCCAGTCGAAACGAAGAAAGCCCGACTGCGTATAACAGTTGATGTGATAGAATACCAAGGAGTCACCATCAAAGTACAGTACCTGTACCGGTTGACCACGGTGCTGCATCATGGTAGTATCCGAGTCAAGCCGGATAAGCTCATCTTGCTGTTCGACTGTGGCAACAATCTGCCGACAGGGAATTTTTGCTTGACTTTCCGCAAGGAAAGACTGCACATCTTCTTCGCGATATTCCTTTATCTCATCAATGCCGAAAGCTGCCTTGACAATCAAAGAGCATCCTCCTGTCAAAAACATAGTTGGCAGCAGGATGCCCATGAGCAAGAGTTTTCTCATCAAGGGTTTACTTCAGATAATACTCCACAGTAGTAACCACGCGGACTTTCTTCACCTGCGGGGTGTTTTCGTCAAGGTCTTCCACTTCGAAATAACCTTGCGAGGCGGTACGCATCTTGCCAATCTTGCTGTGGCTGTTCTTAGCGAACTCATCGGCAGCAGCTCGGGCGTTCTCAAGGCTCTCGGCAATCATGGCAGGCTTGATATCGTTAAGCCCAAGATACTGATAGTCTGCCCAACTGTTGGCCAGAATGTTCTGGTTCACAAGGTCAGTCTCAAGTGTCTGCTGCAACTTGCGCACAAGTTCAAGATTTTTGGTGAAGACGGTGACCGTCTGGTCGACCTGATAGCGGAATGTTATCTGCGACACGTTGTTGGCATAAGTGTAACGGTCATCATAACTTGCATTCCCCACCTTGATTTCATCATCCTTGAAACCAGCTTCACGCAGTTTACTTACGATAATGTTGTTGTTCCGCTGCACGGTGCTTCGCAAGTCGGCCAGCGAGTTGTCCTTCTCACTGTAGCGGATGCGCCACACCACACGGTCGGCGGGAACCTCTTTCTCGCAGAGACCACGCACCTTGACGGTGTCGTCGAAAGATTTAAGTGTCCGCACGGCGCAGACCAACATCAAACCCAACACAAAGGCTGCGAGCACGATGCTCACGCCCTGAATCATGTTCTTTTTGAACGGTATGCTACTTCCTTTCATAGGTATTGTATATAAAATTTATGTTTTGATAACGCAATACCTTGCTTTTTATTGCATTCTTTCTTCGCACGCCAGAGAATTATTCACTTTTTCCTACTGCCTCACACGCAATAATCAGTCCAATCCATCGTTATCATTACCTGTAAATAAAAACACAAGAGAACTATGAGTATCTACTGGATTCTTTTTCTCATCGCATTGGCGATTTCTTCTATCGGGTGGAAGAACTTTATCTATTTTATCAGCATCGGCTATGGTTTCAGCATTGCAGGATGCGCTGTGGCCACTGCTACGCTACATTGGGGCACCCTCACTGTTCCCACTGCACTGTTGTGCGCCATTCTTTTCATCTATGGGTGCAGGTTGGGATTATATCTTCTCCTTCGGGAGCGTAAGAGCGAATCGTACCGCAAAGTCCTTTCCGAGAACACAAAAAGTGGAAGATACCCTTTCGCAGTCACGCTCTCCATCTGGCTCGCCTGTGCATTTCTCTATATGGCAGAGGTTTGTCCCGTCGCTTCAAGGCTCGATAATATGGCCGCAGGGCTACCCGTAAACGATACCTGGGCATGGATTGGTGCAACCGTGATGATATTGGGCATCATATTGGAATCCGCTGCCGATGCCCAAAAATCCGCTGCAAAGAAAGTCAATCCCAATCGTTTTGTGAGTACAGGACTGTATAAAATTGTTCGCTGCCCCAACTATTTCGGCGAAATAGTCATGTGGACTGGCTGCCTTCTTGTCTGCATCGGTGCCTCTTGCAACTGGTGGCAGTGGCTCATCAGCGTCCTCGGCTACATCACAATTGTGTACATTATGTTCAGTGGTGCCCGTCGTCTGGAAATCCGACAAAACGCCAACTATGGGGACAATCCCGAATATCAGGCATACGTAAAGAAGACCCCAATCCTCATTCCATTATTACCCATCTATTCTGTTGCTCGTCATGAATGGCTCCGTGGTTAATCTATTCGCCCAACGAGGTGCACTCGTTATCAAGGACGTGACACCTTGGCAAACCATCTTCGGCAGGGGGATGAAGTTTCATCTGCAGGCCTACGATTGGGACAACTGCGCAAATGTATCACACCTCAGCATGCGTGCCTTCTTCGGTCTGATGAAGATGGAGACACTCATCTGCACACCTTATTCAAAAGACCTGCCACTCTTCTCCTACGACAAAATCTGCGTCTTCGGCAAGAAATCCCTGCTTATTGAGGTATACGACACGCAAGTGGAACCTATCGACCTTTCCTTTTTGGATGCAGTGAAAATGTCCCATCAAGACCTGAAGGACAAGAAACGGAAACCTGCGTGGTATGACAGTCTCCGACTCTCTCCTTGCACCTTCAAGATGGGGCCTGCCCGTCGTCTGGCCCAATTATCCGAAGAGATGACAACTGCATACCTCAACCTCTTCCCTACTGCATGCACGATTGACCCCGGCGTCAAAAACGCACGAAACAGCAGCTATGTCGAGGGGCTTATCAGCAAAGGGGGACCCGCCATCAACACTATGCGCAGTATCCTCGGAGACGAGCCGGCCGAAACATTGTTCCGCCGATTCATCTTCGGCACACAATAACAAACGGCGAGGTCGAATGGCCTCGCCGCTATTATTTTATGGATTATCGTGTTTAGAACAGGCCTTCGAGGAGGTTATCGTCCACCAAATTGGGCATGGTGACCTTCAACTCGGGGCAGATGTCCATGGCGCGCTTAATGGCGAACATGGCACCCTCGTTGCGAGCCCAGGAGCGGCGGCTGATGCCGTTATTCACATCCCAATGGAGCATCATGCGCAGGCGGCGGTCGCAGGCCTCGCTGCCGTCCAGCACCATACCGAAGCCACCGTTCACCACTTCACCCCAGCCAACGCCACCGCCGTTGTGGATAGAGACCCACGTGGCTCCGCGGAAGCTGTCGCCAATGACGTTCTGCACGGCCATATCGGCGCAACGGTTACTACCGTCGTAAATGTTGCTGGTCTCACGGAAGGGGCTGTCGGTACCGCTCACGTCGTGGTGGTCGCGACCGAGCACGATGGGAGCCGAAATCTCGCCCTTCTTGATGGCCTCGTTGAAGCGGGCTGCAATCTTGGTACGGCCCTCACAGTCGGCATAGAGGATACGGGCCTGGCTACCCACCACAAGGTGGTTCTCCTTGGCGCCCTTAATCCACTGGATATTGTCGTGCATCTGCTGCTGAATCTCGGCGGGAGCCGTAGCGGCAATCTCGCCCAGCACCTCCATAGCAATATGGTCGCTCTTGTCGAGGTCTTCAGGTTTGCCACTGGTGCACACCCAACGGAAAGGACCGAAGCCGTAGTCGAAGCACATCGGGCCCATGATGTCCTGCACGTATGAGGGGTAGCGGAAAGCGCTGTGGTCTTCATTCCAGATGTCGGCACCGGCGCGGCTGCTCTCCAGCAGGAAGGCGTTGCCATAGTCGAAGAAGTACATACCCTTGGCAGTAAGCTTGTTGACAGCTGCCACATGACGGCGCAACGACTCCTGAACCTTCTCCTTGAAGAGTTCCGGCTTTTCGGCCATCATCACCTTGGCATCCTCGAAGCTGACGCCCACGGGGTAGTAGCCGCCTGCCCAGGGATTGTGCAGCGAGGTCTGGTCGGAGCCGAGATCCACCTGGATGCCCTTTTCGGCGCAGTACTCCCACAGGTCAACCACATTGCCCTGATAGGCAAACGAGCGGGCAATCTTCTGCTCGCGGGCTTTGTTCACAGCGACAAACAGCTCGTCGAGGTCGGCATGCACCTCATCAACCCAACCCTGCTCGAAGCGTTTCTGCGTGGCGGCGGGGTTGATTTCAGCGGTGATGCTCACCACCCCGGCGATGTCGCCAGCCTTGGGCTGAGCACCGCTCATGCCACCGAGACCGGCGGTGATGAACAGCTTGCCTGCTGTGCCGCCGCCGAGCTTACGGGCAGCGTTCAACACGGTGATGGTGGTGCCGTGCACAATGCCCTGCGGGCCGATGTACATATAACTACCGGCGGTCATCTGGCCGTATTGTGTCACGCCGAGGGCATTGTAACGCTCCCAGTCGTCGGGTTTGCTGTAGTTAGGTATCATCATGCCATTGGTGACCACCACGCGGGGGGCATCCTTGTGCGAAGGATAGAGTCCCATGGGGTGGCCGCTGTACATCACCAGTGTCTGCTCGTCGGTCATCTCCGAGAGGTATTTCATCACCAGACGGTACTGGGCCCAGTTCTGGAACACGGCGCCGTTGCCACCGTAGGTGATCAACTCGTGGGGATGCTGTGCCACAGCGGGATCCAGGTTGTTCTGAATCATCAGCATGATGGCGGCAGCCTGACGGCACTTGGCGGGATACTCGTCGATGGGACGGGCATACATCTTGTAGGTAGGACGCAGACGATACATATAAATGCGACCGTATTTCTTCAACTCCTCTGCAAACTCAGGAGCCAGCATGGCGTGGTCCTTCGGGTCGAAATAGCGGAGGGCGTTGCGGATAGCCAGCTTCTTTTCCGCGGGCGTGAGGATGTCCTTGCGCTTGGGCGCATGGTTCACTGTAGGGTCATAAGGCTGCGGTGCAGGCAGGGGATTGGGAATACCCTGACGCAATTCATTTTGGAATTCTTCGAGTGTCATATTACTAATTTGTTTATTGATTATCGAGAGCAACTATTTCACATATCCAATTTAAAATGCAAAGATACAAAATTCAAGCGACATAGCAAGTTTTTGTTTTCGCATTAGTCAAAAATCCAAGGATTAACATCCTGCTCCCGCTCTCGAAATCAGTGGATTTGTCACACAAATGCCGAAAAGGGCTAGGTGCATTAACACCTTAACCCTTTTCGACCTGAAAGACATATTTTATCTTGTAGTCATACTTTAGAAGCAAAGTTGGATGCCGGCTTCGAAACGGGGCAGATCCATCTTGAAGGCGGTGGGACTGGTGGGGTCGGAATCGTAGCTGATAGCGAAACCAGTGAGGCGGTAGCGGAGGTAGAGGCCTATCCAGTCGTATGAGAAACGGGTGGTGATGCCGAAGTTGAACTTGTAGTTGTCCTGATACTGCGGGTCTTTGATTTCTACATCGCCCTTTGCCGCATGGGGGATGTTCTTGTAGGCTACCTGGTAGCTGTACCAGCATCGAGAGGCGTAGGCGCCGAGGTCCCAGTGGAGACCTTTGCCGAATATACCGCCGGGAACGAAGCGGACACGCTGGAAGAGTTCGAGGGTAACCTCATCGACGTAGTAGTATTTGTGGTCGACACTGGCGGTGGGAAGGGCAAAGAGGTTGTCGAAACGATGACTACGTTCGGGGTCGAAAGTGTAACGGGTGTTGCCGTATTCGAGACCCAGACCGATACAGTAGGGCTTGGCGAGGGCGCGCATGACGCGGACGCCGATACGCGAGACGGGGGACCAGAGCCCGATTTTGTATTCCTGCGAGGAGAGGCGAATCATGTCGCCGAGCTGGACATAAAAGTCACCGCGCCATTTGGCACTGTTGCCAAAAGAGGATACATCGGACCAGTCGCCTTTCTTCCATTGCTTGCTGAGCTGGGTCGAAAAGTTAAAGTTGTCGAACTTGGCAGGCTTCATTTGGTAGGAGAAGTCGGTGCTGTAGCCAGTGACGGAGAGGCGCTTGTTCTGCTCGTCGGTGAGGCGGAAACTGGCGGTATAGCCGTCGAACCAGACGTTTAGAGTGCGGCGGTAGAGCTGTTTCTTGTCGAAGGTGATGCAGGAGGCAGTGTCGATGTTGTCAATCTCGATTTGTCGGTAGGCATCGAGGGTGCCCTGTTCGTTCTGCACATTGCAGAAGAGGGGACGGCTGATTTCGGTAGGAAGTACGGGGTTGAGGAGATGAAGCTCGACCACATCGTCTTTCTCGACGAAACGGAACGAGGGACGGGCAGCGGCTTTCTGTCTTTTGTTGCAGAAATAGGAGGCCTGGGGTACACCGTAGCCGAAGGCATAGTCGAAATAGGGGTAGAGGTCGGCGGACTTCTCAATCTCGTGGAAGAGCTGCATGGCAGTGAGGCCGGGGCAGGCCTGAAGAGCGCAAGCGGCGAAACCGGCCACGAGGGGACAGGAGAAGGAGGTGCCATCGACTTGACCATATTTATCGTTTCCGCTGGGCTGCGCGGCAAAAGCATGGCCGTAGGCGCAGACGTTGGGTTTCAGTGTGCCAGTGGCGCTGGGGCCAAAGGAGCTGAAAGAGATGTGGCGGTAGTGCTTGAGGTCAGCTTCGATACCGCCCACGCACAGGACGCTGTCGGCATCGGCTGGGGTGATGATGGTTTTCCAGGCGGAAGTGGTGGCCTCGTTGCCTGCGGAGTTGCAGACCAATATGCCTTTGCGGGCAGCCATGTTGCCGGCTTTGGCCACATAGGAGGTGCCGTCCATCTGCCACATATCATAACGCTCCTTGCCGTAGCCGAGGGAGCTGCTGATAATCTGGGCACCGTTTTTGTCGGCCCATTCCACAGCCTGCATCCACCATACTTCCTCTTTGAAAGGCTCCAAATCGACCTCGGTGCGGGCAAGGAGGAATTCTGCCCCAGTAGCAAGACCCAACTGCTTATGCCCAAAAGCAATGCCGGCAATGCAGCTGAGAGTCATGGTGCCGTGGCTGTTCCAGCCATAGACATCCTCCTTGTCGTTGCAGAAGTTCCAAGTCTTGATGATTTGGTGGTTGTCGAAGAGGTGCTTGAACGCCTGATGGGTGTTCACCTTGGGGAAACCACCGTCGAACACAGCTATGCGGACGCCCTTGCCGTCGATGCCCTGCTTGGCAAATTCGAGGCCGCCCATGCGGATGAGCTGGCCGTGGAGGAGCATCTGGGTTTCGGGGTTGGCGGGGAATTCGGAGTATTCGGAGTATTCTGAGTTTTCAGAATATTCGGAAAGGGTCTTGTAGGCTGCAATCTGCATCTCGGAGGCAATGAGATGAATGCCTTTGACAAAGGGCAGCTGCTCGATACGGCTCATCTGCTCAGGCGTGGCCATGACGGCAACGGCATTGAGCCAACGGGAGGTGCCCACCTCCTCGGTGGCGATGGCGTCGATTTGCGACACGTAGCTGCTGTTGAGCGGGTAGTTGCTGATGTCGTAGAGGTCGGCACCGCATTGGTTGTAACGCTCAATGGCTTTGGCGTCAAAATAGGTGTAGGGGTCGAAGGTGGTGCCCTGCTTGTCGGTGAGGAACACCCAGTAGCACGACTGGCTGAAGGCCGGAAGTGCCATCATTACGGTTAAAAACACAAATAGAATCTTCTTCATAATAGTTGTTGAATTTATTATTGTAATACAGTATGTAAGATTTCGTGCGACTTGAAGTTGCGGAACTCGCTGAGGTGCATCTGGAAGTATTCTAGCAGACGGTTGATAAGCTCGGTACGCTGGGCTAGGTTGGCCACAGGTGCGGGCGTTCCGTCGTGGAGGTGTTGCAGATAGTAATGCAACAGTTGGGAAGTGGAGGGGTCGAGCGTTTGGTCGCCAGCATATTGGAACCGGCCGCTCAGCATGTCGAACAGCGGCTCGCGCGAGCAATAGTTGTCCAAGGGTTCAATGCCCAGATGGCGCGAGACGGAGAGCATAAAAAGGATGGGCGACTGGCCGTTGACAGTGGCTGATTGAGAGTGTGCCATACTGACGACATAGTCAAACAGGTCGGGCATGGGTTCTTCCTCGCGAAGCGTTTTGTACAGCAACTCTGTCATGAAGAACCGCATGGCGTGACGCGACATTTCGTCAACCCTTGCCGTCGCCAGGCTTTGGGGAATGCCCTTATGGGGAGCCACCTCCTTGAGGTAGTTGATGGAGGTTTTGGGGTTGTTGTATACCACCAAGTCGAGATAGCTGAGCGGCTGCAACAGATTCTGCTTGGTTCGGCTGCCTCCCTTTCGCACCCCTTTCAAGATATATGAGCGCACACCCAACTGACGGGTGAAAATCTTAGCAATCACCGAGGTCTCGGAGTAGGCTGTGGTGTGCAACACAAGGGCGGGAGTGGAGAGGGTAGGTATCAACGAGTGGTGGATTTAGAATGATGAATGATGAGATTTATCGCGTTTATATTCATG
>R21__coassemble_329_pt1 | contig 40027 bp, 37 predicted proteins | sample R21__metabat2_low_PE_009 | metagenome-assembled genome bin R21 | reverse complement strand
CGTATTACACGTATATAAAATCACGAGGTCTCCACGTATCACATGTATTACACGTATAAAATCAAGAGGTCTCCACGTATCATATGTATTACACGTATAAAATCACGAAGCCTCCACGTATCACACGTATTACACGTATAAAATCACGAAGTCTCCACGTATCACATGTTTTACACGTAGTAAAAATAATACATGGTAACCTCTAATAATTGCCCCCCTGTAAGGGGCATTCCGGATAATCATTATCAATTTTTGAACACGAATTGCCATGTAATGACCATAAATTCATGACAATAAATGATAATTCGTGTTTAAACAACATTACCATGAATTCTCATTGCAAAGCAATGTTTTTATTAAATTGAATTATTAATGGAGGTTGCCACATGTGATACGCGAGATACGTGGAGAAAAGAAACGCATGAGATTATTGGTGGTTGCTTGAAGCAATAAATACGGGTGGATGGCGTTAAGGGGTGTATGCTTGAAAACTTAGGGCTATTAGGCCTCTTTATCGGATGTATGCTGGCGGCGACGGTGGTACCGTTTGCTTCGGAGACGTTGCTGGCAGGAGCTTTGCTGATGGGGTACAGCAAGTGGGCGGTCACGCTGGTGGCGACCCTGGGCAACACAACGGGGGGGATGATAAGTTATCTGTTGGGGTGGCTCTGCAAGTGGGATTGGCTTGAGAAGTACCTCAGGGTGAAGAAGGAGAAACTGATGAAAGTGCACGACAGGGTGGCGCGCTATGGTGTGTGGGCGGCCTTGCTGACGTGGTTGCCCGTAGTGGGGGACTTGATAGCCATCGCCATGGGACTGATGCGGGTGAACCCGTGGTGGACGCTGGTGCTGATGTTTATTGGCAAGATGGCCCGTTACCTGTTGGCCACGGGGTTGCTGAGTCTCACCAGCGGGATATAGGATTACTTGAACTTCTTTTTCAGCGCTCGGACGCGTTCGGCGGAGGCATGGATGTCGTCGGCTGACACTTGTCCGCTCTTCACCAGCTGGAGGATGGTGTCGACGGCACGGGGCACCACATTGGTGTCGTAGCCGCCTCCGTTGTTGGAGAGGCAGAGGAGGTCGCATCCTGCAACGATGGCCAGACGCAGGGCTTCCTCGAACCCGTAATGGCTGGTGATGGCCCCCATGGCGAGGTCGTCGGTGACCACTACCCCGTTGAAACCAAGTTGGTTGCGGAGCAGTTCTTTGACGATGACAGGGGAGAGGGAGGCGGGAAGGTCGTCGCCGAGGTTGCGGTTGATGACATGTGCCACCATCACCATGTCGACAATGCCTTTGTCGATAAGGGTGCGGTAAGGCTCCAGTTCTGTTTCTTTCCAGGTGTCGGAAACGTCGACAAGACCCGCGTGGGTGTCGCCGGTGGCACTGCCGTGTCCGGGGAAGTGTTTCAGACAGCCGATGACCTGCTTTTTGTTCAGCTCGTCGAGCCATATCGTGGCACACCGGGTGACGGTGGCGGGGTTGGAGGAGAAGCTGCGTCCCAGCTTGCCGATGACGGGGCAGGCAGGGTTGATGTTGACATCCACGCAGGGGGCGAAGTCGAGGTTGACACCTGCCTCGCTGAGTTCCTGAGCGATGATGGCGGCGTTGCGGGCCACGCTGTCGTCGCCCCCTTTGGCTGAGGCCTGGGCGGTCATGGTGGCGGGGAAGCCGTCGCGGGCGCGCATACGAGTCACGTTGCCGCCTTCCTGGTCGATGCCGATAAGCAAGTTGCCGTCAGCGTACTTCTGCAGGTCGGAGCAGAGCGCCTTGAGCTGGTCTGGCGACAGGACGTTGCGGTGGCGGGTGCCGGTGGGAGCGTCGTATTCAAAAAGGATGACGCTGCCTACATGATATTGCTGTATGTCGTGGATGATGTGGTTGTCGGCCTTGAGGGTGGTGCCGCGGAAACCCACAAGGAGCATCTCGCCGATGTCTTGCAGCAGCTGGTCTTCTTGTTTCACGGGCTTTACAGCGGGTTGCGGTGACTGTTGGATGTTCTGGCCACAGGCGGTGAAGGCGAGCGCCGTGAGCATAAGGATGAGAAAAGAACGTTTCATGTCGGATAGATTGTATGGTGATGAATCTGTTATGCAAAGGGGATGCGGTTGACGATGCTGCGGCCGAGGGTAATCTCGTCGGCGTATTCGAGGTTGTCGCCGATGGCGATGCCACGGGCGATGGTGGTGATTTTGACACCCAGCGGGGCAAGTTGTTTGTTGAGGTAGAAGGCGGTGGTGTCGCCTTCCATGGTGGTAGGCAGGGCCAGGATGACCTCGTCGATGTGCGAGGGGATGCCCTGCTGGACACGCTGGATGAGGGTATCGATATTGAGGTCGCGGATGCCGATGCCGTCGATAGGCGAGATGACACCGCCCAGCACGTGGTAGAGGCCTTGGTACTGCTGCGTGTTCTCGATGGCCATGACGTCCTGCACATTCTCCACCACACAGACGATGCTCTGGTTCCGTTTGGGGCTGGAGCAGATGGGACAGGTGTCGGTGTCGCTGAGGCAGTGGCAGATGTGGCAGTAGTGGATGTCGGTGGTGAGGCGTTGGACAGCGTCGGCGAGCAGCAGCACCTCGTCAGCCGGTTGTTTGAGCAGATGGAGTGCGAAACGGAGTGCGGAACGCTTGCCTACACCAGGCAGCGAGGAGAGGTGTTCGACGGCATTGGCCAAGGTGTTTGAGGGTAGTTCCATTGGTTTTCTTTGTTTGAATTTGCAAAGGTACGATTTTTTTTCGTATTTTTGCATTTTGAAATGCTTGTCGCCTTGCAGGCGGCAGGCTGCAAAATGAGATAAATAGAGCGTTGTATGAAACATATCACCGATTTTGTCATTGAAAACAGAACGCAGTTGGGCGACCAGTATTTCTCGCTTACGCTGCGCCATCCCGGCCAATTGCCCCCGATTGCTGCCGGCCAGTTTGTGGAGGTGGAAGTGCGCCATTGCCGCGAGGTGCTGTTGCGCAGACCTATCTCTATCCACGATGTGGATGCGGAGCGGAACACCCTCACCCTGCTCATCCAGATTGTGGGCAAAGGCACACGTCAGCTGTCGGAGCTGAAGGTAGGGGAGGAGTTGAACCTGGTATATCCGCTGGGACATGGGTTCGGTGTGGAAGGCAAGCGTCCCCTGCTGGTGGGCGGCGGTGCGGGAATAGCTCCGTTGTTCCATCTGGCCAAATGCTATCAGGCCAAAGGAGTGGTGCCGACCATCCTGCTGGGCGGCCGCACCAAGGAGTTGATACCTGTGCGCGAGGCGTTCGGACAGTATGGCAAGGTGTGCTACGCCACCGAGGACGGCAGTCTGGGCGAGAAGGGATTAGTGACACAGCACACTGCTTTCGCGGGCGACTACGACCAGATATGCACCTGCGGGCCGACGCCGATGATGAAGGCGGTGGGCCGCTATGCGTTGGAGAAGGGCATCCCTTGCGAAGTGTCGCTGGAGAATATGATGGCCTGCGGCATAGGTGCCTGCCTGTGCTGTGTATGCGACACCGACGAAGGGCACAAGTGTGTGTGCAAGGAGGGACCGGTGTTTGATGTGAGAAGATTGACCAAATGGTTGGAGGCAACCAAATAAAACTGAATCGTCATGGCAAAGTTAGAGACCAAGATACACAACATCGTGCTGAAGAATCCGGTGATGACGGCTTCGGGCACTTTTGGCTACGGCGAGGAGTTCGCCGACTTCATTGATTTAAGCCGTCTGGGCGGTATCATCGTGAAAGGCACTACTGGCGAACGCCGTCAGGGCAACCCTTATCCGCGTATGGCCGAGACCCCTGCGGGCATGCTGAATGCCGTGGGGCTTCAGAATGTGGGTGTAGCCACTTTCTGCAAGGAGGTGTATCCCCGCATCAAAGACATCAATACCAATATACTGGTGAACGTGAGCGGCTCGTCGATTGAGGAGTATTGCAGTGTGGCGGAGCAGATTGACGAGCTGGATTGCATCCCGGGCATTGAGTTGAACATCAGCTGTCCCAATGTGAAAAAGGGCGGCATGGGGTTCGGCACCGACCCCGTAATGGCCGCGCAGGTGGTCGGCGAGGTGCGCAAAGTGTATCACAAGACAATGATAGTAAAGCTCACGCCCAACGTGACCAGCGTGGTGGAGATAGCCAAAGCGGTGGAACAGGCGGGAGCCGACAGCGTGTCGCTGATTAACACGATGCTGGGAATGGTCATCGATGTGGAACGTCAGCGGCCTTACCTCAGCACCATCACGGGCGGCTTGAGCGGCCCCTGTGTCAAGCCTGTGGCTGTGCGCATGGTGTGGCAAGTGGCCCATGCTGTGCAGATTCCCGTCGTGGGGCTTGGCGGCATCAGCTGTGCTGCCGATGCGTTGGAGTTCCTGATGGCGGGCGCCAAGGCCATAGAGGTGGGCACTGCCAACTTCCTCGACCCTGCGGTGACAGTGAAGATTGTGGACGGGCTGCAGGACTACTGCCAGCGTCATCATATCGATGATATCAACGACATCATAGGCATTATCTAATACCTACGTTTCTATGCGATTGATTGCCGATAGCGGAAGCACCAAGACGCACTGGGTATTGCTGAATGGTGAACAGGAGCGCCATTGTGTCACCGAGGGCTTGAACCCTTGGATGGCCGACCGAGGTGTTTTCGCGTTGGTGGGCCGACAGCTGTGTGGTCAGTTGGGTCTTGAAGGAGCGAGGGTGGAGCAGGTGTTCTTCTACGGTGCCGGCTGCGGTACCGAAAGTGCCTGCCAGCGCGTGAGGGAGTGGATGGGGGAGACCCTGCCCTTTGACAGCATGGAGGTGAACAGCGATCTGCTGGGAGCCTGCCGGGCTACCTGCGGCAGCAACGAAGGCATGGTGGGTATACTGGGTACGGGAAGCAATATGTGCTATTACAACGGACAGCATGTGGCCCTTCAACGCGTGTCGACAGGCTTTATACTGGGCGATGAGGGGTCGGGCAACCATATCGGCAAAAGGCTGCTGAAAGACTATCTCGAAGAGCGGATGCCAGAGGATTTAAGAGCCATGTTCCATGATGATTACCCCTATACCACCGCCGAGTTTATCGACTGTATCTACCGCCGTCCCTTCCCCAATCGTTTTCTGGCCTCACTGGCGTCCTTCGCCGCCAGCCATAAGGAAAATCAATACATGCAGGAGGTGATCCGCAGCTGCTTTCGGGCGTACTTTGAGCAGATGTCCTATTTCGGAGAGCATGCCTCGTTGCCGCTTCATGTGGTGGGCGGGTTGGTCTCGTCGTTCGAGGCGGAGATAGGCGAAGCAGCCGCTGGAAGCGGTGTGCGGTTGGGGGTTATGGTGCAGTCGCCGATTGAGGGATTGGTAGCTTTCCACAAAGAGTGATTTTTTTTCCTGCGGCGTTATAATAATAAATGCAATTCCGCGTTACTTGGAAGTTTTTAAAATAATATCATACACAATGGATTTAACAAACATCTTAGCCATTTCGGGCAAACCTGACTTGAATGAATTGGTGTCTAGAACCAAAAACGGCGCCATCGTTATGAACCTCGTCAACGGACAAAAATTCCCCGTGTTCTCCAGCAGTAGTATCAGCCAGTTGAGCGAAATACGCATGTTTACTACCGAAGATGAGAAACCCCTGGAAGAGATATTCCAAAATGCCTATAATGTCTTGGAAGGCAAGCCTACCGACTTCGACCCCAAGAAGGCAGACAGCAAGGTGCTGTTCGACTTGTTGGCCAAAGTGCTGCCCAACTACGATACCGATCGTGTGCACACTTCCGATGCCAAGAAGCTGTTCTCGTGGTATAACATCCTGCTCGCTGCCGGCAAGCTGACGGCTACCGAGGAAGAGGAGAAGGCCGAAGAGACTGCCGACGCTCCTGCCGCCAAGAAACCCGCTACGCCCAAGAAGCCCGTCGCCCCCAAGCAGGCTGCGCCCAAGGCCACCACACAGGCCAAGGCCGCCCCTAAACGTACCACTACGGCCAAGAAAGCCATCTAAAGCGTATCAACCCATCCCCATTAAACCAACAAAATCCCGTAGTCATGAAGAAAATACTTGTCACGTTGTGTACACTGGTGCTGCTTGTCTCGGTTGCGTCGTGCAAAAAGGAGAAGGAACCTGTCGTAGAGAATCCCATACCTGTCTATAAAGAGGGTGTGTACCATCCTGTCATGAAGGTTGTCACTGTGAGCGAGAACGGTGACACTACTCAAGAGTGGAGCTGGGTTGGTGACAATCTGGACCATATCACCTGGGCCGACGGAGAGGTCACGAATTACAGCTATAACGGTAACCTGATTACCCGAGTGGCATCCAACCAAGATCTGGGCGAGGAACTGCGTTATACTTACGCCGGCGAACAGATGACCAAGTGCGAGGTATACTATGAAGGTAACCTTGCCGTGACGATGGACCTTCAGCACAATGCCGCAGGGAAAATCAGCGGCGGCATTATTTCCATTGACGATAACTTCCTCATGACGCTGGCCGGGCAGCTGCTGGGCCAGGGCTCGTTCTTCGAGAAACTGTTGGGTACCCGGACGGCTGAGGCAATGGTCCAGATGGCCAGGATAGCCAAAGCTCAGCCTGATTCGAAGTTCACTATTGACAACAAGAACTTCACCATGAACTTCGAATGGAACGGCGAGAATGTCGACAAGCAGATTCTGAATGGCTCGTTCGTTTTGAATGTCACTTCGGAAGACCTGGAATTAGTCCAGAATTTCATTGAAATCCCTGAACAAATTCTGCCGGTCATTCAGATGGTCATGGCCATGACCGGGGGCAATCTCCCGTTGCAGGTGTCTCTTACCGACACGATAGTTGCCACCTACGACAGCATGTACAACCCCATGTTCTGCAACTGGGGAACATTGTTAAGCCCGCTCACACTCTCCAGAGCCAATGTGCTGACGCAGGAGAACCATTTCGTCGCTGCACTTGCCATCTCGATGATGGGTCAGACCCAAGAGCTGTTACGCCAACCGGAAGACACGTTTGAGGAATACCGCTACGAATACAACGACAAGCATTACCCCACCAAGAAGATTGGTGATACTGAGATTATTTACACATACAAGAACTAATCAAATATGACATACAGCGAAAAAGACCAGCAATATAAGCGTTATACTGTCACTTCGGCATTGCCTTATGCCAACGGACCTGTCCATATCGGACACCTGGCAGGTGTCTATGTCCCTGCCGATGTATATGTGCGCTATCTTCGCGCCCAAGGCGAGGATGTGATGTTCATTGGCGGCAGCGATGAGCACGGTGTGCCCATCACTATCAAGGCCCGCAAAGAGGGCGTGACTCCACAGGACATCGTGGACCGCTACCACAAGATTATCAAAGACTCTTTCGCCGAGTTGGGAATCTCGTTCGACATCTACAGCCGTACCTCGTGTCCGGAGCATCATGCTACGGCTTCAGCCTATTTCAAGAAACTGTATGACGAGGGCAAATTCATCGAAAAGACCTCGATGCAGTATTACGATGAGGAGGCTCATCAGTTTTTGGCAGACCGCTACATTACAGGCACATGCCCTCACTGCGGAAACGACCACGCCTATGGCGACCAGTGCGAGGCTTGCGGTACCTCCTTGAATGCCACCGACCTGATCAACCCCAAATCGATGCTCAGCGGCAATCCCCCTGTGATGCGCGAGACGAAGCATTGGTACCTCCCGCTCGACCAGGATGAGCCTTGGCTGCGCGAATGGATTCTGCAGCAGCATAAGGGCGACTGGAAGACCAATGTGTATGGCCAGTGCAAATCGTGGATTGATGCCGGTCTTCAACCCCGTGCCGTCACCCGCGACCTCGACTGGGGTGTGAAAGTGCCTGTCGAGGGCACCGAGGGCAAAGTGCTGTATGTATGGTTCGACGCCCCCATCGGTTACATCAGTTTCACCAAACAGCTGAAAGGCGACGACTGGGAGAAATGGTGGAAGGACAAGGACACCAAGCTGGTGCACTTCATTGGCAAGGACAATATTGTGTTCCATTGCATCATCTTCCCCGCTATGCTTAAGGCCGACGGCAGCTATATCCTCCCCGCTAACGTGCCGGCAAACGAGTTCCTCAACCTTGAAGGGGACAAGATAAGCACCTCGCGCAACTGGGCTGTCTGGCTGCACGAGTATCTCAAGGAGTTCCCCGGCAAACAGGATGTGCTGCGCTACACCCTTTGCAGCAATGCACCTGAAACCAAGGACAACGACTTCACGTGGAAAGACTTCCAGCTGAAGAACAATTCCGAGTTGGTGGCAATCCTCGGCAATTTTGTCAACCGTACACTGGTGCTCACCCACAAGTTCTACGGTGGCAAAGTCCCTGCTCACGGTGCTTGGAACGAGCTTGACCAAGAGGTCATCAAGGAGATGGCCACCTACCCCGAAAAGGTGGGGCGTAGCATCGAGAACTACCGCTTCCGCGAGGCATTGGCCGAGATGATGAACCTGGCCCGTTTGGGCAACAAGTATTTGACGGACACCGAACCGTGGAAACTGATAAAGACCGATCCCGAGCGTACGGCTACAGTCCTCAACCTCTCCTTGCAGATTTGTGCCAATCTCGCAGTCCTTTGTGCACCGTTCATTCCCTTCACGGCCGACAAAATGCACCGCATCATGAATCTGCCCGCCATGGGATGGCAGCATGCAGGCAACGCCAACCTGCTGATGGAGGGCCATGTGATTGAGAAACCCGAACTCCTATTCGAACTGATAGACGATGCCACCATCGAGGCACAGGTGAACAAACTGCTTGAGACCAAGCGTCAGAACGAGCTCAACGCCTGGCAGCCCAACCAAGTGAAAGAGACGGTCTCTTTCGAAGACTTTGGCAAGATGGACATCCGTGTGGGCACGGTGCTGGAATGCACCAAGGTGCCCAAGGCCGACAAACTTCTGCAGTTTAAGATTGAAGACGGCATGGGTACCCGCACCATTGTCAGCGGCATAGCCAAGTACTATTCCGAGCCTGAGAAACTGGTGGGAATGCAGGTGTGCTTTATTGCAAACTTCGCTCCGCGCAAACTGAAAGGTGTCGAAAGTCAAGGTATGATTCTCAGTGCCGAGGACAAGGACGGCCGCCTCATCCTGGTGTCTCCAAGCCAGTTGGTCACCCCAGGGTGCAATGTCGGATGATATGACAGTACTGTTATTGGGCGGCAATGGCCTTCTGGGCCATAATGTGTTGAGGATTTTGCTGGAGCAAGGGACCGAAGTGCATGCCTTGGTACGCAACCCTGCTCTGCTGCATACGGGGGATTTCCCTCAGTCATCCTCGTTGCTCACAGTTTTCGAGGGCTCGTTGCTCAACGACGACGACTTGTATCGTGCCGCACAAGGCTGCGATGCCATCATCAACTGCGCCGGCACCACCGATATGTCGCTTCTCCATTACGAGGACTATCTACCCGTCAATGCCCATCTGTGTCATAGATTAGTAAGTCTTATGTCGCAGATGGGCATCTGCCGTCTTGTCCATACCAGCACCGCCAATACCATCGGCTATGGCACAGCGTTCCGGCTTGCCACTGAGCTCGAGCCGATGCAGCCTCCTTTCAGCTGTTCGTATTACGGACGCAGCAAGAGAGAAGGGGAGGAGTACTTGGCTCAGGCAGCGCGGCGATATACCGACTGGCATATTGTCATTGTCAATCCTGGTTTCATGGTGGGGCCTTACGACACCAAACCCTCCTCCGGTGCCCTCCTTCTTGCCGGGTACCGCAAACCGTTGATGGTCTCTCCGAAGGGTGGGAAAAGTTTCGTCCATGTTGCCGATGCCGCCACCGCCATCGTGAATGCCCTCACTATGGGGCATCATGGCGACCGTTATCTCCTCACTGGGGAGAATCTTTCCTTGCGTCAGTTTTACCGTCTGCAGGCGAAGGTATGCCACTATAGGCAGCTCGTCTTGCCGCTCCCCAATGGGTTGCTGCGGTTGGCAGGATGGTTGGGCGACCTGCTGAGGCACTGTGGCATCGCCACACAGCTCTCTTCACGCAACGTCAGGCAGCTGATGGTGTGCGAGTACTACGACAATGGGCATGCCGTCAACGACCTTGCGCTGCCTCGAACGCCCATATCCCATGCTATCGAGGACTTCTTTGCATGGTATTCCACCGCACCCAGATAATATTTTCGACGGAGGGCAATTTTTAGCCGCAAGTGCCGTTACATTGATAAATAAATCCCATAAAGCCCCGTAAAGATGAAAAAGATGCTCCCACTCATGCTGCTTGTGGCATTGACACTCACGGCATGCAATCCCAAATCGTCCGAGCCTCCCCAAAAGAAAGGCTCTTCCGGAAAGACCCTTGAGTTGATGATTGTGGCTGACAAAGATGTGTATCGTGGTGAGACCAAGGCCTTAATCGACTCCCTCTTTGGCCGTCCCCAGATAGGACTGCCTGTCCCGGAGAAAATGTTCGACATTGTCAACATCCCGGTTTCGTCCTACAAGAACACCGAGATGTTCCAGAACCATCGCAACATCATCTTCTGTGATGTCAATCCCGGTAATCCCGACAAAGTGTATATGCACATCGACGAGTATGCCGCCCCACAGGTGGTGTTCGACTTTGCTGTCAAGGACCAAGCCTCGTTGCGCGACATGTTGCGCAAATACGAGCACCATATCCTCGACCAGGTCTACAATGCCGAGCACCGCAGGGTTATCAAGGCATTCAAGGGGATGGAGAATTTCAAAATCAATGAAGCCATCCGCAAGCAGTTCGGGTTCGGCCTGATGTTCTCCAACGAGTTTGCTATCGCCAAACAGCTCGATGGCTTTGCCTGGATCCGCAAGGAAGCCAAAGACTTTGGCATCGGTGTGCTTGTCGATGTCTTCCCCTACGAGAATCAGAACGTGTTCGACGAGCAGCACATCCTCGACCGTCTGGACACCATCATGAAACGCAATGTACCCAGCAATGCCGATGGCAGCTACACCGGTATTGAACGCCGCCGCGATGCACAAGGCAACTATCTGGCACCTATCACTCTCCGCAAGGTGGACTTCGACTCCAATTACTGCATCGAGACACGTGGCTGCTGGCGTTCCTTCGGCGATTTTATGGGAGGCCCCTATGTCTCCTACACCCTCCTGTCGCCCGACAAGAAGAATGTCATCATGCTCATGGGTTATGTCTATTGTCCACGCAATAAGCCTTGGACCAAGCGCGACCTGCTGATGCAGGTGGAAAGCATCTGCTGGTCGATTGAATTCTGATTCAAAGCACGCTGATATTACGCTATTACGAGATGCGCCGATTGTTGTTGCTACCTATCCTTCTAGTGCTTGTCCAGCCGCTCCGTGCCCAGAACTTTCTCGACAGGAGCGAGGTGGGTATTACCGTCGGAGGGATGAACTACCTCGGCGATCTCAATAACCAAAGCATGTTCGGCAAGGTCAACCCTGCGGCAGGACTTATAGCACGCTACAATTTTGACACCCGTTGGCTGCTCGCCTTCGGAGCCTCCTATGGCCGTGTAGAGGGAGGCAACCCCGACTATATAGCGCGTCGCAACCTCAGTTTCCGCTCCTCAATCATGGAGGGATTTGTCCGTGCAGAGTTCAACTTCTTCCCCTACGGCATCCGTTCCGCCGCCTACAAGCGTTCCACACCCTACATCTTCTGTGGCTTCGGTGCGTTTAAGTTCAACCCTATGGCGCAGTATACCCAGCCTTCCTCCGGACAAACCGACTGGTATGCCCTTCAGCCCCTCGGTACCGAGGGACAAGGCTCACGTGCTTACCCCAACCGTGTCAAATACCAACTAATCGAGGTCTCCATGCCTTTCGGCATCGGCTATCGGTGGCGGCTGGCAGCCAACATGCACCTCACAGTGGAGTATGGCTGGCGTAAAACCTGGACCGACTATCTCGACGATGTCAGCACTACCTATGTGGGCGCCCAGGTGCTCAACGAAACCGGTGGAGGAAGCATGGCCGCCGTGTTGGCCGACCGCAGCGGCGAAGTGGAAGCCGGCTATGTCAATGCCCCGGGCATTAAGCGGGGCGACGACTCGCTTAACGATTGGTACTCCTACTTCAACGTCAGCCTCTCGTTCTCGGCCGAGATGCTTTTCGGCTGGATGCGGGGCAAAGTGTGCGAAAAATAAACCCCTGTGCTTGTGGGAACGTGGCAATGGGTGAATGTGTAAGTCCCACTAACACACAAATAAGTCAACAAGAAAACACATTCAAATAATGAAACTCGAAGACATAGACAAATCGCGTGTGCCGCAGCATGTGGCCATCATCATGGACGGCAATGGCCGCTGGGCCCAGAAGCAGGCCCACAAACGTATCTTTGGCCATCAGAACGCTATGACCGCCGTGCGCCAGGCTGTGGAAGCCGCCGTCGCTTGCGGTGTCAAATATCTGACCCTTTACACTTTCAGTACCGAGAACTGGAATCGCCCGCAGGAAGAAATCGACGGACTCATGGAACTCCTCATCAAGGCAGTGCGTGACGAGACCAAAACCTTGATGGACAACAATGTCCGTCTGCAAACCATCGGCGACACCGCCCGCATCCCCGAGAAGTCGCGCTCCAAACTGCTCGAGTGCATCGAAACCACCGCAGGCAACACCGCCATGACCCTCGTTTTGGCGCTCAGCTATAGCTCCCGCTGGGAGGTGGCACAGGCCCTCCGCTCCATCTGTGTCGAAGCACGCGACGGCCGTCTTCTGCCCGCCGACATCACCGAGGAGACCCTACGTAACTATCTTGTTACAAAGGACTACCCCGACCCCGACCTTCTCATCCGCACGGGCGGCGAGTTGCGTATCAGCAATTTCCTCCTCTGGCAGATGGCATACACCGAACTCTATTTCAGCGACCAGCTTTGGCCCGACTTCCGCCACGAAGACTTCTACGATGCCGTCTACGACTTCCAGAACCGTCAACGCCGTTTCGGCAAGACCGGCGACCAAGTGACGCAGGCATAATCTACAGGCGTAGGGATGAAACGACTGCTACAGCGGCTCACCATTGTGACAGCATTGCTCTTTGCCATAGGGTCACCCCTCCGTGCCCAGAAGCTTGGCGTTGAGGACATCACACCCGTATACGACCTCGTCAAGACCTTCAAGCGCATCATCCCATACCACGACACTGCCAGCCATCTCACGGTGACGCATGTCATCATGAACACCGACTACCGCTATGTCAAGCTCTTTCTTAGGTACGAACCCGACCAGAGCATCACTCCTCAGACCCAGAAACAGATTCTCGACTACTTGGTCCATCACGACCTGTGGTCACTCCAACCCCTTGCCGACCACACTTTCGACCTCCGTGTGGAACTTAGCATAAAAGACAAGCCCGTCTCCGCCCGATACGACTATACCACTGCCGACCTTCAGAACGCTATATCGCCCCCACTCGAGCAGCTGGCACGCGAATACATAGCTCAAGTGGTGCAGACCCTTCAAGGTGACTTGCCCGCTCATCTGGACGACGATGGTCAGATGCTGGTAGCTTCGCATTACGACACTGCGGCTCGCAGGGTTACCAACACCTATGTTTTCCCCGACACCGTATGGCCCTCTGTCCGCGACCGCATCGTCAACCATACTGACGAGGTTCGCCGCATCACGGCACAAAACCTTCTTTCCGGCGCAGCTGAAGGAATGGCCTCATCTGCCTATCTAGCCGATGTCACCCTCTGCTACCGCTATGGCAACTATTCCCGCACCGACTCGGCCGAGGTGTTTATTGCTCCCTGGATGTGGGAGACCTATTACAACGACATGGATTTCGGTTCGGATACTGCCGACATCATCGAAACCGCTGATTCCTCGATATTATTGTTGAGCATGATAGCCGAAAGTGTGAATAAGGACTGCCCCGCTGCCGTCGACAGCCTCACAACGATGCTCAGTTGTGCGTTCGACTCCGTCAACCGGGTGCTGACTTACACTTACCGGGTCAACGAGCTGGCGATGCTCAACATCGAAAACAATGCCAATGCACAGAGTCAACTGACCGATGCCGTAGAGCAAGCACTGCTCTCCGATGCTGGCCGCCCATTGGCGCAGCTGCTGGTGTCCGCCCAGGCCACGTTGGTCTATTACTACACCTCCCCGCGCAGCCAATCGCCGCTCACCCTTACTTTCTCACCCGCCCGCATTGAGGAAATATTGAATCAATGACGGTGGCAAGTCGTTGATGGCATGATTGCTGCGATAAGGAATATCTCTAGGATGTTGCCCTGTGTCGAAAGCTACATCCCATATTTCTGCAAGGCGGACCTGCATGATGTGCGCAGGAGGCCTGAAGGGCAGGGGGAGCGTATCTGCCGACAAGGCTCCAGTCCGCCGCTGTGGAAGGGGGAAGGTGCAGAAAATATAACTTTTTTTGGGGCAATAAATAATAAAATATGCAAAGTGGAGTTATATTAAACCTAAGGACTTATGGCCTTGATGGCTGTAGGTTGTATATTGATTTGATTGTTAGAAGTATACATACTGTTTAATGAAAAAGATACTCATTATCCTGCCGTTGCTCTTTTTGCTCGGCTTACCATTTACGGGCAGTGCCCAGGTTGTTGTGGGCAACCAAGAATACGACATTGACTATCTCACCCCAAAGACTTACGAGATAGGCGGCATCACCTTCCAGGGTGCGGAAAACTACGACACTCGTATGGTTCTGCTGGTTGCCGGACTGCAAGTGGGAGACCGGATAAGGGTGCCGGGCGACAAACTGGCTACGGCGGTGGACCGCCTGTGGAAACAGGGCTTGTTCGAGGATGTGCAGATTTATGTCACCCGTATTCAAGGCGACTTGATTTTCTTCGAGATAGTGTTGAAGAGCCGTCCCAAAATGAGCATGTTCAAGATTAACGGCGTGAAAAAAAGCGACAACGACAAGCTAAAGGAGGAGATGAATATTGCCACAGGCGATGTGGTGACCGAGAACCTGCTGACTACGTCGCGCAACCGCATCCGCGCCTTCTATCTTGACAAGGGTTACAGCAATGTGTCCGTCACTACCGAAGTGGAGAAGGACACCATCGTGGCCAAAAACGAGAACAGGGTGAATGTCATCTTCAACGTGAAACCCGGCAACCGGGTAAAAATCGACTCGCTGATTATTGAGGGCAATAGCCAGATAAGCACCAACATGCTGCTCCAGCAGATGAAGAATACCCACGATGTGAACTATTACAAGAAGTTCTTCTTTTGGACAAAAGGGTTCTGGAGCCGTTCGAAATATCAGGAGTCGAAGTTTAACGAGGATTTGGAGAGCATCATCACCTATTACAACGAGAATGGTTTCCGCGATGCCCGCGTGGTGTGGGATACCGTTTATCCCGCCACCCGTATTGAGGATGGCAAAGAGGTGGGTGAAGACCGTCTGATAGTGAAGGTGAGACTGCACGAAGGCAACAAGTTCGTGTTCCGCAATATCACTTTCTCCGGCAACACTATCTACCCGTCGGACCTGCTGCTGAAGCATCTGCGTATTGAGAAGGGCGACCCCTACAACCGTACCCTGTTGGAAACCAACTTGCGCTATAATCCCTCGGGGACGGACATCAGTTCCATGTATATGGACAACGGATACCTGTTCTTCAAGGCCGTTCCTGTTGAGGTGGGTGTCGAGAACGACTCCATCGATATCGAGATCCGCATAGTGGAGGGCAAGCAGGCCCGTATCCGCAATGTGTCGGTGGAGGGCAACACGATGACCAACGACCGTGTTATCCTGCGCGAGCTGCATACCCGTCCGGGCGACCTGTTCAGCCGCGACGCCGTGATGCGCAGCCACCGCGAGCTGACCACGTTGGGCTATTTCAAACAGGAGACCATTCAACCCGATGTGAAACCCAACACCAACGACGGCACAGTGGATGTGGTGTACAAGGTGGAGGAGGGCAACACCAGCCAGATACAGCTGCAGGGTGGCTATGGAAACAGGATGCTTATCGGTCAGATAGGCTTGACGTTGAACAACTTCTCTGTACGAAACATCTTTAACAAGAAGGCATGGCACCCGCTGCCGGTAGGCGACGGACAGAAGCTGTCCATCAATGCGGTCACCAATGGCACGTATTATTACTCGTTCAGCGGTTCGTTCACCGAGCCCTGGCTGGGAGGCCGCAGGCCGCAGTCGCTCAGTGTGTCGGTGTACCACCACTTTATCAGCAACGGCTATTTCTATAAGAAGAGCGAGTCGCAGTATGGCAACCTGCGTATCAGCGGTGCTGCTGTGTCGTTCACCAAGCGTCTTAAATGGCCCGACGATTACTTCATTGTCGCACACACCATTTCCTACAAGCACTACAATCTGAATAACTACTCCCTGTTCCGCGGCACGACCTTCACCAACGGCAAGGCCAACGATTTGTCGTACGGCTTTATGATCAGCCGCAATTCGCTCGACTCACCTATCTATGCCCGCAGCGGCTCGGAGGTGTCGGTGGCTCTGTATGCCACACCCCCCTACACCGCCATCAGTGGCAGGGATGTGGAGAATGTTACCGAGCAGGACAAGTTCAACTGGACGGAATACTATAAAATCAATGTCAGAGGCTCGTGGATGCTGAACCTGGTCGGCGACTTGGTGCTGAACGCCAAGACACGTTTCGGCTGGATGGGCTATTACGACAAGAAAATTGGTCTTTCGCCCTTCGGCCGCTATTTTGTGGGTGGCGACGGTTTGCAGGCCTATGCCTACGATGGCCGTGAGATTATCCCGGTTCGTGGTTATGAGGACAGCCGTCTGAGCCCCGACGAGGGTGCATCGATTTTCACCCGTTATACCCTCGAGCTGCGCCATCCGGTTATCGAGAGCTCCAGTGCCACCATCTGGCTGCTCGGATTCCTTGAAGGCGGTAACAGCTGGTACAATGTGAAGGATTTCCAACCGTTCAGTGTGTACAAGTCGGCCGGTGTCGGTGTGAGAGTGTTCATGCCTATGTTTGGCTTGATAGGTGTAGACTGGGGCTATGGTTTCGACGGTACCGGCATCGGTGGTTCGCATGTGCACTTCAGCATCGGACAAAGTATGGATTAACAGTCAAAAAGACAATACAATCGTTTACCTATGCGCAGACTGATTCTTATAGCAACGCTTCTTATGCTAGCCCTCCCCGTAAGGGCGCAGAAGTATGCCTGTGTGAACACGGAGTATATCATGAAGAATGTGCCGGAATATAACCAGGCGTTGAACAAGGTGAACAAGTACGTGGAGGAATGGCGCAAGGAAATTGAGGCCAAGCAGGCCGAAGTGGACGAGTTGCGCCAGCAATACCAGCAGGAGTCCTATCTGCTGCCGGAGAATTTGAAGCAACGCCGTCAAGACGAGATACGTACCAAGGATGCCGAACTCCGTAGCCTGCAGCAGCAGCGCTTCGCACCGGGAGGCGATCTCGACCAGCGGAAAATGGAGTTGCTCAAACCGGTGCAGGACCGTGTGTATAATGCCATCGAGCGTGTGGCACGCGAGAAGAACTACGCCTTTGTCTTCGACAAGGCCGGTGCCGCCACCGTGCTGTATGTGGCGGATAAGTACGACATCAGTAACCAGGTGCTTGAGATGCTGGGCGTGAAGCCGGGTGCTGCCCCCGAGGGAGGCATCAATCCCAATGCCGGTGAAGGCAGACAGAAATCTGCCGCGGGTCAGCAGGAAAAGCAGCGCCAAGCCCCCCCTGCCGCCGAACGCAAGGAGAGAATGTAAAACAACATGAATAATAATAACAAACAAAACTGATAAACACAACATGAAAAAAGGATTTATCGTAGTAATGATGGCCCTGCTGGCTTTCGGTGGCAGCGCCATGGCTCAGAAGAACATCAAACTCGGTCACATCAACTCAAACGACCTGATGCAGATTATGCCCGGCCGCGACTCGGCCCAGGCTGCCTTGCAGAAGGAAGTGGAGGCCCTTCAGGCCGAACTGGAAACCATGAATAAGGAGTTTGAGACCAAGTACAATGACTATCTCGCCAAGAGAGACCAGCTGTCCGAGTTGATCCGCAAGACCAAGGAAAGCGACCTCCAGAACATGAGAGCCCGCATCGAAGAGAGTCAGTCCAATGCCCAGAAACTGCTTGAAGAGCGTCAGGAAGCCCTGCTCAAGCCTATCGTCGACCGCGCCAAGAAGGCTATCGAAGAGGTGGGCAAGGAAAACGGATATACCTATATCTTCGACTCCGGCATCGGCACTGTCCTCTATTCGCAGGACAGCGACGACATCATGCCTCTCGTGAAGAAGAAACTCGGCCTGAAGTAATCTAGTTAGGTTAATTGAGAGTTGAGAGCTGAGAATTGAGAGGTGCCGAGTTGCGGTAGCCAATTCTCAATTCTCAACTCTCAATTCTCAATTTTTAGTATATGTTAGTCAAGACATTCGGCAGTGCTATCTGCGGCGTCAACGCCATGATGGTCACCGTGGAGGTGAGCGTCGAGATGGGCGTCAATTTCACCCTTGTCGGTCTGCCGGACAGCGCTGTGAAGGAGAGCCAGCAGCGTATTGCCACCGCCATTGGGCAGTATGGTCTGCGCATCCCCGGCAAACGGGTGGTGGTGAACATGGCTCCTGCCGACCTGAGGAAGGAGGGGGCTGCCTATGACCTCACCATCGCCATCGGTATCCTTGCCGCCGCAGGCAATATGCGTGCCGACGACTTGGAGCATTACGTCATCATGGGCGAGCTGTCTCTCGACGGCAGTCTGCGCCCCATAAAAGGGGTGCTACCCATAGCCATCGAGGCCCGCAAGCAGAAGTTCAAAGGCATCATCGTCCCCAAGGAGAACGCCCGTGAAGCCGCCATAGTCAACAATCTGGAGGTATACGGGGCCGAGAATGTCAAACAGGTTATCGACCACCTGAATGGGGAGAAGATGATGGAACCCACTATCGTCGACACCCGCGCCGAATTTGCAAACCACCTCAACCATTACGAGTACGACTTTGCCGACGTGAAAGGGCAGGAGAGTATCAAACGGGCATTGGAGATTGCCGCTGCAGGCGGCCACAATGTCATCATGATCGGTCCTCCGGGTTCGGGCAAAACCATGTTGGCCAAGCGTATGCCCTCCATCCTGCCCCCTTTGAGTCTGGAGGAGTCTTTGGAGACTACCCAGATACATAGTGTGGCGGGCAAGATGAAGAAGGAGGACTCGCTGATAGCCATCCGGCCGTTCCGTTCGCCACACCATACTATTTCCGATGTCGCCCTAGTGGGTGGCGGTACCAATCCCCAGCCAGGTGAAATATCCCTGGCACACAATGGGGTGCTTTTCCTCGACGAACTTCCCGAATTCCGCCGTCAGGTGCTGGAGGTACTACGCCAACCCATGGAGGAGCGGCGTGTCACCATCAGCCGCGCCAAGATGACCATCGACTACCCCGCCTCCTTCATGCTGGTGGCGGCGATGAACCCATGCCCTTGTGGCTACTACAATCATCCCACGGTGGAGTGTACCTGTCCCGCCGGAGCAGTGAAGAAGTACATGAACAAGATTTCCGGCCCGTTGCTGGACCGTATCGACTTGCACATCGAGGTGACGCCGGTGCCTGTAAGCCAGCTCAACAACATGCAGCAGGGCGAGAGCAGTGCCGTCATCCGCGAGCGGGTCGTGGCCGCACGTGCCATCCAGACAGCCCGTTTTGCTGGCCATCCCGGCGTCCACTGCAATGCACAGATGACCAGCAAACTCACCCGCGAGCATTGCGCCCTCACCGACGAGTGCCGCAGCATCATCGAGACCGCCATGAACCGTCTGGGCCTTTCGGCACGTGCCTACGACCGCATCCTGCGCGTCAGCCGCACTATCGCCGACCTCGAGGGCAGTCCCGCCATCCAGCCCCACCACCTGCAGGAGGCTATCACCTACCGCAGCCTCGACCGCGACAGCTGGGGCAAGTAATAAACGGTCACAACGTCTACATGTCAGGAGACGTTGCTGAATAAGTATCCCGTTGGGGCGAAGTAAAAGTGTGAGAATAACAAGTATATAGCTATGAGAATAAGATGGATGTACATAATAATGGCAGCTGCGGTTTGCTTGACAGCCTGTCATAAGAAGAAGACCCCGGAACAAAGTTCGGAGGCCGATACTATCATCGAGATAGTGGATGAAGAGGATGATTATGGGTATGCCGACGTGACGGACACCACTGCTGCCGACGTGGCAGCATGGTTGAAGACGGTGAGCATAGATTCGGTTGAGCGTCTGCTGTGCCGTCACGGTGGGAATGTGGCAATCCCTGATGGCCGCACCCTGCATGTCAACATCACCGATGTGTTGCGATGCATCCCCGACATGGCAATGGACTACCCCTTTAAGGAGGCGGCCAAAAGCCTTGACATTTCCGACCTCCGCTCTGCCGACGGACGTGTGCGCATCATTACTTGGAATACGGGCAAGGGCGGCACCTGCCCTGATATTGCACGTTTCACCCTCCTGAAGGGAGACGACGGACGGGTACACAGCCAAGGCCACAACCACGGGGAGGCCTTAGTGTTAAAAATCCACCAATTATCTCCATTGGGTCACCACCAGCAGGACAGCAAGGGAGGTACTATTTATCTGACATACGACTACTTCCGTGAAGGCAACACCGTGGGTGCCGCATGGATGGACGCATGGTACATACAGGGCGATTCCCTTTGCGAGGCAAACGTCTTCCCCAATGGGGAGAGCAAAGTGGGGTTGGAATACAAAATCCCCGACTGGTATGCCATCACCAACAACGGCGAGGGCTATGACTGGCTTTTCGAACTGGTCGGCCGTAACCTGTATGTCCCTGAATCCACTTTAGAGCAGATTCTCACCGACCATTATAAACTCTACCGTTGGATGGGAGACCATTTCGACCTGTTGGGCGTTGTGGGCAACCGTCGGTTGCACATCAGCCTGAAAGAGTATGAGTCCCTGCAATACTATTTCGTCACCAAGGACTACCGTGTTCGTGTCGACCGCCTGGACAATGGCAGCTATCGCTATGCATCATGGCGCCGAAGCAAACAGACCGACACCAAGCCCGACCTTGTCATTGCAGGCGGGAAGTATGACGATGAAAAGGGATGCTACCTGTTCGAGAACGACGGCTATTATTATCGTGTCACCACAACGGAAGGAGAGAACCACCTCATCGTGGAGAAAGACGGTCGCACAGTGCTCCGCCAAAATATAGAGTAACAAATATCATCTCCAGAATGATGGGAGCATGGCTGTTACAGGCATAGTTTCACTTACGAAACAATCTTATTAGTCATAAACTTATTACCTGACAATTATGAGACGTAGAACTTGTATATTCTTTTTAGTGTCATTGCTGCTTATTTCGTTGGTGGCGTGTTCCAACAATGGAAGCAGTAATGTGGATGACACCACCGACACTCTGGCTGCCCTGCAACAGGACACAATGACTGTGTCCACGCAGCGCATCATCATCGACATCGAGAAACTGAAAGCACCCGACTCGGTTCTGCCAACCGTCGGCTACGACAAGATTATCTCCGAGATGATGTATGAAATGGGTGTAGAGAAAGCCCAAACCGTGGCGCACAATCGCTGCTCGCAGCCTTTGGTGCAACTGCCCCATCCCTTCTTCGACGGCATGCATCAGGCCTATGCCGACCACCGTCCCTTTGTGCTCTCGCCCGATGCCGTCTGGCTGCTCATCTGTCAGGGTTTCTCCTATCATGTCAACTTCAACGCCGAGGCATTGCGTCATTTGTTCGTGGACTTCGAGGGCAAGAAAACACTTATCGTTGTCAGCAACGGCATCAGGCTGGACAACCCCAACAGCCCGTGGGAGCGTTACTTCCCCGAGTTTACCAAGCAGATAGCAAAATGTGTGGGTGATAGCCTTGTCAACACACTCACCTGCAACTTCTCCACCTCCACCGTCGTCACCCGCACCGCCTCGCAAATCACCATCATGTCGGCCATGCAGGAATATTTCAGCTACAAAATGTTTGAAATCTGCGGCATTCCACAGGTCATCCTTGAAGGCACGCCAGAGGACTGGCACACCATCGTCGAGCGCACCGAGTATCTGCGTAAATACCAGCTCGACTGGTGGGTGGATGAGCTTCTGCCCGTTCTCCGCAAGATAGAGAAGGCTGCCAACGGCGAGGTGGACACCAAGTTCTGGCGCAGCATGTACAAGCAGCACGACCTCAAGCACGAAATGTGTGGCGACCCATATTTCCTTGCCAACGGATGGATAGTCAAGTTTTATCCCTACAATGACTACAAGCTCCGCAACGACCTAAAAGGAATCTGCGACGGTGCCGCCGACCTCCCGTCCGAAATTGTCTCTGTCCCCTTGGAGTTCACCGACATCAATAGAAAAAAACACGACCTCACCCTTTGGACAGGCTTCGTAGGCCTCACACAAGACACCACCACCTTCGCCCTCCGTCCCGAAATAGGCTGGTTTATCACAAGAAGAAGAAATTCTTCCAACAAATGAAACATATATTCTTTTTAGTGTCATTGCTGCCCTGTCTCTTGGTTTCAACGACGGTTGTGGCTCAGCCTTCGGGCGGTTACGACGAGGTCAACGACTGCCTGCGCTTCATGCCCACTCTCGTCACCAACCATGTCCGCTCCGTGCGGGAATACAAGCTCCCCACCGATGCGACAGTCCAGCGCGAACTAATACAGACCACCCACTACAACCGCCAAGGCCATCAGACCTACAGCCGCCACCGCTCTGAGATTCCCGACAGCACCGAATACACTTACGATTCTCTCAACCGTCTTGTGCAATGGCAGCGTGTGGAACGTCGTTGGGACAACGACAGCCAGCGGATGGTGTGGAATCATCTTTTCGTCGAGAACATCGAATACACGCCCGAAGGGGTGGTCGGCCTCTGCCGTCTTGTTGCCTGCGAACGCGATGGCTCAGCCATTGACACCTCCGTTTGCACCTACCGTCTTGTCAGTCTTGTCCGCAATGCCAATCATCATGTCACGCAATGCGACTATGCCTATTACGAAAGGGAGGCGTCGCAAGGAATGGTGGAGGAACAGACTGACACCTGCTGTTTCCGTCGCGAGTACGACGACAAAGGGCGTCTGGTAAGACAGATATATACCGACGAGGTCGGTTCGCGTGGACTGGAGGGCTACGATGAGCGTTATGTCTACGATGCACAAGGCAGAGTACGCTACAGGATTAACAGCTACGGCGGTTACGACTCGCTTGCCTATCGCTACAATCCACAGGGTGGCATAATGGAAATGTCGGGCAAGTCGTTGGTGCAAGGCATCGAAACCGACATCCACGTCAGTTACCGCCCCGACGGCTCCCCAAAGGAAAGAACGGAAATCAGCCGACCGAGCCACCCAGAGGAGTGGGACAACGGAGCCACTTTCAAAGAACATACAACTACCCGCACCGTGTATGACGCCAAAGGTAGCGTCATTCGCACGGAACACCCCGACTATACGTTGGAACGCGACGTGATATACTGGGAATAAATGCGTGAATGTGTTAACGCGTTAGTCTGACTAACGAATTAACGCATTCAAAATTTTCGCATTCAAGTGTGATTTTTTTCTTTTCTTAGCGTTTAATGGGGGTATGAAACAACATCCATTTCTGACACTTGTCGAGGAGCATTCTGCAGCAATCAACCGTGTGTGCCGGTCCTTCTGCCACACAGCGGAGGATTGTGAGGATTTGCGTCAGGACATCATCCTGAACCTCTGGCTGGGCTGGAGCCGCTACCGCCCCACCGCCAAGCCGGTGACATGGGTGTGGCGCGTGGCGGTGAACACCGGCATATCGTGGTGGAGGCACCGGCATCGACAGGTGGAGACCTCACCACTGGAAGGAATAGAACTACCCGACAATGGCTTAGACCGCGAGAACCGAGAATGGCTGCACGACCTCATCCGCCAGCTGCCTGCCAAGGACCAAAAACTCTTGCGCCTCTACCTCGACGGATGGAAACAGGACGAGATAGGGGAGATGCTGGGCATCAGCGAATCCAACGTGCAGACCCGTATGTCGAGGATAAAACAGAAACTACGGAATCTTTCCGCTTTGGACTAACACATTTACAAATTAACGAATTAACATGTTCTTATGAAAGATACAGACCAACTGATAGAACAGATGCACCAAGCTGGCAGACAACGCCTTGAGCAAGACAGCATCCCAGCTACAAAACTGCCGCACGAGCCACGCCATATCTGGCAATATGCCGCAGCAGTGGCCGCAGTGGCAATAATCGCCGCAGTATTACTGCTCCCCTCACGTCAGGAGCAACCTATGCCCGTTGTGGCGCACAACAATCTACCCCACCCAGTGAAACAGCAGTTGCAAGAAATTCAGACAACCAAGCATCAGGATTATGCCTATGCCGAGACCGCCGACGGTGTACGCGTATATTGTGAGGACAATTGCAACCCCGACGAGGTGTTGAACAGAATGAAACAAGTAATCAAAACATTACAATAATATGAAACACATTCAGACATATATACTATTAGCCGGATTGCTGCTCGGAAGCCATGCAGCTGCCCAGACCACCCTCTACAAGACCTACGTGGGCCGCACGGGCATCAAGGCTTCGTGCATCGAGAACTACCCTATCGGCAATGGTCTTAAGGTGACCGTCACCATGCTGGGGGCAAACGATTCCGCCTCGTTCCATCATCTAACAAAAAGCCTGAGGGCATTGCCCTATAGTGGGACTAAGTCGGAGAAGACAAACGATACTGTCGAGTATTATCCCTTGAAGAAGAGCCTACCACGCATCGGGAATAAGCCAATACGCGATTTGGTGCATGAACTCGACAGCACTCCTGAGTTCAGCCATGTCATTACGCTTGAAGGGTCGATAGCCACCGCCTTCTTAGGCCAGATGAAGAATATGGATGTGAAGATAAACCTAGAAAAAGACAGCACAAAAGCCTCATCAAAACAGGCAAAGATACTGCACATCTACTGCCGCGCCGCCGATCCTTTGCCCGGTGACAAGGGTGTGTATCTGATTTACTTCTCCGAAGACACGATGACCGCGCTGGTGTTTCACTGCCCCAACGACGAGGTGTATGCCCAGTCGGTGAAGTATGTGCTGAAAACAACCGTTAAAAAAGCCACCACCGATTAAGATAAATACCAAAAGGCTGCGGTAGCCTTTTTCCAATTTTCACCTTTCAATTTTCAATTACCATGAAGAAACTCGTTTTCCTTATAGGGCTCATACTATGCCCTATCGCCAAGGGGATGGCGCAGATTCCCCCTGAAATGATGGACGCAATCCGTGCCGCTGTGGCCGAGCAGCTACCAAAGACGGACACCACAAAGGCCGACAGCACCCATGTGATGTCACACCAAGACTCGCTGCGGCAGGACAGCCTTCTGCTCCAGCAGCGGGTCAAAACCCTCAAGGCTATCTCCGTCCGCGCCCCAAGACCCATCTACAGTATGGACGACGAGGTGGTGAACTACAACGTGGCGGACGACGAGACCGTCAAAGGCCTTACCGCCCTCGATGCCCTGCAGAATGCCCCCAGTGTGGAGGTGGACATCGAAGGCAACATCACCATGCGCGGCTCCACCAACATCGAGATATGGATTAACGGCTACCCCACCCACATGAACGGCAATACGCTGAAAGTCTATCTCGAGTCGCTGCCCGCCGACGCCATCGACCGCATCGAGGTCATCAAGAACCCTTCCGCCAAATATATGGTGGAGGAGGGCTGCCACATCATCAACATCGTCACCAGCACCAAAATACGCAACAGCCATTTCCTCTCTTTCGGCCTCGGTGGCAGCAACCGCCCGTCGTTCAGCCCATGGGTAAGCTATGTGCTGAAGAACGAAAAGCTCTCTACCAACGTTTATCTGGGAGTGAGCAGCACGCCCACCCACAGGACGGAGCAGTCCAGCTCGATATTCCGTCAGGACGGAACGGAGGGGTTCGACACCACAGCCTCCAGCAACACCGCCACCGAAAACAACACCGACCGCTACACCGGCACCTTGGCCTATAACCTCAGTTATCAAATCGACTCAATGAATGACCTCTCCTTCTTCGGCTTAGCTGTGACTTTCCCCGCCACAAAACACTCGCTCACCACCACCGACCAATGGTATTACCTCCCACAGATGTTGTACTACACTTATACGAACAGCCAGGAGAGCAGGGACTTCAACCTGATGGGAATGGCCAATCTGAGTTGGAAACACAAGTTCGACAACGAAGGGCACAACCTGTCCGTAACCCTCTACGACAACCTCAATTACAGCCACAATGAGCGTACCCTGCAACGTGACTACACCCTGCTTGAGGGCATACTGCCACCCGAACTAGGCGACTTCGACAAAACCTATCTTGGCGGCATGACCAACAACAGCCTCACCCTCAGTGCCGACTATAACCGACCTTTAGGCATCGATGACGAGCTGACGCTGGGGCTCTCACTTGTGCCCTCGCTGGTCCGCAACTATTCGTCACCCAGCTTTTTCAACTCTGCCACGATGGCATACGATAGTCTAGACCTCTTGCGCCGTTTCGATAAGACCGACCGCACCACGCAAGCCTCCGCCTCTGCCAGTTGGCGGCACAAGTGGAAGGCAGTCACCATGACCTTGGGGTTGCGCGGCTATTGGAACCACTGCGACTATTCTTTGGCTGCGCTCTTCCCCGACGACACCTCTTTCGCCTATTGCTATCTCAAACCCTCACTGCGGCTCACCTACCGCACCAAGAGCATGCATTACTTCCGGTTTGCCTACTCCCTCGCCACCTCCATGCCCTCGGCGGAGAACCTCTCCACCGCCCGTCGCTACGACGAAGACACCTACAAGGTGGGCAACCCCGACCTCAAGGCTGGCCACACCCACAGCCTCGATCTCAGCTGGAACCGCTATTTCGCCTCCCATGGCTCGGTGGGCATAGAGAGTTATGCACGCCTCTCCACCAACGACATCAACTACTGCAAAGAGGCTGTCAGCGAGATTGACCCCTACCTCGGGCGGCTCATCAGCTACAGCACCCCCTACAACGTAGGCAACAGCTACAAGGCCGGTGTCGAAGGCAACATCACCTATCGCCCTGTGGCATGGCTCAACTTCCGTCTGTATGCCAACCTCTACCGTTCGGGCTATGAGGTGGATCACCCCAAGGCGGGACACTACAACAAAGCCATGACCTCCTACAGCTTCCGTCTCAACTGCTGGGCAAACATCGCTGGGCGTGTTCGCCTCAACCTCTCGGGCAACTACGCCTCGCCCACACAAGCCCTCTTCGTCGAGCGTCAGAACGGCTACACCATTGATATGGGCCTCAGCGCCGACTTCTGGCAGAAACGCCTCTCGGTGGTGCTCAATGTCACCGACCTCTTCAACTGGAACCGCTCCCAGTCGTGGAACACCAACCCCTACCTCCTCGGCTACAGCACCTCCCACACCGACAGCCGCTTCGTCACCCTCTCCCTCACCCTCCGCTTCGGCAAGATGGAACTCCAATCCTTAGCAAGAGAAGGCGAATAACGCCCTATTCTCGTCGCCGCTCGCGGGGATTGGGGGAGATGAAGTCTGCCTGTTCCACATTGCCGTAGCTTTCGGTGGCACGTTGCAAAGCCTCGTCGGTGGTGTATTGCTCATATAGCCTGCAAGTGGTCAGCACCTGCTGTGTCGAAGCCCTTTGCTCTTTATCGCTGTAAAGCACCACCGCCCAGCCCAGGTTCTCGTCGTCGGCACCGCCTATCGCCAGCCGTCCCTTGTGCGAGTAGAACCGCCAGTCCCTCAACTCCGGGATATGTCGAGGGTCGTTGTCCAACGCCATCTCGCAGCAGGTTATCGTCACCGTCGGGCAGTCGCCCTCCAGCCGTTGCTCAAAGCGGTAGAAACGCACCCTGTCGCCGGGCATCAGCTGCGGGTTGCGGTGGTTGGTGCAAAGCAGTTGGCGCAAATCGTCGTTGCAGCCGATAGCCAGCTCCTGTGTCGTCGCCGCGTCGATGCCGGTCAGCAGGTTGGTCAGCACCACCCGCTCGCCGCTTTCCAGCACGGCAAAGCCGTACTCCACCGCCGGCAGCCGTCCCTCCGACACCACCATCCCCGGCATCAGCAACGCCGCCCCCTGCACGGCCTGCTGCTTAGTAAGATACACCGTCGGCAACGCCGAGTTCGCCCGCAGGAAGGCATTGTAGGCCGTCAGGTTTCCTGAAGTCTCCATCAATGGTTTGTCGGAGGAATAAAAACAATGCCACAAGGCGATAGAGTGCCGCATCCTCTCGCGGTTGATAAACTGTTTCACCGACTGCTTATTAGGTGCTGTGCGTGTGCTGACACGTGCATACGTCTTTCCCCCGCGCCTGAAGAAAGTTACTCCCGCACCCCGTATGCGTCCAGTGAACCCTAACGTATTATTCTTACTTTCTGCCATCTTTTTTTTATTATTTGATTATACTTTGTCTATCTTACCTAAATAAAACCTAAACAAAAGGTAAACAAAACCTAAACTAAATGTAAAACAAATATCTGAATATCAGTGAATACCCAAACATATCTGCCAAGCCTTTCATTCTGCAAATATACAACTGATTTTCAAATAATAAAAGAAAAATTTATGATAGGTTGTTATTCTTTGTATTTTTGCAATGGGAAAAAAGCGCTACAGTGCTACAGTTAGAGTTTGGGTGTCCATTTTTGCATGAAGCTATATCTATTTTTATTAAAAATATATTATTGTCGGAATTTTGATAACTGCAAAACTAACTGTAGCAACTGTAGAGCTGTAGTAGATTGCTTCGTCGTATCGCAACAATGTCTTGTTGGTAAGAGGTTTGTATGGGCAGTGTTTGTATTGTTGGATTTTACTGTTATTGTGGTTAGCGTGTTTTTTTTCGGGAGGGTTTCTTGCTGTGGGTTTGCTGGCCTTCCATTTCGGTGCGGCCTATGCGCCAGGTGAGCCCAAAGCTGATATAGCGGCTGGTGAGGGTACTTTCGCTTGTGGAGGGATTATATGGGTTGATGCTTTCGCCGCCTGTGCGGACGGTGCCGAAGAGGTCTGCCACGTTGAGGAAGAGGGAGAGTTGGTGGTCAAGCAGGTCGGTACTTGCACCGCAGTCGAAGGAGAAGTAGGGGTCGACGGTGGCGAGGAGGGTTTGGGTGCGGCTGCGGTAGGTGGCGTTGGCGAAGAGTTGTAGTTTGTCCCACAGTTTTGTCCAGAAGTTGAGCCGTAGCGAGTAGCAGGTCATATCGCTTTCCTGCCAGTGGCCAGGGCGATACTGCACAAGGTAGTAGTCATCAAAGAGATTGGCGTAGAAACGGATGTTCATGAAGTCGGTTGGGCGCAGGGTGGTGTTGAGCCCGATGCCGGCGCTGCGGGTGGTGCCGATGTTGAAGGGCTGCGAGAAAGCGACGATGCGGCCGAAGTGGTCGCAGTAGGCTACGTCGGTGAGGGTGCCTGTGTGGTCGCTGTTGGCGTTGAACCAAGCGGTGAGGCCTATGGAGCCGAGGTGGTCGAAATAGCGTTCCCAGCCGAGTTCGAGGTTGTTGGCATAGCCATTGCTCAAATTGGGGTTGCCGGTGCTGTAGCTGTCGTAGTCGTAGATGGTGAAGCGTGTGAGTTGGGTGGCGGTAGGTGGGGTGACGTAGTGGGTGTAGCTGAGGGTGAAGTTGTGCATGGATTCGGTGCTGTAGCTGGCATGAACGGTGGGACTGAAGGTGTGGTAGCTCTTGTTGACGTTCGCACTGTCGGCTCCGGGGTAGGTGAGGTTGTACCAAGTGTTGTCGCTGCTTAGCGAAGCCCCGAGGGTGAGTCGTCCAAAACGGTGTTCGGCTCCGGCATAGATGGAAAGTTCGTAGGTGCTGTTTGTCATTGTGTAACTACGCAGGGAGTCCACCATGTTAATGACTTCGGCAGTGGATAGGGTTTCTTTCACCGTTTTGCTTTCGGGCGAGAGAGAGGCCATGATGCCAAAGTCTACTTCACCGTGTCGGCTGTAAGGCAAAGCGATGTCGGCCATGATGCCGTGCCATTGGGTGGGGTTGTCGCTTCGGTTGAGGCGCAGGAAGTCGAGAGTGGTGAGGCTGTCGTGGGTGCGGTCGTCAGCTTTGTAGGCGCGGGTGTTGGTCAGGGTGCCGGTGTAGTCGAAAAAGAGCATGCCGCCGAGGGTGTCGAGTTTTTTCTCCAGCATCACGCCGAAACTAAGGTCGCCCATGGTGTTGCCGTTTTTTACAGTTTCGTTATAGAAATAGCGTCCAGGGTTGTGGATTAGTTCGGTGCGTTCGGTACGGGAGTCGAGGTGGCTGCTGTCGTGGAGGGCGGTAGTCCAGAGCCAGAGATTGACCATGGTGTTGGAGTCGATGTGGTAGTCGAAGTCTATTCCGAAGTTGCCGTTGATGGAGCGGTTGCGGCTGTTGCCTCGGCTGCGAAGGGTTGTGGAGATGGTACTGTCGGGAGCCAGCAGACTTGAGTGGTTGCTGGATGTGCCTTGATAGTTGTCGTAATCGCCACTGAGGAAGAGGTTGAAGCGTACTTTCTCATTGGCCCACACATAATCTGCCCAAGGGCTGGCTTGGGGTTTGCTGTTGGCGTTGAGGCCGAGACAGAGCAGTTCGTTGTGCTTCACTTTGGCGGTGGTGATGATGTTGATTACGCAGTTCTTTGAGTGGTATTTGGCCGAGGGGTGCGCTATCACTTCGATACGTTTGAGTGTGCCTGCGGGGAGTGATTTGAGGTATTGTTTCAGGCCTTCGGCTTTGAGGTGTGATGGCTTGTTGTTAATCCAAATGGTCACTTCGGCTCCGCCGCGGTATTTGATATTGCCCTCGGCATCGACTTCCACGCCCGGGGCATTTTGCAGAGCGTCGGTGGCGTTGCCGCTTTGCACACTGGGGTCGTCGCTCACGTTGTAGAACACCTTCTCACCGTTGGCGGAGTAGAGCGGTCGTGAGGCGGTGACCTTGATTTCGCTTAGCATTGTGGCATTGCTTTCCACTATGATGGTCCCGAGGCTGGTATCTTTGTCCATTTCGATGGTCTGCCAGTGGGTGTCGTATCCGATGGCGCTTACTCTCAACAGGTAGTGTCCTTGCTTGATGTTGGCGAGAGAGAATACTCCGTCGAGGTCGCTTGTGGTGCCGCATGCAAAAGAGCTGTCGGCGGCGTTGAGTAGCACACAGTTGGTATAGGGCAGAGGCTGTCCTTTGCTGTCGGATAGCTGTCCGGTCAGCATATAATGGTTTTGTGCCATCACGGCACTGGCTATGCCCATTACGAGCATCGCCATGATGATTTTTTTCAGCATAGATTGGTTTTATTAATAATGAAACAGATGGTGACTTTGCAAAGAAAAAGTCGCTCACGGGGCGCGGAGAGCCTCATGGAATGTCACCGATTCGTTTTGAAGCATCGGCACATCCCCCGCATCGCCAAAAAAGGCGATGGGGTTAGATAGTTCATTATTAATAGTTAAGAGCATTCTGCGTGATACTTTGAAAATGCAAAGATACGACAGTTTTTTAACATACAAAGAACAAATGTCAAAATTCATCAAAAAAAGTGTGACATCCAATCAGTCCTCTTATGTTTTGTCTGATTATAGTCCGATATATGAGATTAAAATTGCAACTTTTTCGGTTATATCCGAAAAATGTTGTATATTTGCATCGTAAGACAGGTTATATTTTATGATAGTAAGAGAACAATAAAATAAATAGCACCTATATTATTAATTATTAAAACCATAATATTTTATGTATAAGACATTAGAAGAAAAATCAGTTGCTTTTAATCGGAAAACGGTTGATTCGATAAAAGATTTGAATACATTAGTAAGTCGTATTAGAGGTAATGTTAATAATAGATACCGGGGGGTGAATGAAGCAAAATATACAATGCTTACATCAATTCAACGTTTTTACCAAAATATGAAGATTAAGGTCAGCCAAAACGAATATATCGGCCAACTACTGTACCGAGTAAAGAATGACCATGACGTGATAAATTACTTCAACAATCAGGATATTCAAATCAATGATATATCATGTATGGCGTTAATGCAGCATCAAGGCTTACCCACTCCGATGCTGGATTTCTCTACAGACATCAATATAGCACTGTCTTTTGCAGAAGATGGGATGAATATGGCTTCAAGTAGTAATAAAATAGACGATTATGTGTCATTATATGTCATTGACTTGAGTGTTGAAACGGAAGTGGCGGCTTCTGTGCAACAGATATATCAGCAAGGAATGGTTAGTGGTACACTGATGTTGAATGAATTTCGGCAAGAGAATCCAAACACTCCAGTAAATGCTTCCATTCTGTATGACATGGATAAGTTTATAAAGTGGAAAGATATAAGTGGTTTAAGCCTTTCATTTATTGAGTATCAGCAAAAAGCACCAGGTGTTGTCACGTTATCGGGACAAAAATTAGACTTGACCAATCCTAATCTTGTTAAACAGAAAGGCTGTTTTGTCCTGAACCTTCATAAAGAGTCAATGCCGATGGAGGATAATTGAAATATGCGTACACTATCAAGTAGGAATCAAATATGGTCGTCAGGTGCTCAAGAGTTACCATTCTCAGGAGTTCATACTTATGAAAAAATGAAATGTTATGACATTAAGAAAGTTGTTATGGAAGAGTGGGCTCGAAGTAACAAGATAGAAGAACTCTATGATAATAGCACTAGAAATAAGGCTATAAAGCAGAAACTTCATGGGATTCAAGATGAATTGGTTAAAGATTTGAACCCATAATCGAGGTTAATCATAGTGATAGTGTTACTTTGCTTTGTTGCAGAAGTTGTTAAGATTTGTAATATGCAACGTCTAATACAAGTTGGGCGGTATTAAATCTATAAGCCAAAGAAATCCGTCGCTTGCGCAATAAAACAGATTCAGATTCGTTATAGTAGCAGAATGTTGAACACATAAACAATCATGCAAAATGGAAGCAACAGGAACAGGGACGACTGTATTCAACCCCATCCAATTGTATCTTCTCCAACTGTTCTCGAAAATGGAGTCCGAGCAGGAACTTGAGGAGGTGAAACAGGTTTTGGCAGACTACTATTTCAAGAGGGTTGAGAAGCGAGCTGCTGAAATCAGCAAGGAAAAAGGCTGGACGCAGGAGACTCTAGATGCTATGGCCGACGGGCATTTCCGCACAACATATAAATAGTGCCGCTGATGAAGATAGTCCTTGACACTAACTGCCTTATACCTATCCTTGTGCCAGGATCGTTCGGTCATGACATCTGGCAAGCTTTCCGTCAGGGACGTTATACACTGTGTGTAAGCACTGAGATACTACTCGAATACGAGGAGATTCTAATGCGTATGACCGAAGACCGAGAATTTACATCGCTTGTTATCGAGGCCATCTCCAATGCTCCGAATGTCGAGCGTGTTACGCCTGCCTATCACTTCAATCTCATCACGGCTGACCCTGATGACAACAAGTTTGTAGATTGCGCTATTACGGCGGGTGCTACCTATATTGTCAGCAATGACCGCCACTTCAGTGAGCTTCAACGTTATGACTTCCCAAGGGTCGACGTGCGGACGCTCGCAGAGTTCTTGAACATAGTAAGGAGTTTGTAAAAGAACTTGATGCGGATAATGCCGCCGCCGAATAGGTGGCGGTTTTTGTTTGGTGGAGGAAGAAGGGGGCAATAATTTCGGGGGAATGGCGTTAATCATAGGAAAATTGTTAATGATAGATGACATTATCTGATATAATAAACGCGCTGTTGGCAGTTATTAATGCCATGAGTCCTTATTTGCTGCTTGGCTTCCTTATTGCGGGGGTGCTACATGTGTTTGTGCCGAAAAGGTTTTACGTGCGGTATCTTTCGCGTGATAACAAGCTGTCGGTGCTTTGGGCGGCCTTGCTGGGTGTGCCGCTGCCGCTCTGCTCGTGCGGTGTCATCCCCACTGCTGTCGGGCTGAAGAACGAGGGTGCGTCGAAAGGGGCTGTGGCATCGTTTCTCATCGCCACTCCGCAGACGGGCATCGACTCCATCTTGGCCACCTTTTCGCTGATGGGTTTGGGGTTTGCGGTGGTGCGACCAGTGGCTGCGCTGGTGACAGGTGTTTGTGGTGGTTTACTGGTAAACCGGTTTACGGGTGTCGATGCTACCGTGGCACCCTCAGAGAACAATTGCACCGTTGAACACGGCAACCGTCTGTGGCGTGTATTCAAGTACGCCTACTTCGACATGATTCAAGACATAGGGCTTCGGCTTGCCATCGGCCTCTTGGTGGCCGCTCTTATCAATGTGGCCGTTCCTGATGAGTTTTTCCTCTCCTTTGGCAAGCAGCCGTTGCTTCAGATGTTGGTCATCCTCATTGTGGCGGTGCCAATGTACATTTGTTCCACTGGCAGCATCCCTGTGGCGGCTGCGTTGATGATGAAGGGTCTTTCGCCTGGAGCCGCACTTGTGATGCTGATGGCCGGTCCTGCGGTCAATATTGCCTCTATCCTTGTGGTTCGCAAGTCGATGGGAAGTCGCTTCACGTGGATTTACTTGCTCACCATTGTGGGCTTCTCCGTTCTCTTCGGATTGCTGATAAACGCTTTTGGCATCAACGCCATTGGCGTGTCCGAAGGATGCGGTATGCACAGCGCCTGCTGCCCGTCGGAGGCAGCTTCTCCCAGCGTCTTCCAAATGATATGTTCGTCACTATTAGTATTATTCATCATAATAGCACTTACTATGAAATTCCTCAGTAAATTCAAGAAACAAGAAGTCGTTGCCGGGACGGTTGTCTATGCCGTCGAGGGTATGCACTGCAATCATTGCAAAGCCGCCTGTGAACAAGCTGTCGGCAAAGTGAAAGGCGTCGACACCTGTGAGGCCACCCCTGCGGCCAACACCCTCGTTGTTACGGGCACCGCTAACGAGTCCGACATTCGCGCTGCCGTTGAGCAGGCAGGGTTCGAGTTCAAAGGTACGAAATAAGGTGTGATTGCGTACGCTCTATGTAAATGACCATTTATATAAATGGGTTTTATATTGTGAAGAATCAACATAAGAAACAGAAGTCGCCGAGTAGGTGGGTTGTCACTATCGGGTCGCTGCGGTTTGAGGTGCGGGGAGTGCGGTATGGGGCAAAGAGGCGGGCGAAGGAAGAGGTGGAGAATCTGTTTTATTTGGCGTATTGGGATGAGGAGCATCCGGAGCGTCAGGTAGAGCTTTTCAGCGAGTCGTTGGCGTTGAATCCGCGGGACGGCATCGTGTATCTGAATCGCGGCATTGCTTACGATGCGTTGGGTGATATGGAGCGGGCGTTGGCGGACTTCGAGCAGGCGATACGGCTGTGTCCCAAACGGGCGGAGGCATATAACAATCGCGGTTATCTGCGCTATAAGCAGGGACAGTATGAGCAGGCGATACCCGACTTCACCAAGGCGATAGAGTTGAATCCCGACTACGCGCAGGCTTATTGCAGCCGGGGCAGTGCCTACGGCATGCTTGGCCGCCATGAGCAGGCGATGGCTGATATAGAGAAGGCCATCGAGATAGACCCCGACTTCTGGTTGGCATACGTCAACCGCGCTGCTTACTACCTTAATCTTGACCGCGTAGGCGAGGCAGAAGAGGAATTGAAGTATGTGCTTGACCACGAGCCTGATGATGCCACCCGTGCATTGACGGAGCAGTATTTGGCGATGTGCCATGAGAAGAATAAAGAGTAATGAAGCCGATGGACAAAGAACAGTTTCTGCAAGGATTAAAAGATAATCTTATCCTGTGGGATGTAGGGCGGATGTTCCACACACGGCTGTCGGATGCAATATTGGAGGATTTGGCGGCGTTGGGGATAGAGTCGGCAGATAGGGAATTGACCACAAGAAAGGATTGCGAGGAGGTGGCACTGTTGATTGTAGCCCAAAGGAGAAATATGGATGAAGCCCTTTATTCTGACTGCATGGCAGAGCTGCGTGAGATAAAGGACGATATGAAATGGCTCGCTTCTAAAACGGGCAAACGTGTGATGGCAATAGAGCGGTGGCTTGTAGCGGCAAGACAGAAGGCTAAGGATTCCTTCTCCTATAACGAAATTGTCATGGGTAGGGACATGATGGAGGAGCCGGACAATCTGGTGGTAGGTATCGTTGCAGAAACACGTGAAGAATGCAATACGATACAAGATACCATTGAGAGTTGGTATCCGCCTATAGAACCAAATTACAAAGTGTATATTGTCTCTGAACAGCGTTAGGAGTTCAGCCTCGATTGCGGACTTCAGCGTCGGTGCGGAAGAGGTCGTCGAGGGTGGGCTTGGCAATGAAGGGAGTCTGTTGCATCCGTTCTTCGACAAAGTCGGCTATCTGCAGGAAGGTGATTTTTCCATCAATAAATCGTTGGACGGCCACTTCGTTGGCGGCATTCATGATGCAGGGCATGTTGCCCCCGCGGGCGATGGCATCGTAGGCTAACTGGAGGCAGCGGAAGGTCTTTGTGTCGGGCTCCTCGAAGGTGAGCTGGGGATACTTTGTCCAGTCGAGCCGTGGGAGGTGGCTCTCGATACGGGTGGGGAAACTGAAGGCGTATTGAATTGGAGTTTCCATGGTAGGGATGCCCAGTTGTGCCTTGATGCTGCCGTCGATGTATTGCACCATGGAGTGTACAACCGATTGTGGATGGACAAGCACCTGGATGCGCTCGGCGGGGATGTTGAAAAGCCAGCGGGCTTCGATGACCTCGAGACCTTTGTTCATGAGGGAGGCAGAGTCGATAGTTACTTTGCGTCCCATGTTCCAGTTCGGGTGTTTCAGTGCATCAGCCAGGGTGACATGTTCCAATTGTTGGCGGGAGTATCCTCGGAAGGGACCGCCCGAAGCGGTGAGGAGGATTTTATCCACGTTGCCCATCTCGCCTACAAGACTTTGGAAGATGGCCGAGTGTTCAGAGTCGACAGGCAGGATGGGGACATTGTTGCGGGTGGCGGCATCGGTGACTATCTGTCCGGCTACCACCATAGTCTCCTTATTGGCCAACGCAATGGGCTTGTGGTGCTCGATAGCTCTAAGTGTAGGACGCAAGCCGGCAAAGCCCACAATGGAGGCCAACACCATGTCTATGGTGTCCATCTCCATAAGGTCGGCGATGGAGTCCATACCGGCAAAGACCTTAATATCATGAGGGGAGAGAGCCTCCTGCACCTGTTGATATTTGTTCTCGTCGGCAATGGCCACAGCGTTGGGGTCGAACTCCAGAGCCTGTTGAATAAGAAGGTCGGCATTGCTGCCTGCACAGAGCACCTCGACAGCAAAGAGGTCGCGGTGGCGGCGTATCACATTGAGTGCTTGGGTTCCGATAGAGCCGGTGGAGCCCAGTATGGCTATCCGTTTCATTTCTTGCGTTTGTTTTTCTTAGATTTATCCTGCTTCTTGCTGTCCTTGGTCTTTTTTTCAATATCCTTGCGCAGCAGCGAGTCGGCACGACTGCGGCGGTAGACGATATCTTTGTCGTCATCGACATCGGTGGTGATGGATTCGGCGGTGGTGATTGTTTTGCCGTTGAGTACGTCCTGGATAATCTTGATGTGTTGTTCGTGTTGATCGATGACAATCTCGAGGGAGTCGATGACTTGTGCGTTGCGGATGGTCTCTTCCCGCAGTTCGGGGTTGACGAAGCCGGGGACGAGTCCGCGCAGCGGGGTGAAGGCGATAAGCAGGGAGGCAAGAATCAGCAGCACGATGAACGTGATACCGGCATAGGTGAAGATATTGGCACCGGTCAGTTCAGCCGAGAAGGTCTCTTTGAAGGTATCGGTGTCCATCACCACAAAGCGGTGCTTGTGGTGCATCCGCTCGCGGAAGTCCTGCCATTTGTTAGAAAGGCGCAGCCGCAGGGCTGCGCCTTTCTTGTTTATCGCATTCTGATCAGGATTGTCCATTAGAAGAATTTGTTGCGCTGGTCAACAACCTTAGCATGGTCTTTCAGCACCTGCTGGATGTTGCGGAGGCCCTGCATGAAGCTCTGCTGTTTCTGGCTGCGGATGGCAGCGGGGTCGGGAGCGGAGGGGTTCTCGCCTTTGGCGGTGACCATGAACATGTAGACACCGTTGGCACCCTGGATGGGTCCTACAAGGGTGTTGGGTTCGGCAGCGACGATGGAGGACTGGACTTTGGGTTCCATGCCGTATTTGCCCAGGAAGTAGTCGTTGAAGGAGATGCTGTCGAGGGTGTCGAGGGCCACGTTCATCTTGGTGGCGATAGCGTTGAGGTTGGCACCGGCGTTCTTAGCCTCTTCGATGCGGGCTTTCAGCAGCTCGGCTTTCTTCTCTATGCGAACCTGGTTCTCGATGTTGGGGCGGATCTGGTCGAGTGTAGCGTATCCCACTTTGTAGATGTCCTTCAGGGCGGCAACGATATACATGTCGTCGGCCTCGAAAATCTGGTCGGCCACATCGCCGGCGTTGGTCTTCTCGTTGAAAGCCCACTGGACGATGCTACGTGCGTTGTTGATACCAGGGATGGAGTAGGACATGGCGGTGGCCATGGCATTGCGCATCTGCAGGTTCTCGGCCTGTGCGGTAGCGGTCATCTCGGCAAAGGTGCGGTTGTTGCCGGCAAAGCGGTTGGCATTATTATAGATGTTACGAGTGGTGCCCTCGGAGGCGGCAATGGTGCGGGTGATGGTGGCCACGCGGTATTTTCTGTGGGGAGTGGTCTTGCCGGTCACTTTCACCACGAAATAACCAACCTCGTTGGGGTGTTTCACCACGAACACACCGCCTTCGGGAGTGTTGATGATGTCCTCGTTCAGGAAGCCGTAGTTGCCGTCGAGCTGCCACTGCATATCGCCGTTGTTGTCGGCCTTCTGAGGATCGTCGGAGTATTTGGTCACAGCCTCTTCGAAGGTCATGGCGCCGCTGCGGACAATGTTCACCACACTGTCGGCAAGGAGTTTGGCCTGCTCGTCGCCACGGGTGATGTTGCCGCCGACTTTATCGTTGAAGATATAAATGGCGCTGGCACGAAGACTGTCGGGACGGTTGGCCACGTTGAGCACTTTGGCCTTCATCCACTCGTTGCCGACCACGCGGGGGCTGATGAAAGCGCCTTCGCCGGCAGCCATAATGGCGGAATCCATGGGTGAGGCAAACTCGTTAGCCTTGCGGTAGGTGGAATCGTAGCTGTGGTCGGACTCGGCATTGACGAAGAAAATCAGCTCTTCGGGAGTCTGCTGCTGGAATTCCTCCCAAGTCTTCTCAACGGCGGCCTGAATGTCGGCCAAATCCTGCTGAGTGGGGACGATGGGGTAAACGATGTAGTTCAGCTCACGCATCTCGTCGCGCAGGCGGAACTCGGCTTTGTGTTTGTTGTAGTATTTATGGTAGTCCTCTTCGGTAAGGGTGATTTCATCGTCGGCAACAGACTGGTAGGTGACGTTCATGGCGATGGCGTTGCTCACCTTGCTGCTCAGGTCGGCCATTTGCTTGGCGATGGCGGTGGGCATATACATGCCGCGGGAGATGAGGCTGCTGTACTTCTGCTGTTTGCGGTCGGTCTTAACGGCTTTCTCAAGCTCAACCCATTGCATGCGCTGCATGGTGTCGAGGTTCTCGAAGTTGTCCACATAGTACTGGATAGCCTGGGTCTGGTATTCACCGGTCTTGGGGTCGGTGAAACTCTGACGGAGGTAGGGGTGGATAAAGGTGCCCACATACATGTCGTTCAGCTCGGCGGGGCTGACGGTGAGGCCCAGTTTCTCAAACTGCTCGTCGGTGAGGGTCTCGCCCACGAGGGTCTGCCACACTTGGTCGCGCAGCTGGTACTCCACGTCGGCGGGTATCTGGTTGACACCCTGCTGGCGCTTATAGTTGTTTTCCATCTCTTCCGTCAGTTCGGTGAAGCGTTGGTAGGTGATGGTTGAGCCGTTGATTTTGCCCATGTCGGGGATGCCGCGATTGTTCTTGGTCAAGTCACCGATAATGAATGCAACGATAGCCACACCGACAACGGCAACGGCTATCCACGAGTGTTTTCTAATACTTCCTATAATTCCCATTTGTGAGTATTTTTTTATATTATTTATATTTATTTTCGCTACTTTAAG
>R21__coassemble_205_pt1 | contig 50180 bp, 41 predicted proteins | sample R21__metabat2_low_PE_009 | metagenome-assembled genome bin R21 | reverse complement strand
AAGGCCTCCTCCAAGGCTCGTGACTGGACATTGGTGCGGTAGAGAACGGCGAAGGACTTGTAGTCGAGGTCCTCGCCGATATGGGCTTCATTGATAGAGTTGGCTATCAGGCGGCCCTCGTCTTTCTCGTCGACGGCACGCAGCAGGGTGATACGGTTGCCCTGTGCGTTGTCGGTCCAAATCTCTTTGTCTATCTGTTCCACATTCTTGGCGATGACCGAGTTGGCGGCATTGACTATCACCTTGGTGGAGCGGTAGTTCTGTTCAAGCTTGAAGAGGTGGAGGTTGGGATAGTCGCGGCGGAAGTTGAAGATATTCTGGATATTCGCACCACGGAAGGCATAGATGCTCTGCGCATCGTCGCCCACCACGCAGATGTTTTGCAGCCGGGCGGCGAGTTTCTTCACAATGAGGTACTGCGAATAGTTGGTGTCCTGATACTCGTCGACCATGATGTACTGGAAACGCTTCTGGTACTTAAGCAGCACATCGGGGAAGTCGCGGAGGAGGATGTTCATGTTGAAGAGCAAGTCGTCGAAGTCCATGGCCATGGCATTGCGGAGGCGGTGGTTATAAAGTTTGTAGATCTCGGCAATCATTGGCTTGTGGGCATCCTTGTCAGCCTGCTGGATTTCGGGGTTGTTGGCGTAGTCTTCGGGCGAAAGAAGGTTACTCTTGGCCATGGAGATGCGACCCATGACATAGCCGGGGCTGTAGGTCTTGGGGTCAAGATTCAGATTCTTGACAATCTGCTTGATGGCTGACTTGCTGTCGTCATTGTCGTAGATGGTAAACGTGCGGATGTATCCCAGCTTTTCCGCTTCGGAGCGCAGGATGCGGGCAAAAACGGAGTGGAAGGTGCCCATCCAGATGTTGCGGGCCTCGGAGCCCACCAATTTCATGATACGCTCCTTCATCTCGGCGGCAGCCTTGTTGGTGAAGGTGAGGGCCAGAATGTTGAAGGGGTCGGTGCCCAGATTGATAAGGTGGGCTATGCGGTAGGTGAGCGTGCGGGTCTTGCCACTGCCGGCGCCGGCGATAATCATCACCGGGCCTTCGGTGCAGGCCGCCGCTTCGCGCTGCGATTCATTCAGCTGGGAAAGTATATCGTCGTTCATCCTGTGAATTGAAAATGGAAAGTTGAAAATTGAAAAATAAAGCTACCTGTTTATTATCATTACCGCTTTAGTTTATCTTTAGGCCATAGAGCTTGGAGAGGGTGTCGTAGACGCGGGTACTCTGCGACTGGCGCACGGAGATGTCTAAGCGGCAGTCGAGATTGAACTCCTGGTTGCGGGGCTGCGCGCCCAGTTCCTTAAGCAGACGCATCACATCGTTCATCAAGGCGTACTCGAAATGGAGGTGATAGGTGACGTCGATGGTCTTCTCCACGATGGTGGCATTGCCGATAGCGTCGCGGGCAGCAGCCTTGTAGGCGTTGGCCAACCCCGAAGCACCAAGGAGGATGCCGCCGAAATAGCGCACCACCACGATGAGCGTGTCGGTGAGGTCGGCGGAGAGCAGCTGCCCATGGATAGGACGGCCGCCAGTGCCGGAGGGTTCCCCGTCGTCATTGACGCGATAGGCATCCTTGTTGGGGCCGAGGATATAGGCATAGCAATGGTGACGGGCATCGAAGTACTCCTTGCGCAACGCCTCGAGATGCTGTTTCACCTCGTCGGTGTTATGCACCGGATAGGCAAAGGCGAGGAACTTGCTGCCCTTCTCCTTGTAAAGCCCCTCGGCGGGAGCCGCAATGGTATGATAGGTGTCTTCGAACATCGTGGCTGTCAAAAACTACTTTATTATTAGGCCATAAGGCTCTCGCCCATGGCCATGGAATACAATGCAAAGATAAACAAAAAAAACGACATAGCAGGTAAAAACTATCACCGCCGCACCAAGAAAAAAGCATCAATCCATAAAAAACATGCTATATCGAAAAAAATGCGTATCTTTGCAGTCGCTTTCAACAGTCAAGAAAGCAGTAAGCAAGAAAAGCATTGCGATAAGGTCCCTTTTACCGAATTTCGCCAAAGTTCTTATGGGGGGATGAGCATTTTGCTTTCGCTTGACGTGTATGCTATGGGCTCACGCCTAAGGCATATCCTCAGGCGTGAGATATGTTCTTCAAACCCCGTTCCCATAAAGGTGTTTGGCGATACCTGGTAAAAGACGGACATGAGTACATAACCTCATGCCTTTCTTTATTGGTATTAACTATAATTTCGTTGGAGGGTCGAAGAAAAAAAATGAAAAAAATGGAACACAACTACTGGATGCATCGTTGCACATGTGGGGATAGAGCTTGGCCATTCACACATGAAATGCTACGGAATCACAAATTAATCTCAATCGGGTGGAGCGATTTCTCTACCAAAGAAAAACAATTGGCCCTAACATCTGGATGGGAGTCTTTTCAGAAGGTTTTTACAGACGCTGGCTGGGGCTTGCCTCGCAACCGTTATAATCTTTGGCGCTTTCTGAATGAGATGAAAGCTGGCGACATAGTTGTGGTACCCCTTCAGGGCCGTTTTGATGTCTATCACATAGCTGACGACATTGTTTATAACAATGAGACCATCGATACCTCTGTTTGGGTCGATTGGAATGGGAACAAAGCATGGCTGAATAGCGATGGTTATCCTACAGATGCTGATGGACAGCAGATTGACATGGGCTTCTACCGTAAGGTGGAACCAATCGCCATCGACATCCCTCGAGGTGAGTATGCGGAACAGGCATTATACTCTCGACTGAAGATAATGCAGACAAACAGCAACATCAATGACTTGCGTGATGAGGTGGAGGTTGCCCTTAACCGTTTTACTAACACTTCACCTATCAATCTCCACAATGAGTTTGTAAGTGATGCTGCAAATGGTCTGTTGCAACAGATGCGGTCCAAACTCAATGACAGCAAACTCGAGTTATTGGTGGAATGGTACATGAAGCAGTTAGGTGCTGACACAGAGATACCCGCTAAGAATGCATCCGGGCATGATGAAGGTGATGCCGATGTGATTGCAACTTTCGGTCGTCTCAACGGATTCACTATTCTTATTCAAGTGAAAGCTCACCAAGGTTTCACCGATGAATGGGCCGTTTCACAAATAACGACTTACAAAAAACTGAATCACTATCAATCCTCGCAGATGTGGGTGGTATCCACATGTGATAACTTCAGTGATCAGGCCAAACGCGATGCTGATGCCGAAGGCGTGAGACTAATCACAGGATTAGAGTTCGCACAGATGCTTATAGAAAATGGAGTGTATTCAATGCCACTTTAATAAGATGCACTTTGCAGGTAATTATATGAGACCTTTATAGTTGCAAGCAATTGGCCACTCATCCATTAAAGGGCTATGCAAGCATGGCTCGAAGTGTATATTCTTTTCTCGTAGCAAGCAGTAAGCGCCAGCCCGTGCTGAAAGCACAGAATCCTATCAACCCCGAACTAAGCAACCGAAGGAAGCGCAATGTGGGGTACCTTATACCCCCCCTTCGCGCATCAAAGAGACGCTACTATTTCATTAAATCAGTGCATTTTACTCAATTATTCAAACAGCATTATGCAAATTACATAATGCTGTTTGCATAATATCAAAAATAATTCGTATCTTTGCAGCCGGAAACTATAGAATAAAAGATTATGGAAGAGAATCCTTTTGTAGTGTCTGGACGTATACGACCTGAGTATTTCTGCGACCGAAAAGCTGAGTCGGAACGGATGATTAAGTTACTGACCAACGGGAATAACGTGGTATTAAAGTCTGACCGGCGCATGGGCAAAACGGGACTGATTCAGTATTGTTTTGACCAGCCTGTGCTGCATGATAATTACTACACATTTTTTGTAGATATTCTTCACACAACTTGTTTGCAAGAGTTGGTGCATGAGTTGGGAAGGACCGTGTATGAACAGGCTGTGCCCCGAGGTAAAAAGATGGTACAGAACTTTGTCAAAGCTCTGCGCAGCATTTCGGGGAAGATGGGGTTTGATGCAAGCACTGGGCTGCCTACTTTCAGCGTGGGTCTTGGAGATATTGAACGGCCCGAATATACGCTGGAAGAGATTTTCGGCTACCTGCAGCAGGCGGACAAGCCGTGTATTGTTGCCATTGACGAGTTTCAACAGGTGGCAAAGTACCCGGAAAATAACATCGAGGCTTTGCTTAGAAGTCATATCCAGCGGATAGACAATTGCCGATTCGTGTTCGCGGGAAGCGAATGTCACATGCTGGAGGAGATGTTTGACAGCAGAAAACACCCCTTCTATAAGAGTGCAGACAATATGAACCTGGGGGCTATCGACAGGGATGTATATGTTGATTTTATGTGTTTGAAGTTCCAAGAGCAGGGTAGGACATTGGATGCAGAAGTCGCCAAAAATGTTTATGATATGTTTGAGGGTCATACATTCTATGTACAGAAGACAATGAATGAAGCCTTTGCCAACACTTCATGGGGTGATAAATGCACAGAGGAGACTTTGGGAACTGCCATTAGTGATATTCTTGCAGACAACGATTATTACTACAGAGAGTTGTTATCGCGGATGACGATAAAACAAAAGATGTTATTGTATGCCATTGCAGAAGATGGACTGGCCAAGCAAATAACGTCAGCCGACTTTATCAAACGACACAAACTGCCTTCGGCCAGTTCGGTACAATCGGCAATCAAAAGGCTTCTGTCTGACGACTATGTTGTCGAGGAGGCAAGGCGGTACCGTGTCAATGATCGGTTCTTCGGGTTGTGGATACGGAGGATGCTGGCTTAACTCTTGAACAGATACGAATAAAAACAAAAGCTGCGCACTCGAGTACGCAGCTTATTTGTATTTTCTGCGCAATGGAGTGCGCAGATTGAACACCTGCGGAGGTTCTCCGCTTAGAATTCCGCGGTCTTGGGCGTGCGGGGGAAGGGGATGACGTCGCGGATGTTGGCCATGCCGGTGACGAAGAGCATCAGGCGCTCGAAGCCGAGGCCGAAGCCAGCGTGCGGGCAGGTGCCATAGCGGCGGGTGTCGAGATACCACCACATGTCCTTCATGGGGATGTTGAGCTCGTTGATGCGGTTCATCAGCTTGTCATAGCTCTCCTCACGCACCGAGCCACCGATAATCTCGCCAATCTGCGGGAAGAGCACATCGGTACCCTGCACAGTCTTTCCGTCGTCGTTCTGTTTCATGTAGAAAGCCTTGATTTCCTTGGGATAGTCAATCATGATGACAGGCTTCTTGAAGTGTTCCTCGACCAAGTAACGCTCATGCTCGGAGGCAAGGTCGACACCCCAATAGACTGGGAATTCGAACTTATGGCCGTTCTTCACAGCCTCCTCAAGGATGCGGATACCCTCGGTATACGGCAGGCGGACAAAGTCGGTGTTCACCACGCTGTTCAGACGCTCCAACAGCCCCTTGTCGATCATATTGTTGAGGAACTGGAGGTCGTCCTTGCAGTGCTCCAGGGCCCAAGTGACGCAGTATTTGATAAACTCCTCCTCGAGGGCGGTGAGGTCGTCGATGTCGTAGAAGGCCATCTCCGGCTCAATCATCCAGAACTCGGCCAAGTGGCGCGGAGTGTTGCTGTTCTCGGCGCGGAAGGTGGGACCGAAAGTGTAAATCTTGCCCAGTGCCGTGGCACCCAGCTCGCCCTCCAGCTGACCGCTGACGGTGAGGGACGTCTGCTTACCGAAGAAGTCCTGGCTGTAGTCGATGCTGCCATCCTCCAGGCGGGGAGGGTTCTTCATATCGAGGGTGGTGACCTGGAACATCTCGCCGGCGCCCTCGCAGTCCGAGGCGGTAATCAGCGGGGTGTGGAAATAGAAGAAACCGCGCTCGTGGAAGAAAGTGTGGATGGCGTAAGCCATGTGATGGCGGATACGGCATACAGCGCCGAAGGTGTTGGTACGGGGACGCAGGTGTCCAATCTCGCGGAGGAACTCCATCGAGTGTCCCTTCTTCTGCAAGGGGTAGCTGTCGGGGTCGGCCTCGCCATAGAGTTCGATATTCCTGGCTTGGATCTCCACACTCTGTCCGGCGCCCTGCGACTTCACCAGCTGACCTTCCACGCCAATACAGGCGCCCGTAGTGATACGGCGCAACAGACCTTCGTCGGAATTGGCCAAATCCACCACCACCTGTATGTTGTTTATGGTCGAACCGTCGTTCAAGGCAATAAAAGCCACATTCTTGTTACCGCGCTTGGTGCGCACCCAACCCTTCACTACCACATCGGAGCCTATCAACTGCTCCGCACTTTCTGCAAACAAATGCGTAATCTCTGTACGTTTCATAATGATTATATGAATTTAGTATTTATTATTTTTATCCAAGAAACATTGCACTCACCATGTCCGTCAACGCGATGCCGACTCCTCTTCCTCCTTCTCTAACTGTTTCAGCTTATACAGCTCCACATCGGAGGCAAACTTGGCAATGCGGTCCTCCTCACCCCTGCGGCAGACGAGAATGGTGTCCTCGTCGGCGGCAACGATGTAGCCGTCCAGCCCCTGCAGCACCACTGTCCTGTCTTGCGGCACATGCACCAACGTGTTTTTCACGTCGTACAGGAAAGACTGACCCATCACCACTCCGTTGCCTGCAGCATCGCGGTGGCTGGTGCCATAGAGCGAGTCCCACGACTCGATATCCGACCAGCCGAACGAAGCCTCCAGCACATTCACCCCCTCGGCGTGTTCCATGATGCCGAAATCCACCGAGATAGACTCGCTGAGCGAATACACGCTGTCCACCTCGGCCAGAGGTGTGGAAGCCTTCAGGGCAAAGAAACTCTTGGCCACATTGGGCAGATAGCGTTCGTATGCCTTGCGCAGTGTGGAGAGACTCCACACATACACACCCGTATTCCAGAAGAACTCGCCCGTGGCGATAAACTGGCGGGCCATCTCGACCGGGGGCTTCTCGGTGAAGGTCACCACACGGTGCAGATTGCGGGCATTGTCGCATGCCGGTTCCTCGCTGAACTGGATGTAGCCATACTGTGCGTTCGGAGTATTCGGCCGCACACCGATGGTCACGATGCAGTCGTTGCTGGCCGTCAGCTCAAGCGCCTGCTCCATGTCCTGCACAAAGCGGTCCTCGCCGAAGATGGCATGGTCCGACGGAGTCACTATCACGTTGGCGTTGGGATTCATCTCATAAATCACCGCAGCGGCATAGGCCACACAGGGTGCCGTGTTCCTCCTTGTCGGTTCGCCCAGCACCTGATAGGGCATCAGTCCGCCGATCTGTTCACGCACACGCTCCTCGTACATCCTGTTGGTAACGATGATGATATTCTCGCGCGGACACACCCGCTCAAACCGGGCGAAAGTGGTCTGCAGCATGGAACGACCATTGCCGAGAATATCAATAAATTGTTTGGGACTGCTGTCCCGGCATATTGGCCAGAAGCGGCTTCCAAACCCTCCTGCCATAATGATGCAATATGTGTCTTTATTCACTTTTCAATTATTATCACTTTATTTAACACCCGTGGCGGTTCGCCGCCTCACACACTCACCTCGCCCTTGATGTGCGGATGGGGGTCGTACCCCTCCAGTTTGAAATCGTCGTAATCGAAACTGAAAATATCCCGCTTCGCCGGATTCAGCACCATGCGCGGCAGCGGTCTGGGCTCGCGTGTCAACTGCAGGCGGCACTGCTCCACATGGTTGTTGTAGATATGGGCGTCGCCCAAAGTGTGTACAAAATCGCCATACTTCAACCCGCAGGCCTGTGCTATCATCATGGTGAACAGGGCATACGAGGCAATATTGAAGGGCACACCCAGAAAGATGTCCGCCGAACGCTGGTAGAGCTGGCAGCTCAGCCTGCCCTCCGACACGTAGAACTGAAACAGGATGTGGCACGGAGGCAGGTGCATCTGCTCCAGCTCGCCCACATTCCAAGCCGACACCAGCAGACGCCGCGAGTCGGGATTGCGCTTGATTTCCTCAATCAGGCTGCTTATCTGGTCCACATGCCGGCCATCCGCCGTCCCCCACGACCGCCACTGGTGGCCGTAGATAGGCCCCAGCTCGCCGTCGGGTCCGGCCCACTCGTCCCATATACTCACCCCGTGGTCATGCAGATACTGCACATTCGTGTCGCCACGCAGAAACCACAGCAACTCGTATATAATGGAACGCAGATGCAGTTTCTTCGTAGTCAACAGCGGGAAACCGTCGTCAAGATGGAACCGCATCTGGTAGCCGAACACACTGATGGTGCCCGTACCCGTGCGATCCTCCTTCGCCACGCCGTTGTCCAGCACATGCTGCAACAGGTCAAGATATTGTTTCATTCCGTTTCTTATATTCTAACTTTCAATCCACTGCTCAGGCCTCCTCGCACCAGTCGGCACGCACTGCCATCCGCAGTTCTTCCCGTCATAACGCAAAATAAATAATAATATTTTGTATACCCCAAAAAAGAATCTTTATCCCCGCCTACTCTCCTGCCACGGGTCCGCCACCCCTATCGCGCCACCCTTACCCACCTTTCGCGAAAATAAATGTCCTCAGTCGGATTTTATGAGTATCTTTGCATCGTCGACAACACTTGTTACTAATACACAAAACACAAACAAACAGACATTTAGCATTATGAAGACCATTCAACATTTGGGAATCCTCCTCACTTTTGCCGCCGTCGTCTCGCTGATTGGCTGCCACAAGGAGAACACCCCCACAACCGAACAACCCGCCAACGACTCCACGCCCACCGACACCATCGTACCCGAGGAGCCCGCCGACGACATCTACCAGTTCAAAGTCCTCGACGGCAACGGCGACAGCGTGGCCCTCTTGCAATACCGCGGCAAAGTGCTGCTGGTGGTCAACACCGCCACCCAGTGCGGCTACACCCCCCAGTACACCGACCTCCAGCGCATCTACGAGGCCTACAAAGACAGCGGATTCGTCATCCTCGACTTCCCCTGCAACCAGTTCGGCTCGCAGGCACCCGGCTCCTACGACGACATCCACAACTTCTGCACCGACCGCTACGGCATCACCTTCCCGCAGTTTGCCAAAATCGATGTCAACGGTGCCAACGCATCGCCCCTTTATGTATGGCTGAAAACGAAGAAACCCGGCGACATCAAGTGGAATTTCACAAAATTCCTCCTCGACCGCAAAGGCGAAGTCATCAGGCGTTTCGAACCCGCCAACTCCATGTCGTCGGTGGAGAGCGCTATAGTCAAAGCGTTATAATCACCCCGCTCTATTCGCCGTTCACTATCTGGTCGTAAATGCCCAGATAGTTGTTATACCGTTCCATGCTGATGGTGCCGTCCTCCACGGCCTGTTTCACGGCGCACTGCGGCTCGTGCCTGTGTGTGCAGTTGGCGAAATGGCAGTCGGGCAGCACCGCCCTCATCTCGGGAAAGAAATGCGACAACTCGGCAGGGCTGAAATCCACCATGCCGAACTCTTTGATGCCCGGGGTATCAATCAACAGCGTGGGGGCCATGCCGCCGGAAGCCTGCTCATACACTCCGCCACCGGCGTCCACCACTATCATCTCGGCAAACGTAGTGGTGTGCTTGCCCTTCAGGCTCCAGTCGCTCACCTCGCCCACCTTCAGCTCCAGCCCCGGCACAAGGGCGTTGAGCAAAGCCGACTTGCCCACACCCGAATGGCCGCTGAACAGGGTGGTGCGACCGCTCATCAAGTCGCGCAGCTCCTCCACCCCGTCGCCCCGCAGCGCACTGGTTCCATACACCTTGTATCCTGCACTGGCATAGATGCTTTCCAACTCACTGTGCAGCTCGGCCAGGCCTTGGTCGTACAGGTCGGTCTTGTTGAAGATGATGCTTGCGGGGATATGATAAGCCTCGGCGGTGACCAGCAGGCGGTCGATAAAACCGGTCGACATGCGGGGAAAGGCCAGTGAAGCCACAATGCACAGCCGGTCCACATTCGCGGCAATCACATGCGTCTGCTTGCTCAGCTTGGTGGCACGGCGCACAATGTAGTTGCGGCGGTCGCACACATCGGCTATCACCCCCGTGCCGTCGTCCTGCATGGCATACTCCACCCAGGCGCCCACGGCCACGGGGTTGGTCTGCTTGTTACCGCGCAGACGGTAGTTGCCGCGCAGACGGCAATCCACCGCCTCGTCCGTCGTCCCTCCTTCGGGCAGTACCCTGTACCAGCTGCCTGTGGTACGCATCACCAATCCTTTCATATCCTGTCTCCTATCATTTGTTGACTGTTGTTCCCGCACCCGTCTCCTGCACGTCGAGCCGATAATAACGCTTGCGGATAATCACCAGGCGCACCAGCCACACCGCAAAAAACAGGTCGGAGATGATTTTGTCCAACCTAGGCATCGGCACGAAAAACGACACCACCCACACCGCCAAATCGAGGTCGAACAGCAGATTCCACAGCCGCTCGCGGTCGTGGAAGGCGACGGTTGCAGCCCGCTTCACCTCCACATCGTCGCGCGTGGAGCTCACCGACAGGTCGATGCGCTTCCCGCTTCTGCCTAGTGGTATCGGGCCGCCGAACTGCACACGCACCTGGTAGCGCCCTGCGGGCAGCTGCACCTGCATCTCGTCGCCGCGCATGGTGCCTGCATACAGGCCGTCGATAAAAATCAGGTGGGGCAACCGCGCCTCGTAGAACCGCCGCCGGTGAAGAATGGTCAATATCGCCATAGGTTGTTATTCATTAATAAACTGATACAACTGACATTAGGCAAACGTCGCACAACGCCGCGCCCGTCAATTGGAGCAGCAAAGATACACAAAAAAAACGACATGGCAGAGTTGTGCCGCCCAACGGGCCCCTTCCAGCCTGTCCACCTCATGCCCTTCAGTGCACCTTCGTGTCTTCACCCCCACTAAGTTCGTTCAATACTGCATCGTTACAGCATCCTTACAGCATCGTTCTCCTATTAGGCTTCGAGAAACCACCCGTTTTCGATGCCATCACGATGCTGGATTGATGGGCGTAACTGCCGCGTCGGCGGCACGCAGTAGACACCATAAATCCATTTATCCATTTTTTTTTAGTATCTTTGCAATTTATTTATATACATGAGAAAGATAGTTTTTGTCGGTATATTGCTGATGTTCGGACTATTGGGGTGCCGGATAGGGACATGCAACGCTCAGGATGAGTGCAACGATGTGGGGGTGTGGAGTGTTGGCAAGGTGCCTCCGCATGCCAATGTGATACCTTACGCCGACGAGCAGGATGTGGCCACGCTGGGCTACCAGCAGTCGCCATATTACCGCACCCTTAACGGCAAGTGGAAGTTCCGCGGGGCCGAGAACCCATACGCCTGCCCCAACGGATTCTACGAGCGGGGCTACAACGTGGACGAATGGGCCGAGATAGAGGTGCCGGGCAACATCGAGCTGCAGGGCTACGGCACACCCGTCTACACCAATATGCACAACGAGCTCCCCTCCAATCCCCCATACGCTCCCACCGAATTCAATCCCACCGGCTGCTATGTGCGCGACTTCCAGATGCCCGAAAGCTGGCGCGGAAGGCGTGTGGTGATACGATTCGGCGCCGGTCGCTCGGCCATGTACCTCTACGTCAACGGCAAGAAATACGGCTATTCCGAAGACTCCAAGACCCCTGCCGAGTGGGACATCACGCAGAGCGTGCATCCCGGTCAGAACCGTGTGGCGGTGATGGTCGTGCGCTTTTGCGACGGGAGCTATCTCGAGTGCCAGGACATGTGGCGCATGAGCGGCATCACCCGCGATGTGTGCATCTACTCCACCCCGCGCGTCCACATCAGCGACTACAACATGGTGGCACGCCTCGACGAACACTCGGGCGAGGGACTGATAGACCTGACCGTGGAGCTGTCGGGCCGCCTGGCAGGACACATGGCCGTGGAGGCCGAGCTGCTGGACACCGCTGGCCACAGCGTATGGATCAAGCAGGAGCGCATCGAGTCGCACGACTGGACCACCCGTTTCGAGGGCGAGGGGTGCCGTGTGGCCGACATACATCCCTGGACCGCCGAGACGCCCTACCTCTACACCCTCATCATGCGGCTGAAAAACGCCGGCGGGGTGACCACCGAGACGATAGGCTGCAAGGTGGGGTTCCGCAACGTGACGCTGAAGGACATCCCCTACCAAGGCGACGACACCGTGCTCACCGCCCGCCAGCTTTGCGTGAACGGGGTGCCGGTGACTATCCGCGGCGTGAACCGCCACGAACACAGCCCCTACCGCGGACAATACGTGACACGTGCCGAGATGGAGTTCGACATCATGCTGATGAAACACATGAACATCAACGCCGTGCGCACCTGCCACTATCCCGACGACGAATACTGGTACGAGCTATGCGACCGCTACGGCCTCTACGTGTGGGACGAGGCCAATGTGGAGAGCCACGCCCAAGGCTACGGCGAAGGGAGCCTGGCCAAAAAGAAGGAATGGAGCTGGCCTATGCAGTACCGCGTCAACAACATGTATCACCGCGACCGCAACTACGCCTCGGTGATTGCCTGGTCGCTGGGCAACGAATGCGGCAACGGGGTGGCGACGGAACACACCTACCGCTACCTCAAGCGGCTGGACAGCACCCGACCCGTCACCTACGAGCGTGCCGAGCTGGACTGGAACACCGACATCGTGGAGGTGATGTACCCGTCAGTGGATTATCTCTCCGACTATTGTGCCGACTGGCGCGGGCTGGGGAGCCACTTCGAACGCTACCGCGACATCGAAAGCGTCAACGGACTGCGCCGCTCCTACTTCCCGCTGAAAGCGGCCACCACCGACAGCACCGCACAGCAAATGCCGCTGAGACCCTATATCATTGCCGAATACTGCCACGCCATGGGCAACAGCATGGGCGGCCTGAAGGACTATTGGGACACCATCGACAAGTACCCCCCGCTGCAGGGAGGCTTTGTGTGGGACTGGGTGGACCAGAGTTTTGTACGCTACACCGGCCACCATGGGCAGTCCCTTCCCAACGAGGGCGACACGCTGGACAGCTCCAACCCGCTTCGCAACGGTCTGTGGTATGCCGTTGGCGGAGACCTGGGCAGCCTGCCCGGAGTGAAGGACGACGATGCTTTCTGCGCCAATGGGGTGGTGGGCAGCCTCCGTATCCCCCACGCCCATGCCAACGAGCTGCAAAAAGTGTACCAGTGCCTCAAGGTGACACAGCACACCGACGCCGAAGGACAGCCGTACTACATGCTTCACAATGGCTTCAATTTCCGCGACGCGGGCGACTTTGTGTGCGAATGCCGCATCTTCTCCTCGCTCCGCGACAGCCTGTTCTGCGACACCATATACCCATCCCTGCCCGCAGGCCAAAGCTGCCGCCTCGACTTCCGCTTGCCTGAGCTCGACCCCATGCCCGGCGAACGGTTCTTTGTGCGGTTCAACTTCACCGGCGACAGCTACGAGGTGAACGACCCCTACGACGCCGGTACCTCGTGGACCCTCAGCGAGAACAGCCACGACGAGTTCGAGCTGGTCGGTATCGAAAGCCCCACCGACTCGATAGAGCTGCCCGAGGTATCGATGCGCCAGTTCTTCTGCGGACACAACAAGGGGCAGCACGAGGCCTCGATAGGCCGCGAGGACTACTTCTCGCTGCGTATCGACACCGACAACGGATACATCACAAGCTATAAATACAAAGGGCAGGAGCTGCTGCGCCGTCCGCTGCACTGGAACTTCTGGCGTCCCCCCACGCTCAACGACCTTGTCGACCCCTATGGCGCCCGTGCCTGGGAGGGTCTCGACCACCTGCAAGCCACACCCGTCAGCTGCGACGTCACCACCGTTGGCGAGCCCGACAGGATGGCAGAGGTGGACATGCTGTTGGAACTGTCCAGCCCCGAAGGGCGCACAATGACCATGCGCGAGATAGTCGAAGTCGATGCCGAAGGCCGCCTGCAGCTCAGCTTCATGCTGCAGCCACGCGGCAACTACCGCACACTGCCGCGCCTCGGTGTCCAGCTGGGGATAGACACCACATGCCCCGCAGTGGAATGGTGGGGCAACTTCTACGAGACCTACCCCGACCGCAACCAAGCCAACTGGCAAGGATTGAACCATTCAGCACCCCAAGAGGTATGCGGCGAACTGCATGTGGTGCCGCAGGAGAGCGGCAACCGGTCGGCCTTCTGGACCTCCTTCGTCCTGGGCGACAAGCGGCTGGCATTCTGTTCAGCCGACACTGGCCGCATCAGCTTTGGCATCCGCCGCTACGACGACAGCACCCTCACTGCCGCCCGACGCATCAAAGACCTCTCCCCTGCCAATCACTATATCGTCAACATCGACGCCCGACAGGCGGGACTGGGCACAGCCACCTGCGGCCCCGGAGTGCGCGAGCCTTACCGCATCAGCGGCGACAGCGTGCAGCGGTTCCGGCTGGTAATGGTGCCCTCCATGCTTGACGACGAGGTGAACCTGTGGCGCTACTGCGGATACTATTTCGACATACCTCCCGAGCTGCGCGAGAGCCTTCCCGCCAACCAGCCAAGCCTCATCGAGAGCCTGACGGTCAAGACCTACGGCGACACGACCCAACCCTCCAACCAGCCCTATCCGCTTTATGGCAAAGGATTCCCCCAGACACTCCACGACGGGCGGCTGGGCATTGCAGGCAACTATGGCGAGAGCTGGTCGGGCTTTTCAGGTCGCGACAGCATCGACTTCAACATCACCCTCCTCACCCCCACAACCCTCGACTGCATCTCGGCAGGTTTCTGCCACAGCCCCGGCGACTGGGTTGTACGTCCGCAGTCCGTGTCGGTGCAATGGTCGTCGGACGGCATCCGATACTCCCCCTGGCAACCCCTCGAGGCCGTGCGTCCCATCGTCAACGAAGCCAAGGAGAGCCGACGGCTGATGATGCGCCGTACCTTTGCCGGACGGCAAGGGCTGTTCCATCCCGCCGAGGCTCCCCGCGTCCGATATATCCGCCTGCGGGTGCGCTGCCAGCAGTCGCTGCCCATCTGGCACGAATACAGCGGCGAACCCGCCTGGCTCATGATAGACGAAATCACCGTTAAATAGAATTCGTAAATTCGTTATTTCGTAAATTCGTAAATTCGTTAATCCCTTAATCGACTAACACAATAACACATTCACACGTTAACACATTCAAACAATGACCCTCCTACTCATATTCCTGCTTGGAGCCATGCTCATCTCGTTCATGTGCTCCATCCTCGAAGCCTCGCTTATGTCCACACCCCTCTCGTATGTCAACATGCGCGAGGACGAAGGATATAAACCCGCCACCCGTTTCAAACGATACAAAACCGACAACGCACGGCCCATCGCCTCCATCCTGTCGCTCAACACCATAGCCAACACCATCGGTGCCGCCGGCGTGGGTGCCCAAGCCACCGAAGTCTTCGGCAGCCAATGGTTTGGACTGGTGTCCGCCATCACCACCATCCTGATACTGGTCTTCTCCGAGATCATCCCCAAGACCATCGGCTCCCGCCACTGGAAAAAGCTCATGGGGTTCACCACCCGTGCCCTGCGGCTCATCATCATCGTGCTCTTCCCCATCGTGTGGGTGGTGGAGAAACTCTCCAAGACCATAGCCGAGGACGAGGACGAAGCCGCCGTCAGCCGTGAGGAAGTCGCCGCCATGGCCGATATGGCCGAGGACGAAGAAGTGATTGACGAAGACGAGAACAAAATCATACAGAACGTCATCAAACTCGACGACGTGAAAGCCGAGGACGTCATGACCCCCACCACCGTGGCCGCCATCGCCCCCGAGCAGATGACCCTCAAAGAGTTCTACCGCGACAAAGCCTACAGCCACTTCTCGCGCATCCCCGTCTACAGCGACAGCGACGAATATATCACCGGCTACGTCCTCCGCAGCGAAGCCCTCGAGCTGCTTACCGAAGACAAGTTCAACATGACCCTCGGCGAGATAAAACGCGACATCGTCATGTACAAAGAGGAAATGCCCGTATCCGAAATCTGGGACTCCATGCTCCGCAACAAACGCCACATCGCCTGCGTCATCGACGAATACGGCAGCTTCCAGGGCATCATCACCCTCGAGGACATCATCGAGACCATCGTCGGACTGGAAATCATGGACGAGCGCGACGACGTGGCCGACATGCGGCAGCTGGCCCTCGACCGCTGGCACCAGCGCCAGTCCCGCTTCAAAGTCATCGACCTCCCCGACGAACAGCCCGACAACCCCGACGAAGACTCAGAAAAAGAATAGTCCCAAACCATTCACCTATTGTTATTAAAACACCCCGCGAAATGAAAAAGACCCTCACTCTTTTTTTGATGCTTGCCCCCCTCATCACCCTGCAGGCGCAGCCCAAACCTTTCAACGTGGCCAAAAACGCCAACCACTTCGTCTATGCCTCCTACGACTATGGCGAGCATATCGACACCCATTACACCCAGATAGAGATCTGCGGCGGAAGTGTCTACCTGGTCACCGAGGGCAACCGCCTGCCTGACGAATACCGCCCGGACGGCTGGAACAACGGCCCCTACATACAAGGCTATTCCGTGGAAGACCTCTTTGTCGACGAGAGTACCGACACCATCACATACCTCACCACCATCTTCGGCGGGGAGACCCCGCTGGTAAAAAAAGGCGAAGACCCAGCATCTCAATCCTCTACTCTCAATTCTCAATCCTCCAATCGAGAGTACTACCGCACTGTGGCACCCTTCTCGCGCAAAGACATCCACTTCGACACCGACCAAGTGGGCGGCCTCACCCGCTACACCTGTTCCATCAACAGCAACAAACTGGAGTTCTATGTGCAGCCCTTCAAGACCATCTGGCACAGTGGAGCCAAGCGAGGTGGCAAAGCCTCGCGCGACCTGTCGCCTGTGCCCTACTATGGCCGCTTCCCGGGCCTGGTGGTCAGCTTCTGGCGCAACGGCCAGTGTCAGTTGCAACTGGTAAAAACCGACAAGGTGCACAGCTCGAAGTTCTACATCAAGCCCGACGCGCCCCTGGTCACCGCCCGCGAACTGAGCAACCTCAAGCGGCAGAAAATGGTCATCACCACCCGCGTGTTCGACTCCGTGCAACTATGCTGGTGCGGCCTTAACGACCATATCGACGGTAACTACAGGCAGAACACCCCCTACGACAGTGTACTCCACTACGCCGGCGGCACCCTCGCCCTCAAACGCATCCGCCTCCCAAAACTGCCCAGCCACTACCAGACCTTCATCGAACTGCACCAGCGCAGCAACGGCGACGCCTACGACCGCACGGGCTCCGTATTCATTATCCCCGGTGCAGGCATAGACCTTTGCCCCAACTTCTTCGACGGCATCAACAACCACCCCGACAGTCTCCCCCTCTTCATCGGGCGCGACGGCGAACACTATCAAGGCATCAAGAATGGCATCAGCGCCCTGCAGCAATACCGCATCTCCTCGTTCATGTACTGGCCGCCCGTCGAATTGATGCGCTTCTTCACCCCCTTCGGCGTGGGGCAGTTCAACGACCGCGTAAAGATTGACGGCCTCGACTGGCAGGACGAAACCTATTACAAACAGGAAGTCACCGATATTGCCCACCTGCTGCAGGGCGAGGTATGGATAGGCGTCTGGATTGGCAACTACGACCGTGGAGGCCACACCGTGACCCTCGACCTCAAGTCCTACCCCGGCGAGCGCGGAATCCCCGCAGATAATAAAGGCTACCGCTATAATGCACTCCCCCTCTTCAACACCTGCAACGTGCTTGAAATGGCCGGGCAGAACTACGGCAAGCTATTTGCCACCGACAGCCTTACGACCAACTTCACCATCTGGGAATCCGACACCGCCCACAACGTCCGTCTGCGCTACATCGCCACAGGCCATGGCGGCTGGGGAGGCGGCGACGAATTCAACCCCAAGACCCACACCATCCTCATCGATGGTCGGCCCGCCTTCACCTTCACCCCGTGGCGCAGCGACTGCGGCCGCTACCGCGAGTGGAACCCCGTCAGCGGCAACTTCTGGAACGGCTTGTCCAGCAGCGACTTTTCACGCTCCGGCTGGTGTCCCGGCACTGCCACCCAGCCTGTCTACTTCGACCTCATGCACTATTTCCGCACGCATGGCCTGTCGCCCGTCGGCCGCCACACACTCACTGTGGCCATCCCGCAAGGCGAGCCCCAAGCCGGCAGTTTCAGCCACTGGTGTGTCAGCGGCATCCTGCTGATGGAATGACTACCACAGGGACGCTGTTCCCGACCCTGACAATATAAATGCCGTTACCCGATACCGGGATTCTCAGCCTTTCGGGGGGGTATGCCATGGTCAGCACACCGCGACCCAGTCTGTCCACCACATTCACCGGCCTGCCCAAGGCGCCCTCCACTACAATCGCAGCATTGTCATGCTGCCATTCGGCATACACGCGGACACGCTTCTCCCCCTCAACCGCTTCCACTGCACCCGCTGGGGCGAACTCAGCCACAAAAACAGTATCGCTTTCCACCCGCACCCTGCGCGGGTTGTCGACACTGCCGTCGTTCCAATGCACAAACACATATCCCGCCAGAGCCGTCGCCGCCAGCTCCGCCTCCGTGCCATATTCGTATACACCCGAACCCGTTGCCATGCCCCACCCCTCGTCATTCACCTGCACATCCACTGCATACAGCTGCGGTTCAAAAAAAGCAGTCAGCACCGAGTCGCCTGTCAGATACAACGTGTCGGGATTGGCCGTCCGCCCATTGCTCCACCGCTCGAAACGGTAGCCGCGGAAAGGGCTGGCGGCAACTACAGCCGTCGAATCGCACCCCACGCCATCGCCCATTGAGACTGTACCGCGCAATGTGTCGTTCACATCCAACGTCAGCGTCAACTCCGGCTGAGGTTCGGCAAAAGCCAGTCCGGAACCCCAGGCCGAACGGTAATCCTCCACCCTGCCGCAGGGAACCACAAACACCATCCCCTGCGAAGTATTGTTGAACGTGGTCGGCTCCACCGAAGGAGGAACCCAAGGCCCCACCACAATCGTGTCCAGTGCATCACACTGATTGAAAACCGAGCGACCCAGACTCTCCACTCCGCTGCCCAAAGTCAGCCTCCTCATTGCGGTACACCAACTGAAAGCATAATCACCAATCCCCGCCACACTGTCAGGCACCACCATCTCCGTCAATCCTCCACACCGCTCGAAGGCACCGATACCGATATACTTCAGTCCTTCAGGCAGCGCTATTGACACCAGACTAAAGCAATCGAAGAACAAGCTGCGGCCCAAGGTATCGACACCCGAGCCGAAGTCCACCCACTCCAACGAGTCGCAATAAGCAAAACACTCATCAGGCAACGAGCCGAGAGAGCCGTTCACACGTATCCCCCTCAACCGTCTGCACTCGCGGAAAGCATAGCCTCCCACCGTCACCACCGAGCTGGGGATTACCAACGTGTCGCCCAGGGCCGAACACCCGGCAAAAGCATACTCACCAATAGCCTCCAGCGTTGCCGGCAACACCACCGCCAGCAGCCCTGTACACCGATAGAAAGCACACCTTCCAATATCCCGTACCGAATCCCCCAACGAAACCGTGGTCAAGCCTGTACACCCCCTGAAAGCACTGTCGACAATCACCCGTGCCGAATTGGGGATGCTCACCGACGTGATACCCGTCAAGGCAAACGATCCTATCCTCCGCACACTATACAAGGTACCTTGATACGACACCGACGACGGGATTACCAAAGCCCCCGTCAACTCGGCCCCCTGCCACTTGCTCACCTCCAGTCCACCGCCCACAACAATGCCCTTCAGCAAGTGACCCGATGGGGATATAAAGCCAAACGCCTGCCCCCGTGCAACAAATGGAAGCAAACACAACAGCAGCGACATGCACACCATGCCCCTGTGCAACGTCCTGTCCCGGCCAAAGAAAACAACAGACATCATATCCTGAAAATAAAATGCAAAGATACATCCTTTTGTCGACATAAACAAAAAACAAGACCCAAAAAAACATATCGATAGATACCAGACCAGACGCAACCCATCATTTGCAACGACTAATAAACCTATCGAAACGGCATGTCGAAACCGCTATACTTGGCCTTCGGTCGAGCTTGTGCTGGAGTTCAAGGAAATGAAGAAGGGTTACCAGTGGCAACCCTTCTTCACCTTTGAATGCGTTAATTCGTTATTTCGTTATTTCGTAAATCGACTAACACATTAACACGTTAACACATTCAAAATTCGTTTAGGTCAAAAAAAAATCGTATCTTTGCAGATTAAATCAAGAACAGCAAACATGGAGAAACTGGAATATCAGGAGGGGCGCACCGAACTTGAATCGTTGGGTGAATTCGCCTTGATTCAACGGCTTACCGACGGCTTTAGGTGCGTCAACAAAAGTACCGTGACGGGTGTGGGCGACGACTGCGCGGTGCTGGGCACGGGGAAAAAGAAGACCGTCGTCACTACCGACATGCTGGTGGAGGGCATCCACTTCGACATGACGTACACGCCGCTGCGCCATTTGGGCTACAAGGCGGTGGCGGTGAACCTGAGCGACATCTGCGCCATGAACGCCACGCCGCGGCAGGTGCTGGTGAGCGTGGCGGTGAGCAACCGTTTCTCGGTAGAGGCTTTGGAGGAGCTGTATGCGGGCATCCGCCTCTGCTGCGAGCGGTATGATGTGGACCTGGTGGGGGGCGACACGTCGAGCAGCCGCATCGGCATGGTGATTTCCGTCACCGCCATCGGCGAGGTGGACAAGGAGCTGATCACTTATCGCCACGGGGCACAGCTGCACGACCTGATCTGCGTGAGCGGCGACCTGGGCAGCGCCTACAGCGGCCTGCTGGTGCTGGAACGCGAGAAGGTCACTTTCCAAGCCGACCCCAATTTCAAGCCCGACCTGGACAGTTACGACTACGTGCTGGAGCGCTACCTGAAGCCCGAACCCCGTACGGACATCGTGCAGATGCTAGCCGAGAAGGGGATTGTCCCCACCGCGATGATTGACGTGAGCGACGGCCTTGCCAGCGAGTTGCTGCACATCTGCAAGGAGTCGAAATGCGGGTGCCAGATTTACGAGGAGCGCCTGCCTATTGACTACCAGACCACGCGCGTCTGCTCGGAGATGAGCCAGAATATGCTGCCGGTGAGCAATGCGCTGAACGGCGGCGAGGACTACGAACTGCTCTTCACCATCAGTCAGAAGGACTACGACAAGATTAAGGACAACCCCGAGGTGCACATCATCGGCCATATCACCGAGGAGGGCACACCCGCCGTGATGGTGACCCCGCAGAACAGCACCATCGAGCTACGCGCCCAAGGGTGGGGAAGAATTGAGAGTTGAGAATTGAGAAAGTGGCTCCACGTATCACACGAATTACACGTATAAATAATACTTGTGATACGCGAAATACGTGGAGATAATTGAGAATTGAGAACTTTGAGAATTGAGAAAGTGGCTCCACGTATCACACGAATTACACGTATAAATAATACTTGTGATACGCGAAATACGTGGAGATAATTGAGAATCGACTTACGAATTAACGAAATAAGGAATTAATAAAGTGCTAACGGATCCTCCTAAATACCAGGCATGGCGCCGCCGAATGGTGGAGCAGTTGATGAAGCGCGGCATCACGGACACGCGCCTGCTGCAGGCCATGCAGAAACTGCCACGGCAGTGGTTCTGCCCGGACACGCTGCTCGACACGCTGCTCTACGACATCGACTGCGCGATACAGATTGACTGCAACCAGACCATCTCGAAGCCTTATACCGTGGCGTGGCAGACCCAGCTGCTGAAGGTCGCCCCCTCGATGACGGTGCTTGAGGTGGGGACGGGCAGCGGATACCAAACGGCTGTGCTGTGCGAGATGGGTGCCCGCGTGTATACGGTGGAGCGGCAGAGTGTCCTGTTTCGCAAGACGAAGGCGCTACTGGCCTCGCTCCATTACCCTGCCCACTGCTTTCTGGGCGACTGTTTCAACGGCTTGCCAGAGATGCGGGGGTTCAAGTACGACCGCATCCTGGTGACCTGCGGAGCCACGGAACTGCCCATGGGACTGATGCAGATTCTGAATACCGGCGGCATCATCGTTATCCCCATCGGTCCAGAGGGGAGCCAGAAGATGCACCGCATCACGAAGAACGGCGAGACTCAGGACGAATGGCTTGACGAGACGCTGGGTGACGCTTACTTCGTCCCCATGCTTGAAGGAAGAAACTTTACGAATTGAAAAGTGAAAATTGAAAATTGAAATTATCGGGGCGAAGATTTCACTTTTCACTCCCCTCCAAGGCTGGCCAGCCAGTCGTTGTCGTGCACGTGGCTGGGGGATTCGCCTTTCCACTTGGCAGGGTCGATATAGACCTCGAGCAGTTTGGCTTTGGGCGAGGGGAAGAGCTCCACGGTGTCGGCCACTGCGGGCACTAGGACGCACTCGCCGGCATGGAGGGGCACGACGGTATTCATCGCGTTTACCGCTGCCACTCCTTCGACGCACAGATAGACCACAAACGAGTCGAGCTGGGAGAAGTCCTTGCGGACGGGTTTGCCGAGCGAGAGGAGGTTGGTGGTAAAATAGGGGCACTCGGCCAACGGGGCCGTCTCGTTTTCGCGGTAATTGTAGTGGGTCTTCCCGTCGGTCGTGGGGGTGAAGTCGATGGCATCCAAGGCCTCGTCGGTGTGCAGTTGCCGCAGTTTGCCGTCGGCGTCGGGACGGTTGTAGTCGTAGATACGATAGGTGCAGTCGCTGCGCTGCTGTATCTCAGCCAGAAGGATGTCCTTACCTATGGCATGGACCCGTCCGGCGGGGATGAAGAACATGTCGCCGGGAAGGGGCCGCTCGACGTGCAGGATGCGTTCCAGCAGTCCGGCCTCAAGAAATTGCCGGTACTCGTCCTGGTTCACCTGGTGCTCGAAGCCGTCCACTATTTCGGAATCGTCGCCAGCCTTAATGATGTACCACATCTCGGGCTTGCCGTTCTCCATGCCGCGTTTATGTTAGAGAGCGTGTTCTGGATGATCCTGTATAGATAGATTGTCGGCAGCGTCGATAAGTTTAATCAACAGGGGGAACTCGGCACCGAAACGGTCGTAATTGCGTTCCCCTATCAGCTCACCCATATATATCTCGAGCAGTTCGTTGATGTGGTTTTCGGCCAAAAAGCCGTTTGCAACCACCGACTCGTTGCCCTCGACACCCGAAAGCGCCCACAACTCGCCGCAGTTGGGCAGCGGGGAGTAGTCGAAGCCGAGTGACTTGATTCGGTTACCGCCCCACACTTTATTCTTGAAGAGGGGCATAAACTTCATAGGATACAGACGCGATTCCATGAGATTTGAGATTTACGAATTGAAAAGTGAAAATTGAAAATTGAAATTATCGGGGCGAAGATTTCCATTTTTCAATTTTCACTTTTCATTTTTCACTTTTCATTTTTCACTGGCGGGAATGCGGCGGGCGGCACGTTCCAGTTCCCACATCCGCATGTCGCGTCCCACCACCAGCCCCTTGGGGTCGACCAAAATCATGAAGGGCAGGTGGTCCACCGACAGCTGTTTGAGGAAATGTGCATCCCATCCATTGGGGTTGTCGTCGATATTGATGGTGAGGATGTCGGCGGCTTTGTCCTCCAGCAGTGAGAAGGCCTGTGTACGCTGGGAGGCACAGATGTCGCACCAGCCTGCAGTGAAGAAGATAAGCGTGTACTGCGACGTATCGCGCATTTCGGTAAAGGTATGGCGGCTCTTTCTCGAGTCAAGCCAGGCGAAATCGGGCATCTCGCACCCCTCGCTGACAGCAGGGGTCTGCCTCATCCAGCGGCGCAGCATGGTGTAGTGATACACCTTCTGGGCATCGCCCGTCAGCTTGCCCACAAGCTGACGCACTACCGTCTCGTCCAGACTGGCCATTTGGTTGAAGAGAATGAACGGGATGAAGACCGACGAACTGTTTTCCTGCACACACTGGCGCAGAAAGGCGTTTGGGTCGGCCGAGGCATTGTAACGCTCCATCAGATAGCGGTACTCGCTGTTGCTGCGCGAGCCCCTGATAAGGGAGGCCTCGGGACGCGAGGCATTCAGGTTGATGGAAACCGACGCGTTCTCGAGGTAGAAGAACAACGGACGCGGCATGGCGGCATGCTCGATGGATGCCAGCGTGGGTTTGGCCACCTCGCCGCTGAAGAAGAAGCGGCCCTTGTTTGCCTTTGCCGTGTAGCTGTGGCTGGTAGAGTCGCCGTCGAAAACGGTCAGCGTGAAGGTGCCCGACAGGTTGCTTCCGCCACTCACCTCATACCCCTGGGCGACACAATGGACAGACAGCAGCAACGCCGTCAGCGCTGCTACAAGCTTAATACGAACGATAGGTAGAGCCATTCTTCTTATTCGTGCCTCTCACCGAGATGTTTGATTTCACCACCTTGCTCGAATTGTATTTCTTGGTAGGATACATCGTGGCGGAACTGGACGATTTGCACGAGGTGACACCCCCGCACACTGCCATCAAACCTACCACCAACACGAGCGAAACGAGAGCCTTTGCACACTTTTTCATAATATTGTCGATTTGAGATATTAAGTTAATAATCATTCTATTAAAACGTCCCACAAGCACCTACGAAGGCACTCTAAGACAATACAAAATAACACAAAAATATCCAAATAACCAAACTTTTCAGTATTTTTAATAATCTGCAGAGGCCTCACAAGAGACGGGACAAGGGGACAGGGAACGACACGATTGCCAAAAAAGCATCTTTGCAGATTTTTATCCGAAAAAGTTGTGATATTCAACAGTTTTTTTGTATCTTTGCAGTTTGGAAATTGTAGAACCGCGATTGCCAACACAATCCGTATCTGTCAGTTATCCACGAAGATAAGCATGGTTTAACGATAAAAAGAACGCAGTAATACACTGCTTAGCAACAATGAATTACCAACGGACACTACGCATTTACGAATGGATTTCGTATATTCTGATTATCGCCGCCACGGTGGTTTACTTTGTGCTGCGCAGCCAGGGAGCCGGTGCGCTGAACCTGACGCTGTGCATCCTGGTGGTGGCGGTTTTCTGCCGTCTGATGATGGAGCGGACACGCCGACTGGCTGCCGATGCCGAGAACGACGAGCTGAAGAACGACCTGAGGCGATTGACCCAACTGTATGCCGAAGCGCGTAAAAAGGCCGACACAAAAGCCGAGTAATATCGAAGTATTTATATCATTATTAATAATTTAAACTCTTTTATCCAATGGCAACAACCACTGATATCAAGAATGGACTTTGCATTAATTTCAACAATGACATCTACACCATCGTCGAATTCCTGCATGTGAAACCCGGCAAGGGCGCCGCTTTCGTCCGCACCAAGATGCGCAGCGTGAAGACCGGCCGCATACTGGAGAACACCTTCCCGAGCGGTGCAAAAATCGACGTGGTACGTGTGGAACGCCGTCCCTACACTTATCTCTATAAGGAAGGCGACATGCACGTGTTTATGCATACCGAGACCTACGAACAGATTTACATCCCCGAGAATATCATCAACGCTCCCCAGTTCCTGAAAGACGGACAGTATGTGGAAATCACTGTGGCTGCCGACACCGAGACCCCGCTGATTTGCGAGCTTCCCCCGTTCATCGAGACCGTAGTCACCTACACCGAACCCGGTTTCGCCGGCAACACCGCAACCAATGCCATGAAGGACGCCACCGTTGAACCCGGTGTGCAGGTTCGCGTCCCCCTGTTCATCAAAGAGGGCGAGCGCATCAAGGTGGATACCCGCACTTGCGAGTATGCCGAGCGTTTGAAGTAATCCATACGGCTTTCGCAGCGCTCCCCGCTGCAAAAAATAACTGTTTTCACTATTCTGCTCAGATGAAGAAGAGAATACTATTTGTCTGCGTGGCTATCGTGCTTTTGGCGGGCTGCAACGGCGGTTCCGGAAAGGGCTCGAAAGCCACTGTTTCATCCATCGATTACGCTAAAGTTGAGACCCCTACTTTCGATGCCGACAGCGCCTACGCCTTTGTGGCGGCACAGGTGGCATGCGGCCACCGCACACCCGGCAGCGAGGGACAGCGACGTTGTGCCGACTACCTGGCACAGCAGATGCGCCGTTGGTGCGACACGGTGATTGTGCAGGACTTTCCTGCCGTGCTGTGGGACGGTACTGAGGTACGCGGCAAGAACATCATCGCCACAGTGAATGCCCGCGAGGGTGCCCCCGAAATCGGACGTGTGCTCCTTGCTGCCCATTGGGACAGCCGAATGTGGGCCGACCACGACCCCGACAAGGCAAACCACCATAAGCCTTTCGACGGTGCCAACGACGGCGCCAGCGGTGTGGGCGTACTGATGGAGATGGCCCGTGCCATATCCTCCTGCCCTCTATCGGTGGCTGTGGACTTTGTGTTTTTCGATGTGGAGGACCAAGGCACACCCGACTGGGCGGAAGACCATGTCGAGGACAGCTGGTGCAAGGGCTCACAGTATTGGAGCCGTAACCCGCACGTACCTTTCTACAAAGCCATCTATGGCGTTTTGCTGGACATGGTGGGCACACAGGAACCCCGCTACACCAAGGAGCAAATCAGCCGCAACTACGCCTCCGGCATCTTGAACAAGATATGGAACGTGGCCGAATCCATCGGATACGGCAAGATGTTCGTCAACCGTGACACCGACCCCATACTCGACGACCATTACTACGTCAACCGTTTAACCAACATCCCCATGATTGACATTGTGCAGAACTCGCCGGGATGCAGTTTCTTCAAACACTGGCACACCATGGGCGATAATATGGAGCATGTGGACCGCAACAGCCTGAAGGCTACCGGCATGGTACTTCTGAAAACCCTATATGGCGACTATGGCGACAACAAGTAGGCTCACGCCTGTCATTATGTCGCTTCTCCTTGCCGCTTCCGCCCTGTGTGGTTGCGGCAAGGACCATTATTGCGATGTCCCTATCGGCGACGCCACCTGCCAGATTGACCCCAACTCCCCGCTCTACCCGGGGCTGAACACCATGACAGGTTACGAATACCTGATTGGCGGCTACCAAGGGATGGCGGTAGTAAGGACCGGCTGGAACGAGTTCATGGCATACGAATGCACCTGCCCCCACGACCATGGCCGCTTGGCGATGGACAAGGAATACGGCAACCTCGTGCTGCGGTGCCCGCTGTGCGGGTCTGGATTCAGCACGTTCGGCGACGGGTTCCCCCTCGAAGGCAGCTTGACCTCCTGCCCCCTTTACCACTACAACACCTACTACGACGGGGCAATCCTGTACATCAGCACATACTAAACAAGCAACCGGATTTCCATTGCTGCATCTTGAGGGTGGAAAAGCCGGTTGCTTGTTTTATTGTCTATACGAATGACTGATTGCGGACTAAAGCAACAACTCGGCACAGGAGGTCTCGGTCTCGTACAGTTTCAACGAGTAGAGACGTGTATGTTCGGGCAGCTCACCTTTTAGCAACGTAGCGAAATAGAGCAACAGATTCTCGGCCGTGGGCTGAAAACCCACCCGTATCAGTTTCGCCGGGTATCCCCCCAGACTGTCGCACGGCGCATTGGCCGCAGCATCGCTGTCGGGCAACACCAGTGCGTGGTCGAAACGGGCGACAATACATTGCTCCACAATCTTTTTTATCTGACTGAAGTCCATCACCATACCCGTGTCGGGCAGTTTAAACTCCCCCATGTTGCCCTCAGCCGACAGATTGTCGAGGGCATCGCCCTCCACCGTTACAAAAAGCTTATACGAATGGCCGTGGATATTATGACACTTGCCCTCGTACAGGGGCAACGCATGAGCCATCTCGAACGTGAATTGTTTCGTGAGCCGCAGTTTCATATTGCATCAATCATCTATACAGGATTTTCGGACACCCAGACAAACCGGTAGCCTGAATATCTGAAAATCCAATCATTCTACATGTTCCCTGACTTTCGGACACTAGCGACCGAATCCGACAGGGTGAGCCAGCATGGCGCGTCCGTTCTTGATACCAAGAATCTTGTGGATGGTATCGTTGTTGATGGCACCGCAGGCCACCGTGGCCAGTTTGGCCGAAGCGCAGAAGAGATAGATGTCCTGGCTGATGTAGCCACAATCGACAGCGGCATAGAAATCGCGCACCGACTCTTCTTTGAACATCTTCATCCTGTCGTAATTGGCCACCAACACCAACGAAACGGGAGCCTCGATAAAATGTGGCTGCTTGCTGATTTCGGCGCGATGATCACCTTCCACAACCATTTCAAGCACGTTCTCAAGGGCATTGTACAGGTATACACCTTCGCGGTTGAACACATAGATATCAAACTCTTGTGCGTTGACGGCAGAGGGTACCACACGACGCTGCTCGCTAGGACGGTTGAAACCGTATGCACTCCAGAGCAGGCTGGAGAGGAGCTCCTGCGGGAATTCTTCGGGACGTATCTGTCGGATAGTCTTACGGTTGTTTAAAACCTCTTTCAGCGAAGCTTCCATTCCGACACCCGGAGGGGGAAGCCGACGGGCATCAAGCATCTTGACGCTCTGCACACTCAGGTCTTTGGTGGTCTTTGTGGCTGCCGACGGGGGCACCTTGGTGTTTTTCTTTTGGGCATAGGCTCCTCCTGCCAACAGGGTGAGGACCAACACCAATGCAAATACTTTCTTCATGACGAATAGGATTTATTTATTAGTTTAACAGTGAATTGTTTATGTTCGACTGACGGATTTTCTCGGTGGCCATCTCGCCTGTGATGCAGAGGGTCGACCCCTTCGCCATCTGGGGCAAGGTGAACATATAGTCGGTCATGATGCCTTCCATGATGGAACGCAGGCCGCGGGCTCCAAGTTTATACTCCACCGCAGTGTTGACCACCGCATCGAGGGCTTCAGGAGCAAAGGTGAGCTCCACATCGTCCATCTTGAACAGGGCCTGATACTGTTTCACCAAGGCATTGCGGGGTTCGGTGAGGATACGGTGCAACGCTGCGGCATCAAGGGGCTGCAGATGGGTGAGCATGGGGAAACGTCCCACCAGTTCGGGGATGAGGCCGAAATGCTTCAAGTCCATGGGCAGTATGTACTTCAGCATATTGTGGCGGTCGAGCTCGCGACGCGTCTCGGTGCCGGTATAGCCTATCACGTTCGACTTGAGGCGTAGGGCAATGGAACGCTCTATGCCGTCGAATGCACCGCCGGCGATAAAGAGGATATTGCGCGTGTTGACCTGGATCATGGGCTGCTCGGGGTGCTTGCGGCCACCCTGGGGCGGGACATTCACCACCGCTCCTTCGAGCAGTTTGAGCATGGCCTGCTGCACTCCTTCGCCCGACACATCGCGGGTGATGGAGGGGTTGTCGCTCTTGCGGGCTATCTTGTCAATCTCGTCGATAAACACAATGCCACGCTCGGCAGCCGCCACGTTGTAGTCCGCCGCCTGCAACAGACGCACCAGCACGTTCTCCACATCGTCGCCCACATATCCCGCCTCGGTGAGGGTGGTGGCATCGGCGATGCAGAAAGGCACATCCAGCACCTTTGCTATGGTGCGGGCCAGAAGGGTCTTGCCCGTGCCCGTCTCACCTACGATGATGATGTTGGACTTCTCGATCTCCACCTCGTCGGCGTTGTGGTGCTCGTCGGAATATTTGATACGTTTATAATGGTTGTACACCGCCACCGACAGGGCGCGCTTGGCATCCTCCTGTCCGATGACGTATTGGTCCAGATGCTCCTTGATTTCGGAGGGCGACGGAATCCTGTTCACCCCTGCAAACCCTTTGCCCGCCCCTTTGGCGGAATGGAGCCGTTCCTCGAGAATCCCGTGGGCCTGCTCCACACAGGCGTCGCAGATACAACTGCCACCGACACCCGAGAAGAACATCATAGCCTCTGCCTCGGTGCGTCCGCAGAAGGAACAGGTTCGTTGGTTGGAAGTTTTCTTAGCCATGTTTTGTATTCTAAAAGCTATAAATAGATACTATACAATTAATTCTAAATCAGCAGTTCATATCAGTGCATTCTTGTCGGCATCCTGCCGGATGAAGATAAACAGCAGCAGGGTGAAGGCAATGAGCGACGACCCTCCATAGCTGAAGTAAGGCAGCGGGATGCCGATAACAGGCACCAGCCCCAACACCATGCCGATGTTGACAGCGAAATGGAAAAAGAGGATAGAGGCCACACTATACCCATAGAACCGGGAGAAGACCGAGCGTTGTCGTTCGGCCATGGTGACAAGGTACACCAGCAGCCACACGTAGGCGGCTATCAACACCAGACTGCCCAGAAAGCCCCACTCCTCGCCCACGGTGCAGAAGATAAAGTCCGTCTCCTGTTCGGGCACGAAATCGGCCTTGGTGATGGTGCCGTTCAAGAACCCTTTCCCCACCAGACCGCCCGAGCCGATGGCTATCTTGGCCTGGTCGACATTATAGCCCACGCCGCGCGGGTCCTCCACCTTGCCCAGCAACACATAGATGCGGTTGCGCTGGTGGGTTTCCAGCACCTTCTCGAAGGTGAAGTCTACCGACAACGTGAAGAGGCAGCACACCACAAAGAATGCCGCCGTGCGCCAGTAGGTTTTCGACGTCCGCTTGGAGAGCCACACAAAGAGGTACAGCAGGCAGATGACCAGCAGGATGCCCATGAGCAGGTACTTGTTGATAAGCAACGCCGCCACAAAGAGGACAATGGCCAACACGCCAACCAGCAGGATATAGTGCGAAAGCCCTTCGCGGAAAAAAGGCAGCAGAAAAGCCAGAAACACCAAGGCCGACCCCGTGTCGTGCTGCAGCAGAATGAGGCCGGCAGGCACCAGCACCAGCAACGCCAGTGTGATGCGCGTGCGCGGAAGGGTGAGATCGATGTCGATGGCGCTGATATATTTTGCCACAGCCAGTGCCGTGGCAAACTTGGCAAACTCCGACGGCTGGAACTTGAAAGCCCCGAAATCAATCCACGACTGGCCGCCGTTGGTCACCGTGCCGATAAACAACGTGGCCACAAGCAGCACCAGCACAATTCCATAGATGATATACGACCCGTTAGAGAACACCCGTGGATGTATCAACAGCACGCACACCGCAACAATAAACGCCGCACCCATCCACAGCAACTGCTTGCCATGCTGGCGCGAGAAATCGAACACCTGGGCATGGTTCTCGTCGTAGCAGGCGGCATAGATGTTCAGCCACCCGAACAGCACGATGCCCAGATACAGCAGTATCGGCACCCAGTCGTATCGTTTCTTCTCGGTTACAGGCAGTCGGTTGTTATTCATTATCTTCTCTTGGGCTTCTTTATCCTGCGCGTAAGCGGCAGCTTCTGGCAGGGATTGATTTCGGTGTAATATTTCTCCATATCCTTGCGTTTCACCTCGCCACGGATATACTTCTCTATAATCAGGCTGGCAATAGGCGCCGCCCAGGTGCCGCCGCCACCCTGCGCGTTCTCCACATACACCGCCACGGCTATCTGCGGCTTGTCCTTGGGGGCGAAGGCGATGAAGACGGAATGGTCGTTGCCGTAGTTCTCGGCGGTGCCGGTCTTGCCACACACATCGATATCGGGGATGTCGGCTTTATGGGCCGTGCCGCCGGCGCCGTGCACCACATCATACATACCCCTAGCCGCGATTTCGAAATACTCACGCTCGATACCGGTATCGTGTTTCTGATAAAACTCGGGGTTGCGGGTCGAATCGGGGCCGTAGAACCGCACCAGGTGGGGTGTGTAGAAGTAGCCGCGGTTGGCCACGATGCAGGCCAGGTTGGCCATCTGCAGCGGCACCACCTCCACCTCGCCCTGGCCTATGCTGTTGGAATAGATGGTGGTGAATGCCCACCGCTCGCGGCCGTACCATTTGTTGTAGAAGGCCGTGTCGGGGATATTGCCTTTCTTCACGTTGGGGAGGTCTATCGGCAGACGGTAGCCGAACCCGAAGCGGTTCATATAGTCGTGCCACACGGTCAGACCATACTGGCTGTCCTTGTATATGTTCTTGAACTTGCCCTGCTGTATCACACGACGGTAGGTGTAGTAGAAATACGGGTTGCACGACATCTTGATGGCCTCCTGCACACTGCGCGCGCTGGGGTGGTTGTGGCATCCTATCACCTTGTCGCACACAAAGCCCGTCCCCGGCGTGATGACCCCCAGATGAAGGGCAATCATGGCCTGCGCCACCTTGAAAATCGATCCCGGGGGATACTGTGCCTGCAATGCACGGTTGAAGAGGGGTTTGGAGATGTCGCTGTTCAGCCGCTTGAAGTTCTCGCCACGGATGCGGCCCACCAGCAGGTTGGGGTCATAGCAGGGAGCCGACAGCAGTGTCAGCACCTCGCCCGTCGACGGCTCGATGGCCACGATGCAGCCTCGCTTGTTGGCCATCACCTTCTCGGCATATTCCTGCAGGTCGGCATCTATCGTGGTGTAGAGGTTCATGCCCTCCATGGCCATGGTGTCCAGCTGACCATGCATATAGGGGCCTATCTCGCGGTTGTGGACATCCACCTGCATGATCTTCTTTCCCTTCACGCCGCGCAGCTCCTCCTCATACGAGGCCTCCAGCCCGCTCTTGCCTATATAGTCGCCCCGCTTGTAGTAGGGGTTCTCCTCCAGGTCGCGCTCGTTCACCTCGCCCACATAGCCCAGCACATGCGCCGCAATGGGCCTGTCGTAGATACGCAACGTACGCTTCGAGATGTAGAAACCTTTGAACTTGTACAGCACATTCTCCCAGCGGCCAAAGTCCTCCTTCGATATCTGCTTCATGAAAATCGAAGCCGAGTAAGGCGAATAGATATACGCCTTCTCCATCCGGCTGAGGAAGTCCTCGCGCGTGATACCCACCGAGCGGCAGAAGAAAGCCGTGTCCAAGTCCTTCACCATGCGGGGGATGACCATTAGGTCGTACACCGCTTCGTTATACACCAGCAGCTTGCCGTTACGGTCGTACATCAGTCCTCGCGCCGGATATTGTGTGATATTACGCAGCGACTGATTCTTGGCTTTCTCCTTGTACTCCTTGTCGAACAACTGCAACATCGACAGCCGGAGCACAAACAGTACCCCAACCGTCAGGAAGATAATCTTCACTATGCCACTGCGATGTGTGTATTTGTTCGACATTTTCTATCGTACATTTTAACTTGCAAAAATACAAAAAAAAAACGAATTAGACAGATTCCTGTTCCACATTCGCTCGCAGTGGGCAAAACAGCACTGACTTCGTTCAATCTTGCATCCTCACTCTGTCCTTCCTCCCTCGTTATCCTTTACCATAAAAGATAACGAGGCAAGAAGGATGCTGTATCGATGCTGTATTGAACGACCCTAGAGCATCCCGCTTAAGCAGAAAAGGTCTGGGCCGGCACCTAACGCCTCGGCTAAACCTCAGCACTTAAAAATGCCTGCCGGTCGGCGGCGGGGAATTTCTCGATGGCGTAGCGGAGCATGGTGCGGGGCATGGTGCGGTAACGCGTGGCAAGGAACTGGCGCAGACGGGTCTCGTCGCGCTTGCCGGCTTCGCGCAACAGCCAACCCACCGCCTTGTGGATGAGGTCGTGCGGGTGGTGCAGCAGGATGTCGGCAATGGCATAGGTGTCGTCCAGCCGCCCATGGCGGAGGAACATCATGGTGCTGACGATGCCGATACGCTGCTCCCAGATGGTGCGGCCCTCGCGGGCAAGGGTGTAGAGCGGCGCGGCGTCGTGGGTGAGGTACCAGGTGCCGAGGATTTCGTAGCAGGAGAGGTCGACGAGGTCCCAGTTGTTCACCGCCGAAAGGTGGTTGAGGTAGAAGTCAACGCACCTCTGCTGTTCGGCGGGGTCTTTCTTGGCGTGGTGAAAACGCTGAACCAAGGCCAGCAGGCCCGCCAGCCGCACTTCGTGCCACTCCGAGGCCAGACACTCCTCAAGGTCGTCCCAGCTGCATCCTTTCCAGTATTCCTTCACCACCGAGCGGGTGACGGGCACCTTGATGCCAAGAAAACGGTCGCCCTCGCCGTACTCTCCCACTCCAGTCTTGAAAAAACGGGAGATGTTTTCCGCCTGAGCAGCATCACCTAGGGCCATCACACCCTGAATAAGTGCAACCATACTAATTCAAGCTTGATTTCAGAATAGCATCTAAAAAATACCCACAGGAAAGCTATTCCTTAGAATGGAATAGATATTTTGCAACTATCACTAATAAAGAAATTACATTAGCCGTAGTAGTACCCAGCAAAGTGATACTCACAGAATCGCTCATATGAAACACTCCTGCTCCTATTAAATAAACTATTACAAGAGCAGCAACAAGATAGACAACGACAGCCCAAAATATCTTTTCAGCAAATTGACCTCTCTGCTTTCGATCCTGTTCTTGGCTTTCAAGTTGTCCTTTTTTTAGCTTTAAATCCAACACCTTATCCTGTCGTTCAATATCGCTAAGTGTAACAGCAGTATTTTGCTCGACTGTTTCACCACTCCGTGACGCTTCTAATAGTGATAGAATGTCATCTAATTCCTTAGTGCCAATATCATTCTCAGACATTAGAGGACTGTTTTAATAGGGAATCAACCAACTTTTTGTAGTATATCTTAGTGATTACATCAGGAATAGGCCTGTTCTTTCCTGGTTCATAAACTAAAGCCCAAGGCGACCCTTGTTTATGCAGTAAATCCACTAGTTTTCCATCGTCATAACCTTGATACATATTCCACACCAAATTACACACCTTTCTCTCTTCTTCTCCATCCAACTCGGGTGTAACCACATCTACAACATAATCGTCTGCACTTTTTTCTTCATTCTGGAGGATGACTGTTTTTTTATTTATCGGATCATTACCATATCCCTTAAATGAGTGATAGACTGATGGAATAACTGGACCATACTTCCAAGCTTCAACGCGGTCAAAACGGGGATTTAAAGCCGTTCGATCCAAAATGGCAAGCATAAAACCATGGGCGATATAGGTCAACTTCATTAACCTAAGTATTTTTATTGGAGTCTGGTTCTGATTTGCCAAACCAATAAAATAATTCGCGACAGATAATGCACTATTTTGCATATGTATTCTTAATAAATTTCAATTTATAACGAGAAACTAGAAATAATATTGCATGTATCCATATTTTAAGACATCATAGACTGGAACAAAAATGTGCAGATAAGACATCTACCTTAGATAATCAATAAATTACACAATCATTTATTCTTAGTACTCCGACCGGGAATCGAACCCGGATCTACTCTTTAGGAGAGAGTTATTCTATCCATTGAACTATCAGAGCCTTCTTGAATTCGTTATTTCGTTAATGTGTTAATTCGTTAGTCTTCTTGAATTCGTTATTTCGTTAATGTGTTAATTCGTTAGTCCTTTATTCGTTAGTCTTTGTTTGACAGTTATTGCTGAGGAATTGAGCATCTTGAAGAGTTCTTCCACTTGATTGCTCATTTGGGTGTATCTTTCGTTGTCGAGATATTTGCTATCGTGAAGTAAGTCTAGCCAATAGTATGTTTCATTCGCTTCTTTAACTGAGATAGACACTTTGTGAATAAAGTCCTGTGGACTCTCGGCACATACCGCCTCGCAATAATTTGCTCCTATGCTGGTACCCGACTTGAGAATCTGTTTGGACATGACATATTCACCCTTTTCCCGCAACTCATTGCACAAGGCTATTACGTCTAAGGCAAATATCTTGCTTTTGTCGTATATGATTCCTTGCGCCTTCATGATTAACACATTAACGTATTCAATGATTCACGAATTAACGAATTAACACGTTAACACATTCATCATAGTTTTCGTTTGATTTCTATTATCTCGTAGGCTTCTACTATGTCGCCGACTTTGATGTCGTTGAAGCCTTCGATGTTCAGACCGCAGTCCTGACCGCTGACGACTTCCTTGACATCGTCCTTGAAACGCTTAAGGGAGGCCAGCTTGCCGGTGTAGACCACAATACCGTCGCGGATGATGCGGACGTTGTGGTTGCGGGTAATTTTACCATCAAGACACATGCAACCGGCAATGGTGCCCACCTTGGAAATCTTGAAGGTCTCGCGGATTTCGAGGTTGGCGACAATCTTCTCCTGCGTCTCGGGCGACAGCATACCCTCGATAGCGTCCTTCAACTCGTTGATGGCGTCGTAGATGATACTGTAGAGACGGATGTCGATTTGCTCGGTCTCGGCCATCTTGCGGGCACCCACGGAGGGACGCACCTGGAAGCCTATGATGATAGCGTCGGACGACTCGGCAAGAAGGACGTCGTTCTCGGTAATCTGACCGACGGCCTTGTGGATGACATTGACCTGCACCTCGTCGGTGGAGAGTTTCAACAACGAGTCGGAGAGGGCTTCGACAGAACCGTCGACATCGCCCTTGACGATGACATTGAGTTCCTTGAAGTTGCCAATGGCAATACGGCGGCCAATCTCGTCGAGGGTCATGTGCTTCTGTGTGCGGAGACCCTGCTCGCGCTGCAGCTGTGTACGCTTGGAGGCGATGTCCTTGGCTTCCTTCTCGCTTTCGGTGACGTTGAAGGTATCACCTGCCTGACAGGCACCTGTGAGACCAAGGAGAAGCACGGGCTGAGAGGGACCGGCGGACATAACCTCTTGGTTACGCTCGTTGTACATGGCGCGGACACGTCCGCTGATGGCACCGGCAACGATGGGGTCGCCTTTGCGGATAGTACCGTCTTCGACAAGCAGTTTGGCGACGTAGCCACGACCTTTGTCGAGCGAGCTCTCCAGGACTGTACCCTTGGCACGCTTGTTGGGGTTGCCCTTCAGCTCCATGATGTCGGCCTGAAGGATAACCTTCTCCAGCAGTTCCTCGACATTGATACCCTTCTTGGCTGAGATGTCCTGGCTCTGGTATTTACCGCCCCATTCCTCGACGAGGAGGTTCATGTTGGCCAACTCGGTCTTGATGCGGTCGGGGTCAGCACCGGGTTTATCAATCTTGTTGATGGCAAAGACGATGGGGACACCGGCAGCCTGGGCATGGTTGATAGCCTCGACGGTCTGCGGCATGATGCGGTCGTCGGCAGCGATAACGATGATGGCGATATCCGTCACCTTGGCACCGCGGGCACGCATGGCGGTGAATGCTTCGTGACCGGGGGTATCGAGGAAGGTAATCTTGCGGCCTTCGGCAGTGGTCACCTCGTAAGCACCGATATGCTGGGTGATACCACCGGCCTCACCGGCGATGACATTCGTCTTGCGGATGTAGTCGAGGAGCGAAGTCTTACCATGGTCCACATGGCCCATGACGGTAACGATGGGGTTGCGGATGATGAGGTCTTCGGGATGGTCCTCCTCCTCGATTTTGTTGAGCTCGTCGATAACGTCGGCACTGGCAAAGTTGATTTCAAAGCCAAACTCGTCGGCGATGAGCTTGATGGTCTCGGCATCGAGACGTTGGTTGATGCTGACGAATATACCCACCGACATGCAGGTGCTGATGACCTGGGTGACGGGGACGTTCATCATGGTGGCCAGCTCGTTGGCGGTAACAAACTCGGTCACCTGCAACGTCTTCTGGCTTTCCATCTCGTTCAGCTGTTCCTCCTCAATGCGCTGATGCACCTTCTGGCGTTTCTCGCGGTTGTGTTTGGAGGTCTTGGACTTGCCCATGGGGCTGAGACGGGCCAGGGTGTCGCGAATCTGCTTCTCGATTTCAGATTCGTCGATCTCTACCTTGACTACTTTCTTCTCCTTTTTCTTCTTCTTTTCGCTCTTCTCACTCTTTTCGCTCTTGGTGTCGGTGCCACTCTTAGGTGTCTCGGCTTTGCGGTTGCTCTTGTTTGACGACTTGGCCGATGCAGGAGCAGCAGCCTGACCAGCCTCGGGCTGACCGTTGACGCCATTCACCTTAACACCTTTGTTCTTGATACGTTTGCGCTTGCGTTTCTCACCGCTCGACGACTTGGATTTCTCAAACTGACTCAAGTCAACCATTCCCACCAATTTCGGACCTTCCAGCTTTTGATACTGGGTCTCGATGAACTCGGGCTCCTTCACTGGAGCGGGGGTGGGAGCAGGTGCGGGTGCGGCAGGCTCAACTGGCTCAGGAACTGCGGGCTGTGGTTCAGGGGCAACAGGCTTGGCCTTCTGCTTCGGGGTCTCGGCAGGCTTGGCCTTGGAGGCCTGGGCTTGAGGCTCGGCAGGAGTCTTTTCAGCCTTCTCGGCTTTGCTCTTCTTCTTTTTAGCCTTATCAGGACGCATCTTCGAATTGATGGCGTCAAGGTCTATCTTGTTGATGATACGGACATCGCCCACCTGGATAGGATTGAAAGCAGGCACGTCCTCCCCTTGCGGTGCCTCATTGGCAGCGGCTTCGGATTCCTGTGCAGGGGCATCGGCTGTGGCATCGGGTGCGGGAGCCTGAGCCTCCTCAGCGGGGGCAGCAGGGACGGCAGGTTCAGCCGCAGGAGCGGGTTCCGCTTGGGCGCCGGGCACCTCTGCTTCATCGGGAGTGACGGCAGATTCGACGGGCTTGGGGGTGCCTTTGGTCTCAATGGGGGACGGGTTATAGTTCTTGATGATAACCTCTTCCGAATCTTCTTTTCGTTCGTCCGGGCTGGCTTCGACCACCAGGTTGTTGCCACTTGGGGTGATTTCAATCTTGTCGGCCTGTTCTTTCACGGCTCGTTCACCCTGGAAAGCTGTTGCGACAATATCATACTGTTCGGCGGTAAGACGGGTGTTGGGGTTGGTCTCAACCTGATGACCCTTCTTGGCCAAAAACTCCACCAGTGTGGATATACCGACATTCAATTCGGTTGCCGCTTTCTTAAGTCGTATTCCTTTGTTTTCTTCTGCCATATTACACTCCTTTTTTTATTGTTTCGGACGGTAACCGTCCAGTTATAATTCATTGTCTACAAGTGGCGCACTTGCCACAACGGGGCTGGCCCGAGAGCGCAGGGACTACTGCTCGTCGGGCTGTGCCTTAGTGGCTTCCTCGTCGGACTCGGGGTTGTCTTGAGGCGCTTCGACCTCGTCCTTCTCCTCCTCGTCCTCAGCCTCATTCTGCTCGGCAGGTTCATCCTCGAACTCGGCCTTGAGGATGCGGATCACCTCGTCGATGGTCTCCTCCTCCAAGTCGGTACGGCTGAGAAGGTCTTCCTTGCTCAACGCCAGAACATTTCTTGCCGTGTCGCAGCCGATATTGATCAGCACATCGATAATCCACTGGTCGATTTCGTCGGAGAACTCGTGCAGGTCGACATCGTCGGGATACTCATCGCCCTTGCGATAGACATCAATGTCGTAACCCACCAGCTTGCTGGCCAGCTTGATGTTGCAGCCACCCTTGCCGATAGCCAGAGACACTTGGTCGGGCTCCATGAACACTTCCACCTTTTTGTTCTCCTCATCCACCTTGATGGACGAAACCTTGGCGGGAGCCAGCGCACGCTGGACCATAATGTCCAGACGCGGGGTGTAGTTCAACACATCGATATTCTCGTTACGCAGTTCGCGGACGATGCCGTGGATACGGGCGCCCTTGATACCCACGCACGAACCCACAGGGTCGATACGGTCGTCGTACGACTCGACGGCGATTTTGGCGCGCTCGCCGGGGATACGGACGATGTTGCGAATGGTGATGAGACCGTCGTAAATCTCGGGTACCTCGGCCTCGAGCAGACGCTCAAGGAAGATGGGCGATGTACGCGACAGGACAATCACCGGATTGTTGTTGCGCATCTCCACCTTCAGCACCACGGCACGCACGGTGTCGCCCTTGCGGAAACGGTCGCTAGGTATCTGTTCGGACTTGGGGAGCACCAGCTCTATCTTCTCCTCGTCGAGGATAAGAATCTCCTTGTTCCAGGGCTGGTACACCTCGCCTACGATAATCTCGCCCACCTTCTCCTTGTACTTCTGGAAGATGAGGGATTTCTCGTAATCCTGAATCTTGCTCACCAGGTTCTGACGGATGGCCAGAATCTCGCGGCGGCCGAAATCGGACATATAGATGGGCTCCGACAGTTCCTCTCCCACCTCGAAGTCAGACTCAATCTTGATAGCGTCGCTGTAGGCGATTTCCAGATTCTCGTCCTGCACATTCCCGTCTTCCACAATCGTGCGGTTGCGGAAAATCTCCAAGTCTCCCTTATCGATATTCACGATAATGTCGAAGTTGTCCTCAGTGCCGTAGCGTTTGGCAAGTGCGGCACGGAAAACCTCCTCGAGGATATGCATCAGCGTCTCGCGGTCAATGTTCTTGAATTCTTTAAATTCCGAAAAGGAATCTATCAGGTCTAATGTCTTCATCTGACTCATATTGTTGTACTATCTAAAATGTTCTACAATTGTTTAATCTGGTGCTCCGCAACCGTTCAGAAGCGGATGAGCACACGGGCGGTCTTCACATCCTCGTAGGCGAAAGTGAGCTCCTTCGAGGGTTCTTTCTTACTTCCTTTGGTCTTGATGGTGAACTGGGTGTCTCCGGCCTCGGTCAATACGCCCTCCACCTTCGCGCCCTCGAAAGGCTCCACACTCAGCTCACGGCCCACATGGCGGCGGTACTGGCGAGGCATCTTCAGCGGCGAGTCGGCTCCGGCAGAACTCACATTCAACTCAAAGTCCTCCTCGTCGCGGTTCAGACTGTTCTCAATGGCACGGCTCACCTCAATACAATCATCAATATTGATACCGTTGTCACCATCCAAATCCACAAAAATGCGGTTATCGGGGGTGATTTTCATGTTTACGAGGTACTTGTCGCTTCCCTCAAGCACATCTTTTACAATGTCTAAAACCTTGAATTTGTCTATCATAAGCAATAAAAGAGGGGACTCACGTCCCCACACTTAATCACTGCAAAGATACACATTTTTTTTAACATAGCAAGAAAAAACAATGCTTCACGCACTTTTTGTATTCCTTACTCCCTCTCATGCACCCCTTTGTTTGCCGCAGTCCTGCGATTGAAAAGTCTGCCTATTGACCCAAAAGGGGTGAACCAACAGCTAGGGAACAGGCCCCATGGGTTTTCCTATCCGATTCCCGGCACTACCAACGCAGACGCTTGGCCCCTTTGGCGGTTCGCAGGCCAGAGAGCATCACAAGGGCACTGATTCCCAACCCGTAATAGATGGGGTCGGCGGGAAGGCTGAAGAACTTGGCCAACAGCATGACTGCCGTACCGGCCACCATGGCTGGCACCACGCGATTGGCACGAAAACGCCCCGGCAGGAAGAGTGCGAAGCTCAACGGGAAGAGCAACGCCACAGCGCGCAGACCAAGCGAGAGGAACCCAAGGTCGTTGATAAAGGTGCCACGCACCGGGAGAGCCACAACGACAGCCAAAGTGAGTATTGCCACAATGGCTAGGCGCGTCTGGACCAGTGCCGAAGAACCGGTCACGACCACAGCACGCGGCAGGCGGTGCCCAAACTGACGGCTGACACGCAACTGGCGCAGATTGTCCACCACGTCGCGCACCAGAATAGTGGCAGCACCGAGGGTGAGGCCGCTGCCACATCCCAATATATTGACCAGCATGGCTCCGAGACAGATGCCCCCTATCCATGCGGGCAGATGATTCAACACAAAGGCCGGGAAGGCCTGAAGTGAACCTTCTATCACACCAATACCCTCGGGCAGCTGATGCCCGGCAGCCTGAAGGGCGGCCAGCTCGGCAGTGGTGACATAATGTCCACGCATGTACATGCCCACCAGCGTGCAGGCGGCACCGATGATGGGGATGAGGCAGGCACAGTAAATGGCACCGCGGCGGGCCTTGGGGGTGGAGGCGGCAGACCAGATGCCCTGGGCGTAGGTCTGGGTGGTGACCACGCCTAGCATCAGCGACAGGCACCCGCCGATGTCTTTGAGGGCTCCACGTGCCACCATATTGCCGTAGCGGTGGTGGATGCTCTCGGCGTCCGTGATGTCGTTGAGTCCGGCCACCACAGGGTCGGCATAGACGGCCTCTATGCTGTCCATGATTCCCCCAATGCCTTTACCCAAGTACCACACCATGGCTCCGGCGGCGAGGCTGGTGACGTAGAGCAGCACCAGTTTGATAATGCCGCCTGCACCGGCACTTCGTATGCCGCCAAAGAGGACGAAGAGCATGATGAGTACGGCACTGACGACAGCCGCCCATGTCAAGGGGATATGGAAAAGGCTGGTGACCATGGCCGACGAGGAGAGCACCTGCGACATGATGCTGATGAAGATACCGATGAGGAAAAGTACCGAGCCGACAGTCTCGGCACGGCGGCCATACTGCCGCGACACTATCTCGAGGAGCGTGGAGCAGTCGCTTTCGCGCAGCGGACGGGCATAGACCAAGGCAAGCACCAATGCACCGAGGGCGGCACCGATAGTGAACCACCACGACGAGATGCCGAAACTGAAAGCCAGCTGAGCCGTGCCGATGGTGGACTGTCCGCCTACCAGCGTGCCGAGTATGGCGCCACAGACCATCCACGAGCCCGATCGTCCGCCTGTGGTGAAGCTTTTTGCGTCCTTTACCTTGCGGCCAGAAAGGACACTCACCACCAGCAACAAGCCGACAGTGAGAAGAATGCCAATGATATGTACCGGTGTCAACATGCGTGGCAAGCTTGAAAAAACGGCTGCAAAGGTACGTTTTTTTTATGACATGACAACAACTTTTACGTTCACGACTGCCCTTTCCGCAGGCACAGTGACCCATTGTTCCTACTTTACAATAATCTCGTCGGTGAAAATCCAGGGGGCGTTGCCAGTGGCGCGGTGCCAAGAGGGAATGGTGGGCAGCGGGATGGCCTCGACACGGACATACCTGGCGCGGCGGCGGAAGCTGGGCGTGGCAATGGTCTTGATTTCGGGGACGGCAAGGCGGGCAGGGTCGTCGGGACATTGCGTGCCGACAAGTTGCCACCGCTTGCCATCGTTGGAGATATAGAAATTGACAGTCTGCGGAAGGAAAATCCAGGAAAGCGGGAAGTAGAAGAAGTCGAGACGGATTTCGTGAACGGTTTTGCGGCTGCCGAGGTCGACGACGGCGTCGAGGGTGTCGCCATAGAAGCCGAGCCACGTGTGACGGTAGTCGAGGATACCGGCACGGCCGTCGGTGAGTCCCTTGGCGCCTCCGGCAAAATATTGGCTGTCGGGCTGGTGGAGGAGGGTGACTGGACAATGGCGTGCAAGGTTAGGCTGGAGGCTTTTGGCCAGGAAATTGTCGATGTCGGCGCGGTACTCCTGCAGGGTATAGCCCATTTCGTGCAGGATGTTAAGACCTAAGCGTTTGCCATCGGTAACAAAACGGTCGGATCGGGACACGAAAGTGCTGTCCATAGGCAGGTAACCCGCCATGGTGAGTTCGAGGACAGCATAGTCGATGGAGAGTTCGAGGTATCGGATGCGGTCGCGTACCACCTGGTCGGTAAAGAGGCCATAACGGGTGTGATATAAGTTGTTGGCCTGCATGTAGTGGTGCAGACTGTCGTAGGCAGCGGCGATGAGGGCTTGATATTTGGATATCTGTGTGGGGGCAAGATAGCCATCGGCGGCATCAACCGGGTAGCCGTAGATGTCCAACCGCTTGCCGGAGGCGATGAGGGAGCGGTGCATCTCACGGTATAGCTCCTCGACGGGTTGTGCTGCTAGCCCATAGTAATGTCTGCAGAAGTCGTGCAACAGCGAGTCGGGGTCGGCGTCGACATTCCACAGCAGTTTGGCCAGCATGTATTCGCGCAGCTCCATCCACGAGGTCATGTTGTTGGCGCCCGTTCCTTGCTCAAACATCAGGCGCACGCCGTGGTCATGGAAGTACTTAAGGTTGGGTTGCAAAACGTGTAGATTGGGAAAAGGATCCCACATGTTGCGGAACTGCACCACATAGTCCCAGACGTATAATTGAGATTTGAGAATTGAGATTTGAGAATTGTCCGAGTGCGACAGCTCATTCTCAATTCCACAAAGGGCAGCCCAGTCCTCCATATCCTTACGGAAAGAGGCCTCGGCGGGAGCGGTGGCTATAGCCTCCTGCCGACCACACTCGATGGAGCAGAACATGATGTTGACATTGCTGTCGGGCTTTTCGACATGACCGTTCACTGGCTGAGGAGCCCGGCGGGTGAACTGGTAGGCAAGGGTGGAGATGGTCTTGCTGGGGAAACGTCGCGCCACTTGGTTGATGAAATGGATGAGCGTGCCACTGGGGCCGCCGTAGAGGGAGTCCATGTGGCGGCATTTGGGGCACTGGCACACGTTGTAATTGTCGTTGTTTGATACCGACCATATCTGTGCGCCGGGCTGCTCCTCCATCATCTTGGCGAGATTGGCGCAGAGGGTATCGAGCACCTCGGGGTTGGAGAGGCAGAGCTGCCCATCGCGCACCCGTTTACCTCCCGTTTCGGTAAACCACTCGGGGTGGCGGTCGAAGTACCTCTGCGGCGGGATGAGTTTCTGGAACGTGTGGACATACATGCCTTCTGCCCAGTGGAGAGGGCCAGAGAAGCGGCTGTCCCAAATATATTGTCCCGAGTCGCCGACACGGATGCGATGGTGCAGGGCGTGCCAGTCGGCATAGTCTTGGCTGTGGTGAGGAGTGTAGTACCACATCTCGCGGTAGGCGAAGGAGGGATTGTTCACCTCATCGACTATGGGCAGACCCAGTTGGATATTGGGGGCAACATCGGGCACCTGATGGTGTGTCATTCTGTAGCCTTTCAACTCCAAAAGGCGGACTGCTCCATAGTAGACCGCCTTGTCCCGAAGACCGTAGATGACAGCCAGCCGTCCGTCGCTCTTGAGGATGAAGCCGTCGTCGCGTATTTCGTCCTTGTGGGTGAGGCACTTGTCGGCCAGTCGGGTCTTGCCGACAAAGATGGATGACGGCAGTTTGCCGTACTCGGGATTCAAGAGAGAGTAAAGAGAGTCGGAATGGGCAGGCTCTGGGATGATGACATAGTCTCTTAAGTACCTGTGAAGCAGTCGTGCTGTAAGGAGCTCAATGGAATCTGCATCGACAGGCACGACAATCTGCCCTTGGATAGAGATGGGTTTCGGATCTTGAGAATACTGCACAAACTCATGTCTATCCGGCCAGTTCTGAGCATAGAGAATATTACCTACCAGCAGTAGGAACAGAAGTTCAATCTTGCGTAGAATCGTTTTAATTGATAGCATGTTCTATTAGTCAATCATGATGCAAAAGTACACTTTTTTTGTCATCCGAAGAAAAAAAGTTGCTATGTCAATAATAATTCGTATTTTTGCAATTGGTTTTGGGAATGACCCAAGCCAAAAGTATAGAAGCGTTATACTTCTTCTTGTGACTGAAAACCTGAGAAATTTTCAAACGCAACACAAGGTGGGTATAATGGTTCGCGCATATAGCGTGGACTGTTTACAACATCTCAGTTGCAAGGTATTTCTCAGGACCCTCAGTCAAAGACGTGGTATACAGCACCACGCTTCTTTTTATTGTAAAGCTTTCTTCCGGTGCTGGAGCGAGCAAACAGAAGTTGTGCCCGACACGAATAAGGGTAAATAACATGCATCCAGAAATTGACAGAATGATTAAAATGGCACAAAACAGAGGTTCTGTGACCACCGCACAGCGCGACATGATTCTTAACAAGGCCAAAGAACTAGGCGATGACCCTGTGGAGATTGAGTTTGTACTTTCCGGGTTATCGATAGCTGACACCCGTACAAATCAATCTGCAAATCAAGATGGACATGCATCGTCCCATCAGCAACATAGCTCTGAATCCACCGTACCTGACACGTCAAACAAGACATCATTAATACTTGGAATTGTATCTACGGTAATGGGAGTAATTGGATATGCATCAATAATCCTTTCGATACTTGGTATTGCTGCTGGTATAATAGGCTTGATTCTTTCAAATAAGGAGAAGAAACAGTTTAAAGAAACATACGGTCAAACAAAAAAGAACCCTTATCAAGCTGCTTTTGTCCTGTCTATTATTGGTATCTCTATTTCGGGAATCTGTTTCTTGTTATCTCTTTGATAAATATATTATTAGTGTCCAATAAAAAACTCACATAATTGATACCAATCACATAATCTAATAAATTTGCTGACACTTATTATTGAATCAAGTGATTACTGACAGTATTTATGTTTTTTTATTAGACAAAAATTAATTATTTATCAATTATGCATAAAGATGTTGAACGATTAATTGCTTTGGCTAAAGAAAGAGGATTTCTCACCTTGAGCCAACGAGAACTGATTCTTAATAAGGCTCAAGAATTAGGTGATGACATCATCGAAGTGGAGTTCTTTCTTGAGGACTTAAAAATAGAAGAAGTAACTCCCTCGGACTATTCACATCTAACCATTAACCCCAATGACCAAGCAACGACGTATTCTGTTCAGACAAACAACCTCAGACAAAATGTGGCAGAATCAAGGGAAGTGCCTGAGGCAAAAAAGAAAGGCAAATGGATTTGGATAGTAATAATCGCAGTAATAGCTGCTGTTGTTGCAATTTTGGTCCTGTCAGTTTTTTCCAAAAATTCAAATTCAGAAAACTTAATTTACAACTATTTCGATAATACTAATTACACCAATTGGGACGACGAACTGACTAAGTATGACAATGGCTTTTCTATGTACATGAGCGAATTATCGTCAGGAAAGCCTATTGATGACGTTGATAATGAATATCGGTGGTTATTGGTTTTACAAAACAACATTGAAAACGCTGCGATGACTGGCCAACTCTCACCCGAACAGGAGTATCGGTTCAACCAGATACAAGAAAAATATACCAATCAATTAATTATGCTTGGTATAGGAAGTGGTGTAATGAGCCTTTTCAATCAATTGTTAAACTAGAAAAACTAATCGACTGACAGTATCAACAAAAAAGCTTGTAGAGCCATATCGATTGAGATGCAAAATTGTATTGAAGCGAAATATATCTACAACCTTCAAAATCCTATGTGAATCGGTTAGTTTTATGCAAAAAGGAGGATGCAATACAGGTGCATCCTCTTTCATTTTTACATTATTATTACTTATTTCTCGTAATCTATCTGCGCTTCTGCTGCAACGGGTATATCATTTTCATCGTCTACTGGTTCTCCTTGTTCAAGGATATACTCAGGAGCAATGTCTATTGTGCCGTTGCACCATTCAAGTGTGTCTGAGATGTGGAATTGTTTCAATGTATTCTTGTCTTCCAGTGGTGCGGGTACGGGATAGAGATGATTAATTGTGTTTATAGCACAATAAAAATATAAATACGCCGTTTTGAAGTTGTGATTTTTGCAGAAAATCCAAACAAACACTTTGGATTTTCAGTAAAAATACAAAGTACAAAAACGTTATTAAATTAAATATCAGCATACAATGTATAATCGGTACTTAGAGATAGATTCTAGCGACAATTGCAGTGTTTTTTTGTTTGGAGCACGCCAGACGGGAAAGTCAACATACCTCAGAACACGATTCCCTGAGGCAATGTATATAGACTTGCTGGATACCAACTTAAGCTCACGATACCGCCGCAAGCCCGGCTTGCTCTATAGCCAATTGGCAGGGAATACCGAAAAGCCGCTGGTAATCATCGATGAGATTGCCGAGGTGCCCGAACTGCTCAATGAGGTGCACCGACTGATTTCGGAATATGGATTCCAGTTCATTTTGTGCGGAAGCAGTGCCCGAAAGCTGAAACGCAAGTCATACAACACGCTTGGCGGCAGGGCTTATCCTTGTTACTTCTATCCTCTTGTGAGTTGCGAGATACCCGATTTCGACATAGACAGGGCTGTGAGGGGCGGAATGCTCCCCACTCATTACCTTTCGGACAACCCGTCCATTCGGCTGGCAGCATACGTGGACGTGTATCTGAAAGAAGAGATAAAGGCCGAGGCCCTAGTTCGGAATCTGAGCACCTTCCAACGGTTCTTAGAGGTCTCAGCCCTCTCTGACGGCGAAATGCTCAACTACAACAACGTGGCTTCGGACTGCGGGGTTAGCGCAACCACAGTAAAAGAGTATTTTTCCATACTAGAGGATAGTCTGATAGGATATTTTATACCTGCCTATCGGCAAGAAAAGAAACGTAGGCTGGTTCAGGCACCTCGCTTCTATTATTTTGATGTCGGCATTGCCAACCATTTGCTGCACCGAAAAGACCTGCAAAGGGGTACTGTTGAGTATGGTCATGCCTTTGAGCATTTCGTCATGCAAGAACTGAAGGCCTACATTGGGTACACCCACAACGAGCAGGAACTCTCGTATTGGCGCACCTATTCAGGGATAGAGGTTGACGCTGTTATTGGCGATGCAAAGATCGCCATTGAGATAAAATCGTCCGAGGAGGTGCTGCCCAAGCACCTAAAGGGTTTGAAAGCTTTTGGGGAGGAGCACCCCGACTGCCGACTAATAATAGTCTCGCTCGACCCGATAAATCGGAAGATTGGGGATATAGAAACGATATACATTTACGACTTCCTGCAACAGCTATGGAAGGGGCTATTGTTCTAAAACGAAAGAGGATGCCTTGCGAAGCATCCTCTTTCTGTATATTAGAGCTATAAATTTTACTTCGCATCGCGGCCGGCGCGGATGGCCTTGATGTTGGTCTCGACGACGGCGTCGCCCTTGCGGCCGAAGATGGCCTTGATGGCTTTCTCCAGTTCGTCGAACTCAATCTCAAGATAGGGTGCGGCGGCACCCAGCAGCACCATGTTACCACGGGCGTTGAGTTCCTTGGCAATGGCGTTGGCGTTGAAGCTGACACATTTCTTCAGCTTGGCCAGCTCGGCATTCACCTTTTCGATGTCGGGATAGTTCTTGATGTTGATGAAGGGGTCGCTGTTGGTGATGACCACGCCGTCGGGGGCGAGGAAAGGCAGATAGCGCAGAGCCTCCATAGGCTCGGAGCTGAGGATGATATCGGCCTTGCCTTCGGGAATCACGTCGGCGAAGATGGGTTCGCTGCTGATGCGGAGGTGGCTGAACACACTGCCGCCACGCTGCGACATACCGTGGATTTCGCTCTGCTTGACATTCATGCCCAGGTTAAGGGCTGCGTCGCTGATGATTTTGGCTACGGAGACAATACCGTCACCGCCTACGCCACAAAGTATGATGTCTTTCTTCATTGTTGTTCTCTTTTTGTGTCCGACTTGTCTGACTAGTTTGACTGGTCGGACAAGTCGGACTATTCTAACTATTTATTTCTTGGCGGCAATGCGCTTTTTGTTCTCAACGATGCAGACGCGCTGCGGGATGATGACGCTGACGCCGTCGTAGGCAATCTCCTCTTCAAGAATCTTGACGAACTCGTCGTGGTTCTTGGGCAGGGGGACGATATGACGGATGTGGTCGGGGTCGACACCGAGGCCCTTGCAGATGTTGAAGAGCTTCATGTTGGCGCTCGAGGGCTGGCCGCCGGTCATAGCGGTGATGTCGTTGTCGAGAATCATCACGATGACGTTGGCCTTCTCGTTCACACAGTCGAGCAGACCGGTCATGCCACTGTGGCCGAACGTACCGTCGCCGATGACTGCCACAGAGGGGAAGATGCCCATCTCGGCGGCACCCTTGGCCATGGTGATGGAGGCACCCATGCAGACGGTAGTGTTCAGAGCACCCATGTTGAAGCCGAGGGTGTAGCAACCGATGTCGCCAAACACGCGGCCGTGCTCGTATTTCTTCATCACTTCGACGAGGGCTTCGTAGCTGTCGATATGGGGGCAGCCGACGCACAGGGCGGGAGGACGGTTGGTGACCACCTCGGGCACTGCGGGACCGTTGGCGACAGCCATGCCGAGGGCCTTGGCAACCTTCTCAGCGTTCAGCTCGCCGTCGCGGCGGATAACCTCGTCCAGGCGGCCGTGCACGGGTTTGCCTTTGCCCAGGCATCCCTTAATCTGCTCCTCGACGAAAGGCTGTCCGTCTTCGAGCACCAGAATCTCGTCGCACTCGTCATACAACTTGCTCAGCATGGCGGTGGGCAGGGGATACTGGGTAATCTTCACCACGGGATAGGGGCATTTGCCGCCGGGGAAATTCTCCAGCAGGTAGTTGTAGGCGATGCCGGTGGTGACGATACCGCGGCTCTTGTCGGTGCCGGGGATATACTGGTTGAAACCGCTCTTCTCGGAGGATTCCTCGAACTTGGGCTGCTTGTCAATCAGGTCGCGATAGAGCACCTTGGCGTTGGCGGGCAGCAACACGAAGGTCTTGGG